>Ga0265297_10006110_pt1 | contig 17736 bp, 14 predicted proteins | sample Munlanlwell13791_FD_192502 | JGI IMG/M metagenome (GOLD analysis project Ga0265297, IMG submission 192502) | Leachate microbial communities from a municipal landfill in Southern Ontario, Canada - Leachate well 137-91 | ecosystem: Engineered > Solid waste > Landfill > Unclassified | place...
ATTAAAAACTGCTACTTGAAATGCATTACCATCAAGGTTATGTATTATGTTTACAATACCAACATTATCATCAGGAGCAAAAAATTCTATTTTACTACCAGAAACGGCAATATAATGACCACCAGAAATTATCCACTTTTCATCTGGTATTATAGGACTACTTGATGGACTAAACCAAACTGTCGGCCATTTACTACTGGATGGATTTTGTGATTCAATACTTTCCGGCAATACCCTGTATCTGTCATAATTTGTTATTTGGGGAATGTGGTCAAATTTACCATCAATAGGAGCAGCTGAAACATCCCAAACATAAAAATCATCATATTCACCGCTAGAAATAGAATATGTTGACATATCAACAACTGTTTCTGCCTTTGTTGCACAAATAGTTCCTGTAAATGGTTCTTCAAAAGTAATCTTACTTGTATCTTCATTTACAGGGAAACACTCTAATGGTTCTATCATATTATTATTTGTATCAAAACATTGAATAACTACGTTCAACGATTTTAAATTATGTAAAATATAAACTGATTCTGTTGGGTTTTGTATGATTTCAACAAAACTTGAAGTAATAGGATCAATTGGAGTACTTAAAAATTTTGTTGTAAAATTTACATCACTGGAATAAGGATACAAAGCAGCTTTATTACCACTAAAATCTAATTCTTGTGATATTACCATACTATAATGATATACTCTTGATACGGGCCTCAAATGATCCCATAATGTTATCATTTTATCTAATCTATCTTTATAAATTATGTCATTTTTTTCCAATGGCTCATTTGTAAGGTCAATTTCAATTTCAACATGTGTTGATAAAATTTTACCCAAATTATGAACTCGTTGAAGATATTGAGAAGCAGAAGTCGCCGATTTCAATGAAACATAACCATAATAATCAGAATCAAATTCCAATGCTATACTATTTGCCCATTTATAATGTCTTATAGACGTCGGCAATATTGTTTTTTCAGTTGATCCATCCCATACAGTAATTAAGTTGAAGTCGGTAAATAAATTATGATGCACGAACCAGTAAGATGATATTGGTACAGGCACACTTATTATTTCATCTGGTTTAGCTATGGCGGCATATCCTTTTTGGCCGATGTTGAATGTAACGTGTAAATTATTTTCATCTATAAATTCTATTGTATATGCGCTAGGAGCAAGATAATCATAACTTTCATCAATTATATTAACAACAGGCCAGTCCGTCAATAAATTATGTTCTATGTTCCAAGCTGTAGCCGGTGTTGATTGTGTGTGATAATAATCAGCAGACGCGGCCATTGCATATCCCGGCTGCCAACTATCAAAATATACATGTGTTGAAGACGGAGAAGTGTTTTTCATTTGATAACATGTTGCGCCACTTGATAATGTTTCTGTTGGCCAAAAGTTATATAAGTTTTCATCCCATGTTTGAACCATTACAAATTCTTCATCAGAATCTAAATGATGAACAAAATTCCATTCGCGTGGTCTTGTAACAACATCACAAATCTCTACTCGACCTGCACAGCTTACTGGAAACGTAATTGTTGCAACATTATTATCAGACTTTATTTCAGATGGATGTATAACATTTTCATTAGGCCAAGAATCATCATAAACTTGAGCTAATATTGTATCTCCTAATCCATGGTTTACGACCCATGTATCAGAAGGATAATGTTGTACATGTTCATAATCAGGTCTTTTAAAAAGAACATATCCATTTACTTTATATTCATCAAATTCAATAATAGTAGTATCTTCATCATACTTATAAATTCTGTCCGGCATTATTTGTTTATGGTCTCTGTCAGTTACTATTACTAATGGATATATTTCATTTACATATTGGCCACCACCAAGCAATGTTGCACTTGGAACACCTAAAGTGTGAATTATTGTCCATTCTTCTTCTTTGACAGGATGACTATGGACAAAATCCGGAACAGCCAAAGTTCCGGATCCTGAAACAGGAACATCTGATTTAAATTCATAAATGTTTTCTGTAAGCGGGAAACTTTCACCTGGTTGAGCTTGAAAAAATTCACCACTATCATTTACCCACATTTGACCAAAAATAAAAGGAGTAAATTTATTGTGCATCATTAACCATTCAGTAAGATAATCAAAGTCAAATGTCATGGTTGATGCTGAAAGGGTCGCCATTACAGTGCTCACATCATATGCATAATCTTCAAAACCATAAACAGGATAAGGAACATCAAGGCCATAATATGTTCCACCAAATACATTGCATGGATAAGTTGTTCTATAATATCTGTGGCCAGCACCGCCAGACGGCACAGGATTGTATGTCAACATAGTATCGTGATATAGTCTATTTTTTGTATATAAATGGTCTTCAAAATATGGATATGGACAAGAAGATGGTGGTAATGGATCATGCCATCTTTCATAAATGTTTAATGTATTACTTGTTTGATTGACAATTTTCCATATTGCATAAATGTATGTGTACGTTCCTTTTCTTTTTAAAAGACTTACTATATATTTTAAATAAGTCCTTTCTGTTATATCACTACCAACACTTGGAACATTAAATGTTTCTCTTAAATACATCAAATATTTTTCGTCAATTTCATATGCATCCGGAAATGTTTGAAGATTTTTTAACATATTATATGTTTTATTATAAACACCATCAAAAGCAACACCTATATATTCATCATAATTATCTGACCTGTTTATTGTTGGTAAACATCTGTAAACATAATCTTTAAAGTGATTGGAGTCAATTTCAATTGTTCCTTCTACTTCACCTTTCCATAATTTACCAAAATATAAAAATGGTTTATTAACATTTATAAAACTATCATATCCTCTGGATATGATATAATCATATATTAATGTGCCTCTTCGAAAATATACATCGGATCCTGAATAATTTTCATCTGATGGAGCCGGAAAAAGCTCTACCATATTAAATTCTGATGGTCTGAACCTATAATCTGATGCAGAAGGTAATAACTGAAAAACAAATTTGTTTGTTTTACCATTATTTAAAAATGAATCATCAACTCCTTCTCTAGAATAAAATTTGTTAGAAATTAAATCTTCACTTGAAACACTGTATAAACCTTTTAACATGTAATAGTTATTTGATGTTTTTAAGTATATTTCAATACCATAACCACCTAAAGTTGATATGCCGGTATTTTGACCATGTAAAGTGCATGTTCCAGATGGCGGTAGTTGACCAACTACAGGCAATTTATAACTTCCATCAATTTCTTTTTGCAGAAAAAATTCTTTAATTATATAAAAAGGTATTTCAGAAAATTTAGGCAAATTAATACTCCCTTATAGTCCATATTCTATTTAACATTGGAAACTGATTATAAGCTAATTGAATTCTTCTAATTCTATTATCGTAATCTTCTTCTGGTAAAGCCATATATTGTGGATATTGCCCAAGACCATATTCTTTAAATGTGTTGTTGTCACAAATAATATCTCTTAATGTAAATACTTGAAGTCCTTTTACATTTGCAAAATCATTAGTTTCTGATTCTTGTGAAAAATCCATTATATAATCCGTAATGTCTGTATAAGAAATAATGTCATGAAAGTTTCTATTTGTTGAATCCATATAATATATAAGTTTTTCTTGTACTGCTGCTTCTACAGCTGAATAATCATAGTTTATTCTAACTTTTAATCCAATTATAAATGAAACATAAACAAGATCCGGCAGTTCAAATTCTTCATATGTTGTTATAATTTTTCGTGGCTCTAAGTATGTCATTATTTGCTGCTTCCAAGAATGAGAATAATCTAATGGTATAATAACACCATCTATTGGAGCCGCAGAAACAGTAATAGTACTGTTTCCCCATAAGCTCGGTATTAGTGATATATGAATTTTATTATATTCTGCTGTGGAACCAGATACACTTATATCTTGTTCGCCCCATACTGTAGCTTTTATTACATCAGCACGAGATTCAAGATGAGTTATATAATCTTCACGATTTACATTTCTATATTGTGAATGGTATGTTCCAATAGCTGAATTTTTTATTTCATTGATTGATTCCATACCAGCACCACCATAACTATAATCCGGATTTGTTATAGTGATATAAGAATTATCAATCCATTCACTTGTTGTAACATTATAAACAAACTGTGACTCTGGTTTGTTTACTGCTGCAGATGGAATATTACCATATGTTCCAGAAGACTTTAGCAATCCAACCAATATTTCATCTTGATTTTTTGGAACTGAACGGGCAGCTGAAAATTCCAAATAATATCTTTGATATTTGTCAAAATTTAACATAAACACATCATTGTTATCAGTTAGACCAGAAAGATTATCATAAAAATCAGTAATTCTAGAAAATGGTTTACCAGCAACATATAAAGAAATACAAGGAACACCGTTTTCTATATCATCACCATAATCATATGTTTCTAAAGGTAAATAAATCCTGTAGTCACTTTCTATATCAGATCCGTGATATGTCAAAGCTGTTACAACACCTTCTCTTGCAGAAATAGATGTTGTTAATGTTCCTGTGGAAGCCACTACTACATTTTGATCCATCATATTTGCAAACTGGATAACATCTCCTGTTAATGGATGTGATAATTCTGTACAATACATTCTTTTCCAAGCAGGAATATTCAAAACATCTCCTTCGTTTAAATTAGCAGCACTTGCAGCTCCATCTATTGTTACATTTACTACAACATTTGATGACCTATATCCTTGTGGATTATATCCTGAATGTTTTGCTAACATATGAACTGTTTCATATAAATCAGCAGTAGATAAAAATTGATTTTTTGCAATCATATTTGCATAATATGTAGTTAGCTGATTCAAATAAGCTATAAGTTCTATAAGTATTGTTATATTATTACCTTCAGCATTAACTCTATAATTTGCAAATACTGGATTTTGTGCAAGAAGTTCTGTAAGATTTGCTTTAGTTGTTGCAAAGTCCATATCCAAATAATTTGGAATTAATGTTGGTGTTGTATTTGCCATTTTTTACCTCGTTGTTTTATATCTTTATTTATGTTTTTGCTACCTTTGCTCTAAAACAAATTTTATTGTACTTGTTCCTATTGAAGCAGTTCTGGCTGAAAAGTATATTAAAGCATCATATCTGTGGTTTTCTTCATCTACTTTCATTGATACTTTTTCCACTAAAACATCGGGATCCCATGTATTAATTTGGTCAACAATTATTTCACCTATTTCTTTAGCAGTAGTAGAAGTTAAAGGTTCAAATAGTTTGCCTTCCAAATCAGCACCAAAACGAGGCTGCATTCTTCTCGTTCCTTGCCTTGTCATTAAAATATTTCTTATAGATGTTTTTAATGCTTCAACATTTACATCTTTTATTACATCAAATGATTGTGTATCCCTTTCCATATCAGCATCAAAATCTGCGTATATTTCATATGTTCCGGCTGAATATGATATTGTTATCACGTTTCTTCCTCCTTATTGATAACATTCACTTTATAATCTATTGGTAGTCCTTGGCTAAATTCAAAAACTGTATATCCTGCAAAAGGATCAACACCATCTGTTTTTTTGAACACATTAAAATAATTTACAAGGCCGCTTTCGTGTGTTGCTGTTATTGGAATCATGGATGCCGACGGATTTACAGAAAGTGATTCTGGTAAATCATTTGATGAAATACCAGCTATCCATACGGTTAATTTATTGATTTGCAATATTTTTGAATAAGTAGATCCACCATCTACTGCTATACTTGAAACATCATCATCTAATATTAGATTAGAAAATTCATCAGAAGATGATATGTTTTTAAAATTTACTGTTGTCATAACATCTGGAGTTAATAATAATTCACAATAAGTTGCCATTTCTGGTACATGATATTTTGATTTTTCAACAATAGTGTATCTATGAGCATTACATTCACCTTCACCTGCAGAAACAGCAGGCAAATCTACTTCCATATCCAGTAAAAATTTAGTTCCTGATGGATTTTCTGATTCAAGGTCACCTTCAACTGCCAATTTAAATTGATCCAATAAAGCAGGATCGTCATCTTCTAACCATTCTGTAATACCGCCCGAAGCAACATATTTTATGCTTGTTGATGAAACATTGACATATTCTTCCCATTTTGTATAATTAGTTTCTTGTGAATTACTTCCTCTGTAAAAATCGTTTATTTCATTTGCTTTTATAGCATTATTTGTCATTAATGAATTACCTTTTGAAATGCTATTTAATTTCGGAACTATTCCATAAGTTCCTTCTTCAATTGAAGGATTACCATATAAATGTTCATCAATAAATCTCATTTCATCACATAATTCAAGTAATTCTGCGTGTGCTTCTGGATCCGGAGAACCATTATCACAGGTAATATACAAAGCTCTCAATGTTCCATTTAATTCACCTTCTACTTCACAGATCATTGAAGTTTCATCAAATTCATCGTCGTATTCAATTTCTTCACCAAATGCAACAAGAGCTTCTTCTCCAAATTTATGAGTAGCCGTACATACAACACCGGCCATATCTGTACAATCACCAGTTCCTATTATCCATCCACCGGCATCCATAAGCATTGGCCGTGGTTCCGGCCCATCTATTGCCATTACTCTACAATTTGAAGGTCCAAAAAAATACCATTCTTCTTCTCCAAGTTCATCTACCGTAACAACTATAACTTGAAAAGCTCCAAATTTTAATTTTACAGTTGATGATTCCATAGATCCAGAAACAGGCGGAGAGATCCCACCTACAACTTCAGCGGCATATACGTCTACAGCATCAGACCATAAAGCTTCGAATTCAGCTCTTATTTTTTCTAGTTCCGCTTTTTCTTCTTCTAAACTTTTTTTATCTATTGCAGAGCCAGAAAGACTTTTTCCCGCAGCATAACCATAAACCGGATAATTTGTTCCTATATATGTTGTAACATCTCCTGACATATATCCCCCTATTTACATAACACAGTTGGTGAACCTTGAATTATAATACCATTATAACTTCCAACAAATTTATCGCCCATTCTCGCAACCGGCAGACCGTTTGCAAGAACAGTTGGAGAACCTTCAATTATAAGACCTACAGCACCAGAAAAAGATAATGCTATATCCATTATTTTACCAATTGGCATATTGTTGACTAAAACTGTTGAATGTAAAGGAATTACAATACCTGGTCCTTTGTCACCTATTGTCATATCCATTAATCTTGCAGTTGGTCTCATATTATCGCCTTTATTAATGCATCAAAATTTACTTGAACACATACAGAATCTTTTTGCCAATTTGAAACAATATACTGAATATTTTTTACCAAACTAAATCCTAACTTTGAAGCGTTTTCAAGATGAATTAAAAATTGTGCAACAGCGTTTTCTAAAGCTTTTAGTTTCATAATCAAATCTCTTATATATCTGTCTAAAATTCCTATTTGGTTCATTTGATTGTTTATATATTCAATATATACAGGATCATTTGTAATTTTTAATTCTCTACGATAATTTTTTAAAGTGTTAGTTAATCTATCCCTTTCTTCTTGAAAAGGTGCTTTTACTTCTTCATTAGTATCATCTATGAATTTTAATATATTATTTACCATTCTTGTTGGTACTGCAAACATTATGTTTACTCTATCCATAAAATTTATTATTTGTGTTACAAGATTTTTTTGAATTTGTTGTATTACGTTATTAACAGCACCAATAAGTGTAGCCGGTATATCTATAGTTTTACCACATAAACCTTCTGCAGCTTCTGTAATGCTAAAAGAAAATTCAACACTGTCAATAATTAAATCTATATCAAATGTTTTAGGAATAAATATATTTGGAACATTCGGAACAGTTGAAAGAAAGTCAGCAAGGTCAGCTGTTATTTCTGCTATAGACATGGCGGAATCAGCTAATTTTATTAATTCATCTGCAAATAAACCTATTTCAACAACACCGGCATAAAATGGTGTTTTTAATATAGAAGGAGCTATTGTTGTGTTTTTTCTGTATCCTGCTATAATTGTTGCATATGATGTGGGTCCAGGCAATGAAGCCAGTTGCTTTTCATATTCTTTATAAATATTTTTTGTAGTTAGTGATGTAGACATATTTTTATCCTATCATTATAATCTGACCTTTTATTTCTGTAACCATAGAAGTTTTGCCAATTGTTGTCATAAGACCCGTAAATTCAGATGTTAATGTTAATATACTTCCTATATCTACAAACAATGACCTACCTTCTATTTTACCGAGTAATGCTTTCATTTTTATATTTTGTTTTGTTGCAGTTATGTTAACATTTTTTTCAGCAGATGCAATCGAACAATCATTACTTGATACAAGAAACGCCTCATCTGATGCATCAGCTTGCCAACTACCATTTGAATGTTGTCGTATTCCAGAAGCTTTTATATCCCAATTTTCGAAAACTGTTTCTGATAAAGCACCTATAACTAATGAATTTTTATTACCACCTGCTGTTTCTGAGGAATTTTTAGAAGAAATATTATAGTCTTTTGTGACTGTCAAAGTATGATTTCCTGTTGTTACTATATCTCTATCTCCAGCTGAATCCCTGGTAGTTGCACTTGGAGAAGCAGATATTTCAATATTACCCTCATAGTCTATTTTTATATAAGCTCCATTTACACCGTGTTTTATCAATATGTTTTCATTTCCAGGAGTCGAGTCCAATATTATTGTATGGCCACAATGACCAGTAATTACAAATGTTTTTGTATAATCAGATGGGCCTTGTCCTGTATTATTTTCTGGACTATAAACTTTTTTTGTTAATGGATATTCACCATCTGGATCTGCAAAACCTACTGAATTATCAGTTTTTTTACCTGCATATGGAAAACCTGGAACTGTTGCAAAATATCTTGGCTGCATAATATCACCGGCTTCAAAAAACACAAAAACATGTGATCCTTGAACTGGAACACCACTAAATCCTATTCCAGAACTTCCACCCCATATAGGATAAGCTGGTTCTACCCAAGGTAATTGGTCAACTGGTATACCAGATGAATTTTCCTGTATTTTAGAGTCAGAATGAATACCAAAAATTCTTACTCTGCATCGGCCGTTTTTCCACGGATCTTTATTATCTTCTACTACCCCGCGGTATATTCCTTCAAGCTTTCCATTATTTGGCAAATTTTCTAATACATCAGATCTCATTGTCCTAAAGCTCCTCCAGCAACAGTATCTTTATAACCTGTTTTTAAAATTCTTATCATTTGTTTATATTGTGGTTGGGCTGCTGGCTCAAAAATATGTTCAATTGATTTCACCAAATATCTACCATTATACATTTCATTCTGCATGGAACTTTTCAATGCCGGCCATTCTATGTCAATAAGCATTCCAGCATATCTATCCGGCCTGCCTTTTACTAAAACTTGCATTTGCAATTGGTTCATATATTTTTTAATCCATTCATTTCCAAATATACAATTCAATACTACATAATCACCACCGTAAGAAAGAACTGTTGATGTTGCATTATTTATATCTGTTGGGTACAGTGGTTGTGAACCATGAACTATATTTTTATATTCTTCATATGTTTCTGACAACAATCTAGATCTTTCTCTCATTTCTTTTGTGTCAAACCTTGGGCTCATACAAGTTCCACCTGGTATATAAGATAAAGCAGAGTTTGAAGGTGGATATAATTTCCAATTTAAAATTCTGTTTTCACTAAAATACATATCTTTATTAGAAGTCATAAAAAAGTATTTTTTGCTTTCTACTGAATTTTTTGAAATATCTATCAAACGTGCAAATGTTACTAAATTAAATCCTTTACCACTTGTATAAAACAAATAACCAGGAAACTGATTATTTCCTTCCATCCTTTTTAATAACCATCTTATTGTTTCTAAAGGAGTCCAGTAAGGCATTATAAATGATTGAATATTTTTATCAACATCAATATATGGACCTATATAACCAAAAGAATCTTCCCATTTATCAAATGTTGCATCTTGTCCGCCACCAACCATATAAGTGCATATACTTTTTATAATTTCGCTGCCGGTTTTGTTTTTCCATGACCTACTAAATCTTGTAAAATTCATAGTAACATATCTTGGATCAACTAATTTCATTATTACAGTTGTTACTCCAGATCCCGTATTTGTAATTTCTGTTTTGAAGTTTATATCATATGTAAAAAAGTTCCACGTTTTGTGAACAGAAGATGATTTATTAGATACTGTGTCATCACCATACATAATTGATACCATTTCTCTACCGATAATTGGAACGGCTTCAATTAAGCCACTTCTATCAACAAACTCTAAAATAGCTAAAGGTAAAGCATTAAAAACATCTTCTATAAAAGTAAAATGAGTTATTGAATTATTTTCTATTATAACAGGTTTTTGCTTGCTAGCTCCAAAAATAGTTACTGTAAAACGTGTTTCTGTAAAGTTTTCTGTCATTATAGATTCCTTATTTTTTCAATATCTGAATATAATATGTTCAAAAAATTCTGTTTTAATTCATAAACTATATCTGTTTCATTTATTTCTTCAAATGGGTTAACAATTTTATTAGTGATACACAACACCCACCATAGATTTTCGTTATTATAATAATCATAAGCTATGTTTTCCCACCATTCACCGTTTGATAATATAGTATAATCGAAATTACGGTCTGTAAATATTGTTTCATTTGGAATATATGGTCTGAATATATTGTATACATGTTCACCATTATCATTTAGTATAGGAAACAATTTCAAAAATGAAGACCTGCTAAGATATTTTGACGAATTAATATCTTCATATTCTTTATCTGTTGTTTTAATCATAATTTAGTCTCCTGAACCAGCTGACCTGGGATTTGAACTTTCAACATAAACATAAGTTTTAGTATCTATATTTCTTGCATATACAGGATCAATTTCTTGAAAAGTTAATCTTAAATCACATCTCATTGGATAACCATCAACAAACGGACCACGCCAAACTGGATTAACATTTCTCAAAGCAGCATATGGAATTTTTATTAAATTTACAGCTTCACCAAATGTTGAAACTGTATCTTGTGCGCCCTTTTCAGGCGGATTTGTTGTTATTTTAAATACATATGGTGGTGTTACTAAAGGATTATATCCAGTTGATGTATCATCCGTTTTTTCAGGACAGGATAATTTTTCTAACATTTTTACGGGTTCAACAACTTCATGATATGGTTTTCCAACTAATGATATTAGTTGAAAACTCAGTTCATATGTTCTTCTTTCTGTGTTTTTATAAACTAATGGTGTATCAACTCTCCAAGGTTTTACTTGTTCTGATCCTAAATATTGTGTTACTAATTTTGGTGCTGTTTCCCAAAGTTCTTTCCAAGTTATTGTTCCACCCTCTGCACTATTTTCTAAAGATTTTATTTTTTCATATAAAGGGCCATCTCCGGATAAGTTTTTTAATGCTGTAATAGCATTTTTGGCAACTATCATTGTACTTCCATACCATTGTTGCATTGATTGTGCTACACTTTCATATGGACCCCATTCATGTGATAGAGTTTCTACTAGTTCTTGAGAAGCTAAAAATTTAAAAGTATATTTTGTGGCTGTATCGTTGGGTATAATTGTTGGTTGGCTTGGTCTTATTTTATTATGCTGTTCTTTTACTGATATGGATTCCATTATAACCCAAAGCAATTTATCTTGTTGAGCAAAACCAATACCCATACTATACTCTGGGTTTATAAAATCTTTTCTCCAAGACCTATAATCCGGTTCTGTAACATTTGATAAAGCGCCGCCTGTGTTATCAATAGGTGCTGATTGGTCTCTTAATTTTTCAGCCATTTCTCTCAAAGAATCTAGTTCGCTCATTTTTATAATTCTCCATTTGGTTTATACAAGTACTTTTACACCCCAAAGCGGCATCCAAAATTCAAATTTTGATTCTCCAAATTCTGGATAACCACCTGTTTGTGATTGAACATTGCTTACATTTGCTTGTGTTGTAGTATTCACAGTAACATTTGGTTTCTGTTCATCTACTTGATTTGTTTTTTGTTCTAATTCTGAAGATCTTTTTGCTAACGCCCTGTTTTTTTCTGCTTCTTTTATCGCTGGAACATTACTTGCTAAAACTTTTTCAGTGGCCGCTGTTGGTATTTGATTTTTTGCATATGCTGTTGATGTTAATTGACCAGGTATCCATCCTTCTTTTCTTTGAAATGCCATTTGAACTCTTTTTTGTTCTTCTGATGTATATTCACTCATTAATTTATCAGTGACATTACCATATTTCATAACAAATTTAGCATAGCCTTTATTATCTTCTGCATATTCTTTTACCATTTCAGATAATTTTTTATTAGCCCATTTACCAGTAAATAATACTCTTTCATGTGCTTGTCTTCCGTGTTCTTCTGTATCGAAAATTGCATGACCACGTTTATCCATTCCTAAATAGCCAGGCATAGATTTTACCCAACCACTTTTTCCTGTTGCTTTGACATTTCCAGGATTATTAGTTCTCCAAGAGCTAGAACCCCCAATTTTATCTGTACGAGAAGACCCTGAACGTACACCTTCAAGAGTTTTTGTTACAAAACCTTTTGTTGTTGAACCAACATTTTTGATAGTATCCCAAACTGGCGTTTGTTTTTGCTTTTGTAATTCAGTCCAAGTTACTATACCTTTTTCCAATGTTGATAATTTTTTTGTACTTGTATACAAAAGTTCATCTTGGTGTCTTAATACTTCAGCAAAAGCTTTTTCGGGATCCTTTTTTTCTCCTGTTCCAGGAATAAAAATACCTTCAGCTGTTATTCTCCAGCTATCATATTGCTTTTGGATTTTTTTCGTAGTATCATCAAGTTTACCTGCAGCATCGGAAATATTTTCTGCAGCTGTATTGAGTTTTTTGATTGGTTCTTCCGGTTTTTCAAAATCTTTTCCTGTTAAAAACTTCATAATAGGACCGCCAACCAGAGATCCTAATCCCCAACCAACTAAAGCTCCAACCGGGCCACCAACCAAACCACCAATTATAGCAGCAACAATAGATGGTATTCTTTTTAGTAAAGCATTAATAACTGGCATTTTTCCTTTTGTTATTGCGGTTATATCTTTAAATAAATCAAATACTTCTGTAATAACAGTAAGAACTCCTGAAAGTTTTGCAAATACTTTAAACAATGGGCCTTTGAATAAAAGCGATAAAAACTTGCTTCCTTTTTCTAAAACTTTAGCAAAAACAGGAAAAGATTTACCAATAGACATAGCATAAAGTTCAATACCAGCAAACCAACGTGATAATCTACCAAAAGTGCCGGTTAATTTTTCAGCAATTTTTCCAATTCCTGCAAATTTTACAAGACCACTTTCAGCTCTTGTAAATATTCCAAGAATTAGCCCTATTCTTGTTCCTAATAATTTTAATAAAGTATTAATTATTGCAAATGGTATCCCAATAAGTGGTAGTTTTGCAAGCATTGGAACTGCAAGAGTTGATCCAAGAACAAATATTAATTTTTGCCAAAAACCATCAGATCCTTTTGTAAAAGCTTCCCACCATGATGATGCCAATCCTTTTGTTACAGACCACAAACTTGAAAAAAATGTTTTAGTGGACGATATTAATATTTCGCCTAATGCTGCACCTAAAGTTTTAAATGGTTCTTTTATAAAATTTTCTATTGGTTTTCGTAAAGTTTCCGGTAAATTGTTAAGTATTGTTTTACCTATGGATTTAAAATTATCTTCAAGAGTTTTTCTTACTTTTTCAGGCAACAAATACCATGCAATTTTAGCGCCAACAAGAGTTACTAATAATAATTTAAAAACAGTTGCTATTTTACTAAATACATTCTTTAAAATACCAGCAATTTTTGTTAAATTAAAAACACTTTCAGCTTTAGTCCATACTTCACCACCACCCTCTTTCTTTCTTCTTCCTTGTACATTAGCAAATAATCCAGTTATTCTTTTCCAAACAGATTCATAAGGTGTTCCTTCTTCTTTTGGTCTTATAAACTTTTGTTTAAATCTTTCTTTTATAACTTCCCAACGCAATATCTTACTACGGTCTGCAGTTTCAGGAGCGGTCATATAAACTTTACTAGCTTTACTTACTCCTATTCTGGATGTTTTGAGATTATTTGTTATTTTAGATGTTTTATCTATTGCTTTTACAATTTTATCAGCACTATCTTCAATAGTATCATTTAATCCTTCAAATTCATCTTTTTTAAAAATATTTTTAAAACCGTGAAGAATTGATTTTCCAGTTCCTTTAAACCATTCTAATATTGCTGATGATGTTTCTATAATTGGAGCAAAAGCATCAGTTACTTGACCAAATATTCTATTAAATTGACTTTGCCAAGTACTTTTAATTCGGCTAAATGCCATACTAGTTGCACTTGAAACTTCTTTTATTGTAGTAATTGCTTTTGTTAAAGTTGGCCAATTTTTAGTTATTTTTGCATAAAATTGCTGCCTTCGTACAGCTTCTTGTTTTTGAAAAACGTTACCACCAGAAGCAAGTACTTTACTTACCTGTTTTGCATTTTGTTCAGCTAATTTTTGAAATTTTTTATCTGTTGGTGATGGTGTTTTTATAGGAGTTTGAATAGAGACAGACTGAGATAATTTTTTTATATCTCTTGAATATTCAGGAAATGATCTACTGAGAAAATCAAAAATTCCTTGAATGTTTTCTTTATTTTTTTTATCATCTATTGATCCCATTTTTTTCTCCTATAAAAATAAAGGTCTCAAGTCATTATACAATTCCCTTGAGACCTTTCGATCCATTGGTTTTCAAACCAAGTGGGTTCCACTATTTACGACGTGGCGGTGTGTGTATTTTTCCAATAGATTTTTCGTTTTCCTCTTGTCGTTTTATATCTTTTATTACCATATTTATAAAAGCTTCACGTTCAAAATCTGGTAGTTCATTACTTTCAGATATTGAAATATGAGCTCTTGAAGCCAGGTAATATTGTTCTTCTGTTATGCTTTGTATTGTGTTACCTGAGCACAATACATAGCTTAGAAGAAAAAATTTTCAAGGGGTATATCTCTTTTTTCTAAAAATCCACAATGAATACATTTTATATCAAAAGTAAACTTCACACCAAAATCATTCTTTTCATACCATTCAGATATTTTTTCCATTGAGCTTTGTGAAATATTATCAATAAGGTATTGCCTTTCTTCAAGTTTTAAATTTTTATCCACTCCTGCAGGAGTAATAATTTCTTCAATTGCCATTGCAAATAACAGCGTTGATAACTCAACAGCTTTTTGTGTATCTGATAATGCATCCATTATGTTTACTTTTTCTATTGCTGTTCTTTGCATTTCTCTTGTAACAAAAGATAGTTTTATAGAAATATTTTTATCAATTTCTACAACATTCCAACCACTTTTACTTTCTGGTGTTACTTCATCTTCTTCTTTTACTTCTCTAATTTTTGGTTGTTTTTTAGTAGTTGGTTTTATTTTTTCAACATTTTCAAGCTTTACAACTGGCAGAGATCCAAGATTTATTGTTTGCTGTGACTGTGATCCACAAGACGCACATTGAGTTTGAAAAGTATAATTACTTCCTTTTGTAGCTTTTCTGATTTCTAATAGCAAATAAAACCTATCTTGAAGATAAATTTTTTCAGCATCAAAATTTTCTGGTTTTATAACACATTCGTTTATAATTTGATCTAGTGCTTTTTCCATAATATCTGGATCTTGTGAAGATTCATGCATAAGAACTTTTTTTAATTGACCAGTTGTTACAGGTCTAAATGTTATTTTTTCACCAGATCCCGGTAGCACCGTATCAAAAGTATAACTATTAACGTATTTTACAAAATTACTTGACATAAAAACATCCTCCTTTTATAACAAATTGTTATTTTAATTTACTTTTTTTATTTCAAAATACTGATACGCAAAAGTAACATCAGCAGTTAAAAATTGATTGGACTCGTAATCCAATGATATATTATTTATAGATTTTGGCCATGCACCGTATAGGTGATAGTGCATAATAGTTCTTTTACTTTCACCGTCTAATAAATTTATCACTTGAACGTTATTTGCATTATTGTGTGACATATATTCATTTGGCTCACCATATTTGAAATTATCCACATTTGTAGGAGCACATAATTGGTTCCATTTGTATAATGCTTCAATAATTTTTGATCCCTTATCTATATAAAGGTTTAGTTGCCAATCACCAAATCTTCTAACAGATGAATGTTTCATTTGAACACCCATATAATATGAATATACTTCTTCTGTTGTTATATCTGGTAAAGTAGTTGATCTAGCTAAATAAGTTGCTTTTGTTACTAAATTTGCATCAATTTGTAAATCAGTTGGAAAAGTCAAAAAGACTTTAAATAAATAAGCTCTTTGAAAATCCACTACATTAGAAATATATTCATCTACTGGACTTGAATATTTATTGTCCGAGTAGTTTGTTTGTTCTACATATCCTGTTGAGTTCCAATATGATGTTATTCTTTCCCAAAATGATGCCATTTTTCTCCTGTTTTTTTATACCATATATTCTGGACTCTTATCTTTTCTCATATAGTATTGATAAGAAAAAGTTATATCTACTGACATTAGCTCTGTGGAACTATAATCCATTGTAATGTTCCCTATTGCTTTTGGCCATGCGGCATATAACACATACTCTGATGTTGGTTTCAAGTCCGGGCCTAACATCCATAAATTTTGATTTAACATATACTGTATTGGTGCACTGTATGTATGATCTTGTGGATTATAAATCATATTATGCCAATCATGAAAAATTTTTAACACATCATTTTTCTTGTCAATGTTTAAAGATACAGTCCAGTCAGCATATGTTCTATTTCCAGCCATTTTAAACGAATAACCAGGATACGGTATTACAATATCTTCATACGTGGATTCTGGTAAAGAAGATGTTCTAACATAATATTTCATGTTTTTTTTCATATCATCTTCTAATATACCTATACTTGATGGAAAATTAAAAAATACAGAAAATAAATATTGTCTTGCTCCACCTTCACGCATTGCATATAAATATTCATCAATTATATTTTCTGTACCCATTTAGACAATCCTCATATATCTATTTATAATAAAAAAACCGGAGAAATGTGTAAAATTACATGCCTCCGGTGAGTAATTCATTTTATAATTTTTTATGTATTTTATCCTGCAAAGTTAGGTGTTACTGAATATCCAACTTTACTACTTGCATGGTAAATATAAGCAAATGTAATGTCAAATTGAACAACATCGTTTGTTGAATAGTCAAGTGTAATCGGGCCAATATTTTTTGGCCATGCACCATAAAGTTTATACTTTTCAATTGGAGTACCATCTGTTCCAATCATTTCTAATTCTTGATCCCACATATATCTTGCAGGAGTATTATAAACATTTGTGGTAGGATCGTGAATGTGCCTCAACCAATCACCATAAGCTGCGTGAATTTCAGCTTTTTCGTCACAGTTGAAAGTTACAGTCCAATCACTGTAAGTATATTTACCAGCAAATCTATAATCAAATCCTTGCCAGTTCGTAGTTATTTCTTCTATGGCTGTTTCTGGTAAGGTTGTCGCCCTAACAAGATAAGTGCTGGATTCTGTATCACCCATAACCTCTGATGGAAATGTTGGTTTATAGTAGAACAGAAAGGCTTTGGCACCACCACTAAAAGATGATCGATAG
>Ga0265297_10006111_pt1 | contig 17732 bp, 16 predicted proteins | sample Munlanlwell13791_FD_192502 | JGI IMG/M metagenome (GOLD analysis project Ga0265297, IMG submission 192502) | Leachate microbial communities from a municipal landfill in Southern Ontario, Canada - Leachate well 137-91 | ecosystem: Engineered > Solid waste > Landfill > Unclassified | place...
CCATAGCCAGAGCCTTCGCCATAGCCATCGCCAGAGCCACTGCCAACAAATTTAGCTTTGTTATCCTCTAATTTTAGCACTTCCATTCTTTTGCTCCTTCAATTTGTTTTCTGCATTTTTCGCTTGCGTATATGATTGAGAAATCTTCTACTATCGTGGTCTTAGGTGCTACTGGTGTTATATTACAATTTTCAATATCAGTAGTACCATATACAGCCATCTCCTCTAAAGTTTGACACCCTTTGAAATACCATATACGTCTTGAGTTTAGTACGGTAATCTCGCCTTGCTTATAACTTTTAACATACCCTGCAACTACACCGTGCATTCGTGTTCTAATAATAGCATATTCAAGACCGTCAACTTTTTCAGCTTGCTGTTTTATACTATCCTCTCTTACATACTTCACATCATCAATCATCATCGTTTCTGGTTTACCCATACTTTCTCCTTTGTTATTTATATTTTCTAATAACTTTTAAATTGTCTATATATTCTATTTCTTCAGATTCAATATCTCCATATCCCCAAACTACAATTACTCTATTATAATCAATTATTTCAGATATTGTACCAAATAATCTTTTACCGTCAATTCTTTCAACTCCATCAAATACTTTCGGCTTTGGGTTCATATAGCCTCCTTGTTTAACTCCAATTTATACATTCATCTAATATTGCTTGTAATTCTTTCCTTTCAAATCCTATTTTTTCTAATTCTTTATCACTAAGAATTAATAACTCATTTAATTGCTTTATTTGCCACTCTAAACATGTCATATTTTACTCCTATGCTGACCCGCCAATTATAATTATAGTCGACAATACTATAATATACAATAAAATTATTAAAAAATCTATCCAATCTAAATGCATACTTCACCTCCCAGTTCTTTCGTAGCGACCACTGCTAATAAACCCACGTAAATTTTCTCTTTGCTATCTTATTTCCCTTTCTCTCATATAGACTGTATGAAAACTCTTTTTTGCCTTTTTTTAAGGCTATCTGTTCTTCTCTATGGAGTCTTTTATGACAATCCCTATGAGAAATTCCCTGATTATCTATACTATTATTATTATGGTCATGGTCTATATGATGAATAGCAAATTCATCTCTTTGCTTATTAGATAATTGTGGGAAAAAACTTAAATGATTCATTTCTCCTCCGCATAGACAACAAATTGGTCTATACTTCTCAAAGAAATATTTAAGATACTCTTTGTGTCTTGCAATTTTAGAATAAAGTTCCTTATTAGCCACGGAATACCTCCCCATATTCTGACTGTTTGCAACTCATTAAATTTCCTTGGTCTATTTAATATAATAGGAGGGGTGAGCTATTAAACCCACCCACTATTAATACTAAAAAAACATTAAAAGAATATTGTTTACAGACAACTAGCTTCTTTCTAATGCTACCTGCCCTATATGTCCTTTTTACAGACGATAATATATACTTAATTATACTCTATTCCATTGCTTTCCCTTACGCTTATACAAGTTTAGTCCTAGCTAGAATGTTATAATCAATTCTATTTTCTTTATCAAAGAACTTTATTGGTTTTTCCTTCCTTCCTATAACTTATTATAAACTCGTACACGTAAGAAGTAAAGATTTATTTTTACCAATTGTTAAATATATTTAGAAACACAAATATTTTTGATATTGGCGATTTTTGAACATTGTATCAAACAAAAAAATAAACGATGACCCCATTCTCATATAGTATTTACTGTAAACTCAAGTATCTTATTCTTGTTAGAACTATCATTTCTAACTGCTTTGAACATTAAGGGTAGTTTGAAGCATCCATCTTTCTTTAAGAAGTAATTTCTATACTTTCTCATTAACCCTTTAGCTAAATGTTCGTTTTCATTACCTGTTACTTTACCTATGTTAACTGATATGCCTGATTTCTGTTTTTTGATTTTATCAATATTGGAAACCAAAAACATCAATAGCTTACCTCGTTTCATATCAGCGTTTAGGTTTTCACCAAACTCTTCATCATAGTAAGGTAATACTGCCTTGTTAGACACTTTCACTGCCTTCTTTACTTGAACTGATTTTGATTTAATGGATTTAGTTTGTTTCCCCATTATAATTCTCCTTTAGTTTGTAAAGAATGTAGGTCATCGTTTATTTATCAAAGAACTGTTTTATATACTGCTTACCAGCTAAGTATAGTATAACTTATTTTCTTCGTGTTGTCTACTTTTTTATTTTCCAATGGTAAATATAATTATTTTCTTCATTGAAAGTAAAATAACTAGATTTTTATTTTATATATAGTTATAATATTCCTATATAGCTAGAAGCTAGCTATTAAGGAAAGGAGGAAAATATGTTTAATTCTGAAGACTGGTATTAGCTAATTTTTCTTTTTTGTGTTCTTTGGCTACTTATTTTATTTGTATTTTTGGTTTCGTAAATTATTTTAATTAAAAGGGGAGGGATTTATGAAAGAAAAAAACGATACAATGTCAAAATATTTAATAAACAAGGCAAGTTATTCTATTAATTCTCAAAGATTAGACGAAGCAGTTAAAAGAGAAGATAATGATATGATAAAAATATTTCTAAAAGTAGAAAACAAGTTAAATAGTGAACAAGTATATTTACAAAGAAAATTAGGAATATATGTACCTGACCCTTGCGTAATTAATTACGGAGGTTATTGTAGAGAATGTACGGGATATTTTAAACCTATTATAAGAAAAAATAAGGTAAGTGCTAAATATAAAAAATGTACTTCTAAAGATAAAGATGCTATTAGGTGTAATATAAAAACTTGGTAACTAAAAAAGGAGGATTTATGGGAGTTTTACTTTTCTTGATTATGTTTTTAGTTGTGTATTTTATTCCAACAATTGTAGCTAATAATATGGAGAAAAAGAATATTATGGCTATATTTGTACTAAATCTATTTTTAGGATGGACTTTTGTAGGTTGGGTAATAGCACTAGTGTGGGCTTGTACTGAATAAACAAAGGAGAAGTTAAGTATGAAAAAATGGAGTGTAGATGAATATGGAAAAGTATTAGACGAATATGGTAACGAGTTTAAAGATGTAAATGGTTGTTGTTGTTATTTAAGTGGAGATATATTAAAAATGTCTTTAATTAATTTTAAATGTATAATATGCAATAAGAGAGCTGATTATACAGTAACACTTACTTGTAACCAACTTCCAGATGGATATTTTAAGGAAGGACAAAGAAGTATAGATTTTTGTGAAAAGTGTTTACCAACAAAATTTAAAAAGTTTTGGAATAGTGCTTTATAATTATCGGTAATGATATTGTACTATATCGGAAAGGAATATGGGTAATATAGAAGGTATATATTGATAAAATATAGATGAATATTACTACTTATCGCAAGAGTAAGAGAGAGGGATGTCTAAAATGCTTATATTGTGGTAAACCTTTGTAAACCTTTGATAAATAAGGACTTATACAAATCAGCCCAATTCTTCAAAGGACTAATAATGATAAAAAAGGGGTGAAATACTACCAATATTGTATAAGAGAGTCAATAGAGAGAACTGGTAATGGTAGGTGTGATAGGTGTATGTAGGTGTGGGTAGGTGTGGGGTATAGTAACCACTAACCCACTATATTAATACCAAACCCACTAAACAGCTCTAAAACACCTATAACATTATACATTTCTCATCTTGTACTCTGCCCAATTGACCAATTGTTCTTTAGTACATTGGTAACATTGGTACAAAAACCAACCTCTTGCTATATTACTATGGAAACCATTGTAGGGGGATATTACTCTCTCTATTCATTGTGTTTATTGGTTATTTGATGGTATTGTGCTCAATGTTTCTTTGTTTCCCATTATTTACCTTCAATAAACACCCATCTGCAAGGCGAAAAATACCATTTGGCACCACGAAACAACGCTTCAATAACATTTTTTTACAGTTGGTTTACAGTTGGTTTACAGTTGGTTTACAATTGGTTTACAACTTGCTCAATGGTACTAAAATACTACTACATACAATGGTAAAAATAGTCCTTTACTACTTCTATTATTAAGGTATACTATAGTTAGGTAGGAGTTACCTAATAAAAGGGGAGGGGATATGGAAAAGATGAAAAAATTTAAGTTCGAAGTGTGGATACACCCAATAGAGGGTGGAGACGATAGTTTTAATGACTGTGTGGTAAAGGCTAAAAATAAAAAAAGAGCGGAAGAAATATTAATAGAAGCATTGTCAAAACGAAGTATAATAACAGATGATTATAAATACATAGGACAAGTGTAAAAATAGGAGAATTAATATGTTTAGTTTAAAAGAGTTGTATGTGGCAGTATTGTTTGCTAGTGTATTTTGGTTAATGATTCTTTTGTTTGTACTTGTTTATTTTTAGAAATTCATTATTCCCCTTTTATATAGATTGGAGGGCGGACTACTCACCTGCCCTCCTCCTTTTTTAGAAAAACAATAACATTGGATATTACAGTAATGTATACACTGTATTTAATAGTGTATTTGTAACTACTTTATATTAAGGTGTTTGTAACATTGGATATTATAGCAGTGTACTCAATGAGAAAACGAAAACAAAAAAAACCTATATTATTCAAATGATACCATGAGTATTAAGGAAAAAAGAAAAAAGAGGGGAAAGGCGTTTCTATCCGTAGTAACGTTAAAAATAAAAAAATAAAGGTATAAAATAATTCTAGTTTTTACGATACTTTTTTTAAGTTTTATTTTACTAATAGCGATTTAACTTTTACTCGTTCGCTATAAGCTAGAAAAAACTTTACTCTTTTAAAAAATTTCTTTATCTTATTAATAATCCCCCCCTTTACTTAGTATTAGTTACTTTAATTAGTTTAAACTCAAAAATAGGATTTTTCTTCTTTCCTTCTACCGCTTTTTCTAGTAAGTCTTTAGCGGTACGGCTTACCTTATAGCGAGTAGTTACCTTATTAATAGTTTCTAAATACTCGTTAGCGTAATTTTCGAGCTTAGTTTCCAATCCTTTAGCTAAATAGCTATTAGATAAGCCGATAATCTCGCTTACCTTAAAAATAATCTCGTTAGCTAAAACTTTTTTATCTAGATAAGAGATTAAATAAAATAGAGCTTTTCCTCTTTTACCACCTAAGCTAATTTTATTAAAATCCTTATTAGAGTATTTTAACTCTATAACCTTCCCGCTAGTTTTAACTACTTCCTTATTCTCTTTTTTAGTCTCTTTAGGCGTATTATTTAAAGAGACTTTAGCCGTATTAGTAAATCCGTTTCCGCTAATAACCGCTTTTTTAGTTTCTCTTTTAGCTTTTACTTTTTTAGTTTTAGTTTTAATATTAATAGTAGTTCTCCGTTACGAATTATTTTATACCTTTATTATTAGATAGCTAAAAGCTACCTATTTTATAATTTTAATAATTAAAAGTAGTTACTTTTAAAAGAATTAAAAAGTCCTATTCTCTTTTAATTATCGCCTTTACTAAGAAATAACTTTTTATCTATCTAAGAATATTATAACTCTAATAAAAAAAAAGTAAAGAGTTTCGCTGGATTATTTTTACTATTTTTTACTTACTTATTCTTACCGATTAGCATTTAAGGATTAGAGAGTAATACTTAAAAAACCCTTATTTATAGCGGTTTTAAAGGGGAGGGTCGAAAAACGCTAAGCTATATAGGGAGAGAGAGAATACCCTATACTAACCATCCACGACTCAGACACAAACCCACGACTCAGACACAAACCCACGACTCAGACACAAACCCACGACTCAGATACAAATCTCATCCTCCTAGCTTCTAACTTCTAACTCCTAGCTAAAATCTAATGAAGTATATCTCTCAAAAGAGGTTGACAACGAAGATTCAAACCACATCAAAAACCAAGTACACACAATGGGATTTCAGGGGGAAAAGGAGGGAAGGTATCTATAACTACTATTAAAGAGAAAAATAAGCTGCAAGACCCCTTCAGTGGCTTGTGCTGGGGTCTCTATACTAGAGGGGAGAGAGGGGGAAACGCTCAAAGGGAGAATATTAAGAAAAGGGGAGGGGAATTTTTATTGCAGGGAAATTATTTTAGGGGGAGGGGTTTACAAAAATCAAAATTTCGGTATATTATTGTTGTGGGTTCTTTTGAGGTCTGTTTAGAGGGAGGAAGTAAGTTAGTAGCATATTATTATATTAAAGGATATATATAATGAATAATATTGAAGAATATAAGAATAAGATTAAAGAGTTAGAGGAAGAATTAAATAATAGTATTTCTCTTGATTCTTTGAAGAAATTATTTGAATATCTACTTGATAATGAAAGAGTTGGTTCTTTTAGATATTTAGTATATAATGTTATGAAATTAAATGATTATATTGATATGTATTCTACTGGATTAATGAGATTTAAGAATGAATACTATGAAATGAAAAGGAAGGCGAAAAGGGTAGATAGGGAAACTGAAATGTATAATACTATAATTTCTACTATGAATGAACCTGTTGACGAAGAAGTGATAAAGAAAACAAAAGAATTATTTGATTCTTTAGAAAAGGAACAACATGAGAGAAAGATATGAGGATTATGGATTATGTAGATGTTGTCTATTAAAAGACACTTGTAATTCTAAGAATTGTAATAATATACTAATAGCTTTATATAGACATAACTACTTGAATGAGATGAAAAAAGAGAAGAAGGTAGAAGATAAAAATAAAGAAAAATAAATTATTTTTACTTACCCCCTTTACAAAATCTGAATTTTCGGTATATTATTGTTGTGAGGAATTGAAAGACGTTCTTATAAAATCTAATAATTGATTGTGGGTGAATAAGCTTTTGACTGGGCTAATCCATTAGAGCGAGGGGTATAATCTTTATAAGAGACAATCGTTGTAGTAAAGATGAAAGACCTTGAAAAAAAGAATTATAAAAATAAATAAGATAATTCTCTCTAAATACTACTTTAATATCTTTATCAAAGTAAATTGCAAGTCTTAGGGTAGTTGAAGGTACGCAACTAATCCTTCCTATCAATTATTATTAAATTGTAATGCCGTGATTTTTGCTTGTCAACAACTCAAGTGTTTTAAATGTCCGAAAGGAAAAAAGTCAGCATTACACAAAAATAGAAAATGGAGATATGAAAATTAATAAACATTTTACAATATGGCAGAGAACTAATAGGTGTTCGGCGAAACCCGAATATTTATGTAGTTTTGGTATGCTTGGAGAACAAGTGATAAATACCAAACATTGCCCGTTGGAGGTGTCTATTACCAAGTAAGGGAAACTGAAAAATAGGACACTTACTCAGAACGGGCAACCTAATAAGTTGTCCGTTTTTTTATTTTATGGAAGGTTATTCCGTAGAGGTAGCGGTGCTGACTGTAAATCAGAGGTATTTATACTCGGGTGGTTCAACTCCATCACCTTCCACCAGAACAGATACCTAAGAGGTTTAAAGGGGCTGTCTGCAAAACAGTTATTCGTCAGTTCGAATCTGACTCTGTTCTCCATGGAAGAATGTATCGAATGGTAAGATAGCTTCCTGCTAAGAAGTCGGTGTAAAAGCCATGTAGGTTCGACTCCTACTTCTTCCGCCAGTTCTTTAATAATGGAAGGTCAATCAGATTGGCGACTGAACTTGTTTTGAAAACAAGCGACCGTAACAGGCTTGGGAGTTCAACTCTCTCACCTTCCGCCAGCGTCTTAGGTGTTAATGACTGCATCCTTGGCTTCCAACCAAGGGGAGAGGGTTTGATTCCCTCAAGGCGTTCCAGCTAGCATAGTATAACGGCATTATTTCTGTTTTGTACTCAGAAGATGAGGGTTCAATTCCTTCTGTTAGCTCCATGTAGTGTAGCTCAATGGCAGAGCGTAGTCCTTATAAGGCTGTGACGATGGTTCAATTCCATCCACTACTACCAACTTGGGTAGCTTAATGGTAAAGCATTGGCTTGATAAGCCAACGAGTGAAGGTTCGATTCCTTCTCCAAGTACCAGGGTTGTTGATGTAAAGACCGCATGTATGGCTTTTAACCATATCGAACTGGTTTGATTCCAGTACAACCTACCAGACATATTAGTGTAGAGGCAACACACTTGACTGTCTATCAGGTATCGGGAGTTCAATTCTCCCATATGTCGCCAAATTGCAGGTGGTAGGGCTTGGTAGTCCAAAATGTCTCATAAGCATTTGAGCAGAGTTCGATTCTCTGACCTGCACCCAAGAAGATTGGCGTAGGATAATGGTTAAAATTCTTCCAATAAATAAGATAGTAACATGGTGTAAGTCCAAATCCTACTGGGAACTATCTCGCAAATCTTCTATATTGGAGCTGTAGTGCAACGGTTTAGCACATCTGACTTTCTATCAGGTAATGCGAGTTCGACTCTCGTCAGCTCTACCAGGTAGATATAGTGTAATTGGTAGCACAATAGTTTGTGACGCTGTTAGTATGGGTTCAAATCCCATTATTTACCCCAGGATTGTATAACTCACTGGTAGAGTGGTCGTTTGAAAAGCGACAGGTAGTAGGTTCGATTCCTACTCAATCCGCCATACAGGGCGTGGGCAAGTGGCATGCCACTCGGCTTGGAACCGAGTATTCGTAGGTTCGAGTCCTACCGCTCTGACCAAAAGAAAAGGAGGTTAATTATGGAAGTAGTTAAGATTGAAAGATTCGGTATATTTACTGTTGCCGAAGTAAAAGATGAAAACGGTAAAATTGGAGTAGGAATTTCTAAGCGTTCTAGAAATGATAGAATTAATGATGAACTTGGAAAATCTATTGCTCTAGGCAGAGCTAAAAAAGCATTAAAATTAAAACTAGAGAAAAAAGCTTTGCGTAGTTCTTATATGGGATAAGTTTTGCCAGTAGCTTAACGAACAGAGCAAAGGTCTACGAAACCTTGGATAAGAGTTTGAATCTCTTCTGGCAATCCAGCCCCCTTGGTGTAACGGAATAGCATATAGGTGTTCTAAGCCAAAGGTACTGGTTCGATTCCAGTAGGGGGTATTAGCGGATGTAGCCGAATTGGCATAGGCAGTAGTTTTAGAAACTACTTTTTGAAGGTTCAAATCCTTCCATCCGTACCAAGAGGATTAGTATAATGGAAATACATCTGTTTTACATTCAGAAGTCAGGAGTTCGATTCTTCTATCCTCTACCATGTCGTGTCGTTCAACGGTAGGACATCTCACTGTTAATGAGAGTATGGTGGTTCGAATCCACCCGTGACAGCCAGGGTTTGTAGCTCAATTGGTAGAGCAATTGCTTTGCAAGCAAGAGGTTGAGGGTTCAAATCCCTCCTTATCCACCAGAGGGGAAAGTGTTACGGAAGCACGCTAGATTCCAAACCTAGCAGACTGGGTTCAATTCCTAGTTCCCTTGCCATGTGGGTTGGTGTAACGATAGCACAGTAGGCTTTGAACTTATTGGAGATAGTTTGACTCTATCACTCACTGCCAACTATTTTAAACTATTTTCGCTTAGGGGGTTTACAAAAGTTGAATTTTCGGTATATTATTGTTGTGAGAGGTGTATATATATATAAATATAAAAATAAGGCATTAAATGGATTTAAGTAGAACTGAAATAGAATATAATAAAGTTAAAAATCTTAGACAATATAAGGGTTTAACTGAGCAAGAGCTAAGAAATTTAGCTTTTAAAAGAGCTGTTGAAGGACTAGTAGATATAAATTCTCAACTTATAAATGATGATGAAAAGAAGTTAGCAAAGTCATTACTAAAAAAATATTTAGACGATTTTGTACCAGAATCTACTTCTGATATAAACATTTTAGGGAATATCATATTTCTAGAAGTCGTTACTCTTAGACTACAATCTGAATTAAACAAGAGACATAACGAAGAAAAAGATATTCCTTTAAAAATGATAGAGCTTTTACATAAAAATTTAAGCGAGACTATGTCGCTTAAAGAATCTTTAGGTATAACTAAAAAGACTAAAGATGAAAGTGAAAATTCTGTAGCTAAAAAAATAGCCAGTATAAGAAGTCAGTTTAAAGTTTGGTCAGAACAAAACCAAGCTTCTCGCACAATATGTTGCCCTTATTGTGGTCAGATGGTCTTATTAAAAATGGACTGTTCCCACTATGATAGCCAAAAACACCCTTTCTTTAAAGATAGGATTCTTGGCAACACACACTTGATAGATATGTATCAAAAACAAAGAATAACAAAAGAAGATGTAGCTAAAGTTCTTGAAGTAAGCCCAGATTACATTGATTGGTTGCTTAAAAAGAAATTTATAACTACATGATAAGCAATATAAGCAAAGAAGATATTGAATTTTGTGAATTTCTTTACAATCCACTGTGCTTTTCTGAAGCAATGTTTACTAATTATGATAATTTAGCTTTTTTTGAAGAAGGAAAGCTGGGTCATATAAGATTAGGTCAAATTCCTCTACTTTCATTTGAATATTTAATTGATGAAAATCCTAAACTTTCTGATAAGCAAAATTTTGCTCTAAAGATAGGTGCTGGAGACAGTTATGTTCTTGGGGGCAGAAATTTTGGAAAGTGTGAATGGGAAGAAAACCTTTGTACTCTTTATGATGGAAGAGAGGTTAAATTTAAAGATTTAGTTGGAACTGAAAAATATGTATTATCTTTAAATCCAATAACTTTAAAATTAGAAAAATCTCTTGCTATATTTTCAGATAATGGAATTAGAGATTGTATAAAAGTAACAACTTCTAAAGGCAAAGAAATAACAGTAACAGAAAATCATCCTTTATTTTCTCAATATGGTTGGAAGGAAGTTAAAGATTTAAAAGTTGGGGATTTTCTTGTAACTCCAAGAAAGTATAATATACAAGGAAATAAAATTCCTAAAAAATATATTCCTGAATTACTAGGATATTTACTTGGAGATGGCAGTTGTACTAATCAAATAGGTTTTACTAATATAAATGAAGAATTAATTTCTGAATTTTTAAAAATAGCAGAGTATTTAGATTGTAGATACAGAAAAGATGATATAACTTATTATGTATCTAAAAAAGATAATAGTTCTCATAATCATAAAAAAAGTAAAATACATGAAATTGTATTAAAATATAGAATAAATAAAAAATCTACTGTAAAAACAATACCTGAAGAAGTATTTAGTTGGAAAAATAAATATATTGCAGTTCTATTAAATAGATATTTTGCTTGTAACGGACATGTAAACGTTAGCGGCAAAAATCATATTATTGAATTATGTTCTATGTCAAAAATAATGTTATTTCAAGTCCAAAGCCTACTTTTAAGATTCGGAATACAGTCTTTAATTGGAAAAAATAGATTATTTATTACAGAAGATTTTGATAAATTTTTAGATTTAATAGGGATTAAAAGCAAAGATAATGTTAAAAGATGGAACAAAAAATATACTACTACTGATACTATACCTGTTGAATTTGTAAAAAGGTTTTTAAAAAGAAAAAAAGAATTTTATTATAAATCTGTTTCTTGTGAAAAATTATTAAGAAAATATAAAAATAATTTAGAAGTAGAGAAAATAGTTAATAGTGATATATATTGGGATGTAATTAAAAAAATAGAAAAAATAAAATCTCTTAATACTGTAGCAGTTTCAGTTCCTTTATATTATAATTATATTTCAAATAATATTATATCGCATAATACTTTATGTGAGAAAATTGATATGTTAAATTCTTTCGTTTTATGTGATGGATATCCAATGGGTATTACCTCATATGATGCAGTTCACATTAGAGGTGTTATGGAACCAGTTATTGGTTGTTTAGAAACTCATCCAATTATGAGTTGTTTTAAGGAAAGAATTAAAAGAAGCCCCACCTACTTAATTACAAGTAAAAACAATGCTCTTATTGAAGGTATTAATATGAATATCTCAAATAAGAATCCAGGAAATCAGTTCTTTCAAAAACACTTTAAAAAGCTATGGGTGGAAGAAGCTTGCGTAGATGCCCATACTAAAGTTAGATGTTTAGAAGATAATAAAATATATACTAAAAATATTTCTGAAATAGTAAATTCTGATTTATGGAAAAAAATTAAAGTTTTAAGTTATAATTACACTACTAAAATATTAGAGTGGAAAAAAATTAAAAATATTTTTAAAAATAAAGTTAAAGATTATATAAATTATAAAATAACTGTATCTCCAAATTCTGAACATTCTAAAAGAACTCTTATTGTTTCTCAAAAACAAAAAATATGGACAGATAAGGGATATAAATATATTGATGATATAAATAAAAATGATAATGTATATTTATCGCAATATTCTTCTTTAAGTAAAATACAAAAAGAACTTTTAGTTGGTTGTTTATTGGGAGACGCCTACTTAACCAAAGATACTAATTGTAAACTTGTTTTTACTCAAGGTAAAAAACAAGAAAATTATTTTAACTATAAAAAAAAGTGTTTCTATAATATATTTCAAACTAAAAAAAGAAGAAAAAATAAAGAATTTGAAAGATTGATAAATTCAATTAGTGAAAGTAAAGCTAAAATATTTAGAGCTTCTTCTGTACCAAATATTGATTTGAATGAATTTAGAGATTTCAAATACAATAAAATAAATAATTCATATAGAGATATAAATAAAAAAATATTGAATAAATATTTTTCTGAGATTTCTTTAGCTTTTTGGTTTATGGATGACGGTTCTACTAAAATTTGTAAAAACGGCAGAGTAAATGTAAGATTACATACTAATGGATTTAGTTTAAATTCTCAAAAAATATTGAAAAAAATATTATTTGATAGATTTAAAATAGATTGTAATATATGCGGAGATAAATATTATTATTTAAGTTTTGATAAAGTAAATTCTAAAAAAATATTAGATATAGTATCAAAATATCTAACTGAAGATTTATTATATAAAACAAATATAAAAGCTAAATTTATTGATTTAATAGATTGTAAATATAATCTTGCTCCTATTAAAATAGAAAAAATAGAAAAAATTTTAAATTCTAGTTGGACTATGTATGATATAGAAGTTGAAGACAATCATAATTTTTTTGCTAATGAAATATTGATTTCTAATTCATTTGAAACTGAAGAAGTTTACAAAAAAAGAATTGATAGTAGGCATGAAGCTGGTTGTATTCAAAGAATATCTGGTATGACTAACTTTACAAAATATTCTCCTGCTGGTAGAATTTATTATGACTATTCTAAAAGACCTTGGGTAATGAATATACCTCAATATGTTAATCCCTTTTGGGATGATTTAGAAAAAGAAAAAGCAATTAAAAAGCATGGAGGAGAAAACTGTTTTGATGAATCTACTGAAATACTAACTAATAACGGTTGGAAAAATTATTCTTCAATATCTTACGATGATAAAGTTTTTTCTATGAATTTAGATAATGAAAAAGCATCTTATGAGGCTATAGATAATATATTTATATATGACTATGATGACTATTTATATAATTATACTTCTAATAATATTAATTTTTCTTTTACAAAAAATCATGATATTGTTAGAAAAGTACTAAAGACAGGTAAATTAAAAAAACAACCTTTAAAGTATTTTATAGAAAACAAACCTATAAAAAAACAATTTTCTTTAAAGGAAAGTTTGAATTGTTTAACGTGTAATAAGAAATTAAATAAAAAGTTATTACAAACTAATTTCTGTTCAAGAGCATGTCAGAACTCATATATGGGGTGGGAGTACTATCCTGTAGAAAAATTCGTAGTAAAAAATGTTTTTGATTGGGATAAGAACCCCTTGCCACTCAATTTTATTATTGAAGATACTGATTCTCCAAATGCAAGAAAATTTAATTTAAATATTAATGATTGGCTTAGATTTTTAGGTTGGTTTGTTTCAGAAGGGCATGTTTCCACAGTAAATGTAAAAGGAAGAGGTTACCCCACTTTCTATACTTCAATAACTCAAACTAAAAGCGAAGAGTATAGAGACGAGATACAAAAAACTATAGCTGAAATGGGATTTAAAGTAAAATTCGGGAAAGAGAAAATTACTATAGGGAGTAGGGCAATAACTAAGTACTTAATGGATAACTGTTACAATGGCGATTTTGTAAAGATAAAAACCGTTTATAACTCCCACAATAAAGTAGTTCCTTCTTTTATAAAGTCTTGTTCTAAAGAACAAATATTAATATTTTTAAATGCTTTTTTTAAAGGTGATGGTAACGGTTGTATTTTTAAGAACGCTGGGAATAGCAGGATATGTTGGACTTGCTCTAAAAAGTTAGCAGATGACCTACAAGAATTATGTTTAAAAGCAGGATTCTATTGTAAGGTCTCTAAGAGAAGAGATAAAAATATTTACCGTATAACTATAAATAATAGTTATGAAAATGCTTACGTGCGTATTAAAAATATAGAAAAAGTTCCTTATAAAGGAAAAGTTTGGTGTGTTGAGACTAATCCTTATAATACTATTTTTGTTAGAAGAAATGGTACTTGTCATTGGACTGGTAACTCAATCGGGTACAGAATTTTTGTTAAAGGAGAAGTAGTTGAAGAAGGAGTTTCTGTTTTTGATATGGAAAGAATAAGACCTAATTATTTAGAGGGCAAAAAACTTAAAACATTTGAAGTTACTAAAAAAACATTTGGTAGATTTACTGATATTTTATTGGTTGAACCTCCAAGCAATGCATCACAAATGTTTTTATGTGCTGATATAGGAGAGGCAGCTCCAACTGAAATGGTAGTTCTTGCTAAGATAAATGAAAAATATAGATTGATTTACAATATAACTTTATATGGACTAACAGATAAAGAACAGTTTAAAGTTTTTAAACATTTAATTGATATATTAAAAATAAATTTTACTGGTATTGATACTACTGATGGAACGGGCAGAGCAATATTTCGTTCTCTTGAAGAAATAATACCAAGAGATAATTTAGTTTGGGTTGCTTTCAATGAAAAAATTTCAGTAGATTTTGATAGAAATGAAAAGGGAATAGTTGTTTTTAAAGATGGTAAACCTGCTTATAAAGAAGAATATGTTTCTGAATGGTCAGTAAGGAATTTGAAAACAATTCTTTATGATAATAAAATAGAAATACCAGAAGATTCTTATAAATTTGATACTCAATTAAACTCTGTGATATCTATGCAGTCTGGAAATAGAACAGTATATGAATGTGTAGCTGATGAGGACCACTTGTTTCAGGCGTTTCAGGTATTTAGTATTGCTCAGTGGATGAATGAATTCAATTTAATAAAACCAGCTAATATAAAAAAATTCTGTAAATTTGGAGCGAATTAATGGCGAATATAAATAACAAAAGTACTATCAATGATAGGATGAGAATGAACCCTCTTTTATCTTGGCTATCAGATATGATATCCATAATGAAAAGAGATGAAATAACAATACCTACCGAATATAGAGAAAGGGTATTGGAAGTTAAACAAATGTTAAATAGCGATGTATCTGGTATAGTGAATAGTGTATTGGACTTCGCTATTGATAGTGCATTAGTTGATTATACTGTTGAAACAACAAATAAAAATTTAACTAATAAATTAAATGATTGGTTAGTTAATATAAATGATAGTTTAAGAGGTCATATACCAATTGGAATAAAGGCTTTAGCTAAAGAATATTTTAGAGAACGCTGGAAAGGTTCTTCTTATTTATTGTTGAGGACATTTTGGGAAACAAAAGACGGTTTTTCATTACCAACAACTATGTATTTTATAGATGGTGAAGATATAATTGAAGAATCAAAAAATAATTCTATCAATTTACAGGGCAAAAATTATTATTTAAGAATAGATAAAGATGATAGAAAACAGCTTGGTACTTCTAAAAATGAAAAGCTGTTCATACAAAAACCTTTTACTTCTTGGGGTCAACCTGGAGCTGTTCCATTTCTATTACAAAGAGGAGTTTATAAAAATCTTAAATTTCTTGAATTAGTAGAACAAAGAGGAGAATCTATGGTGGCCAAAGCTCTTGAATATATTGCTATGTTAAAAAAGGGAACAGAAACATTAGCAATGACTGGAGACCCAAATTTTGTATATAGTGATGAAGATTTAAAAGAAGTTAAAACAGATTTTGATAATTTTTTAGCAAAACGAAAAACTACTTCTGGTACTTCTATGTACGCTACTAATTTTGATACTTCTTTAGAACACATAATACCAGAATATCATAAAGTATTAGCACAAGAATTATATTCTCCAATAGAACGAAGAATATTGGCAGGACTTGGTATGATAGATGTAGTTCAAGGATTATCTTCTACTAGACGAGAATCTACATTAAATCCAAAACCTCTATTTTCTGAAGTAAAACAGGGGATAGAAGATTTTAAAGCGTTATTGCTTGATATAATGAATACAGTAGCTGATGAAAATGGGCAATCACATAGAAAATATTTTAGACAAAATATACAACTTAGAAGTTCAATAGTTAGAGAAGAATTAACAGATAAAGATATTACTCAAATTAGAAGTGGTTATGATAGAGGAATAGTTTCTAAACAAACTTATTCTGAAATTCTAGGCTTCAATTTTAATATTGAAATTGAAAGAAGGAAGGATGAGGAAAAAGAAGAAAAAACTATGTATCCTCCTGTTATTCAAAATTTAGAGCAACATAAAGATTTTGGTCCAACTGAAGAAGTTGTACCCAATAATAAAAATACTAAAGTTATAGAGAAAATTAAAGATTTAAAAAATGAAGATATTCCTGATGATAAAAAAAGTATAGAAAAGAAAAACTACAATAAATCTGAATTGATTTATGAAGAAGCACCATTTAAAACAAATCAGGATTTACCAGAACAAGTTCAATTATTGCCAGCAGGAGCTAAGACTATATGGAGAAAAGCGTTTAACTCTACTTATGATAAAAATGGAGAAGAATCAGCTATAAAAATCGCTTGGTCTGCAGTTAAAAAAATATATAAAAAAGTTGGAGATAATTGGGTAAGAAGAACAAAGGGTGAATTAGAACAAGCTTTTGCAGATATGGAAATAGACGAATTAATTGAGTTAAAAGAACTTGAAATTTTAGGAAAAAGAAACAAACTTCTTGATAAGCTTTTAGAGGAAAAATAGTGAAAATATTTAAAGACGAAAAACTAAAAGACGAAGTAATTGGAGATTTTGACTTGGGTATAGTTGATGTTGGTAAATCTCAAGAATATGAATATTATTTAGTTAATGATACTGTTAATGATTTAGTAGATTTTACTGTTTCTACAATAAGTAGTGAAGTAGAGGTTTTACAAGCCCCATCTCAAATTAATGCTCATGAAGTTGGTAGATTAAAAATAAAATGGACTCCAAATATAACAATTAAAAAGGGTCTTAAAACTAGTTTAGTATTTAACGCATCGGAAATAATTAAACCATAATGCCAAGTTTTTTAAGAAAAAAGAATAACGCAAAGTCTAGACTATTAAATCCAGTAACTGTTGGAGACTCAACAATAACAGTTAAGGATTATTCTCAATTTCCATTAGAGCCTAATTTTATGGTTACTATTTGGAATAGAACACAATATCCAGACCCTAGCGATGATTCTTCAATGGAAATATTAAAAGTTACTGGCTTAAACTTTAATGTATTTACAGTTGAAAGAGGACAGGAAGATACTTTAGCGAAAATACATCAAGAAGGAAATGCTGTAGAATTGCTTTTTACTGTTGGTCAATTACAAGAATTAGAAAATGAAATAAATAAATTAAGTTTTTTTGCTAGCGGAGAAAATC
>Ga0265297_10006112_pt1 | contig 17732 bp, 11 predicted proteins | sample Munlanlwell13791_FD_192502 | JGI IMG/M metagenome (GOLD analysis project Ga0265297, IMG submission 192502) | Leachate microbial communities from a municipal landfill in Southern Ontario, Canada - Leachate well 137-91 | ecosystem: Engineered > Solid waste > Landfill > Unclassified | place...
ATGCAACCGAAATCGATGTGGATCTTATTTCGGACGGGAAGACCGCAGTGGTGGGGTCCGTGATGGAGCACATTGAAGAGGCCGGGATTCACTCAGGGGACAGCGCGTCCGTTATTCCGCCGTTTTCCATCTCGCGCGAGATCGTGGAAGAAATCGTCCGGAAAACAAAACAGATTGCCAAGGAACTCGGCGTAGTAGGACTTATGAATGTCCAGTATGCGATCCAGAGGGGGCAGGTTTATTGCCTGGAGGTGAATCCGCGCGCCTCGCGAACTGTGCCGTTCGTGAGTAAAACGATTGGTGTGCCGCTCGCGAAACTTGCCGCACAACTCATGGTTGGGAAAACGCTCAAGGATGTGAAATTTACCGAAGAGATAGTGCCGAAACATGTGGCGGTGAAGGAGTCTGTGTTCCCATTCGTAAAGTTTCCGGGAGTAGACATCATCCTATCTCCGGAAATGAAATCCACAGGCGAGGTTATGGGAATCGATAAAGATTTCGGCCGGGCATTCTACAAGTCCCAGGACGCGGCCATGTCCCATATTCCGCGCAAGGGTACAGTATTCATTAGTGTGAAAGATGCCGACAAATCCAAGATTGCCGAAACCGCCCGAGAGTTCCATAAGCTCGGACTCAAGATCGTTTCTACCAAAGGGACAACGAAAGTCCTCAGAGATTCGGGGGTGCCTGCCGAGGAAGTTTTTAGGATGTCAGAAGGAAATCCAAACATCTCTCACATGATCAAGGAGAAGAAGATCGATCTCATTGTCAATACACCGAGCGGTAAGGGACCGATGCTGGATGAAGGCAAGATACGGTCACTCGCGGTTTCCTTCAATATCCCGTGCATTACCACATTGAGTGCTGCGCGTGCGGCGGTTCGCGGGCTTCAGGCCGTTCGGGATGGTGATCTGGACGTGAAGTCGATCCATGACTATCACGGTATTAAGGGTAAATAAAAAGGCCTGTTTTATGGAACCTGGGCCCGGGGAGCCGCGCACTTGGTCGGATGGCCCGTCAGAAACGGGCGTTTTCTAAAAAATGAAAGGGGAGTCTTTTGATCAGTTCAGGAATTAAAGGTCTCGATAAAGTGACCACAGGATTGCGGTTGGGCGACAATGTTGTTTGGCAAGTCGATGCAATTGACCATTACATGGAATTTGTCGAACCCTTTGTCCAAAAAGCCCTCGAAGAGAAAAGAAAACTCGTCTATATCCGCTTTGCCGATCATAAACCTCTTCTGAAAGAAGACAAGAACATCACGGTCTACAAGCTCGATCCGCATGTGGGCTTTGAGCCTTTTTCCGCCAAGATCAACAGTATTGTAAAGAAAGAAGGGGAAGGCGTTTTTTATGTTTTTGACTGCCTTTCGGACCTGCTGTCCGCTTGGGCCAATGATCTCATGATCGGAAATTTTTTCAAAATCACCTGCCCCTATCTTTACGAGTTGAATACAATCGCCTACTTTGCCCTTTTGCGAAACCGGCATTCATTCAAGACTGTTGCGCGCATCCGGGACACAACCCAGCTTTTGATTGATGTGTACCATTACCATGGTGATTGCTACATCCATCTCCTGAAGGTTTGGAACCGGTACTCTCCGACGATGTTCCTGCCCCATGTCCGGCAGAAGGACAGATTTGTTCCGATCGCCAATAGCGCCGACACGGCAAAGGTTTTCTCGGAGATTTTTAAAAAAGGGGCCAAAAGCGCCAAACGGAACCTGGATTACTGGGACCAGCTTTTCCTGAAGGCGGAAGACCTCGCAGGTTCAAAAAGCGCTTCTCATGAAGTGAAAGCGCAAATGATGGACCAGTTGTGCAGAATCGTGTTGGCACGAGATGAAAAAATGCTGGGCTTGGCAAAGGAGAACCTCACGCTTGAAGATCTGTTGAATATAAAGTCAAGAATGGTTGGGACCGGGTTCATCGGAGGTAAATCCGTGGGGATGCTGATCGCCCGGAACATTTTATTAAAAGAAAAATCCCTGGAAACAGAAAAACTTTTCGAGCCCCATGATTCTTTCTACATCGGTTCGGATGTTTTCTATACCTATATCGTTGAAAATGGTTTGTGGAAAGATCACATGGCCCAGAGGACTCAAGAAGGCTATTTTGAAGTGGCCCGGACGCTTCACGAGGAGTTGTTAAGGGGCGTTTTTCCCGAAGAGATTAAAGACCAATTTCTACAAATGATCGAATATTTCGGCCAATCGCCGATCATCGTCCGTTCCAGCAGCTTGTTAGAGGACAGTTACGGCAATGCCTTTGCCGGAAAATATGAAAGTGTTTTTCTCGTCAATCAAGGCACGCCTGACGAACGGTATGCGAAATTTGTTGAAGCCGTTCGCCGGATCTATGCTTCCACGATGAACCCGGACGCTTTGGCCTACCGGTTGCAGCGCGGGCTGGATCAGATGGACGAACAAATGGCACTTCTTGTCCAGCGGGTCTCAGGCGCCTATCATAAAGATTATTTCTTCCCGGATGCCGCCGGTGTCGGAATTTCACAAAACGTTTTTGTCTGGAAAAACAGTCTGGACCCCAAAGCGGGCATGTTACGATTGGTTCTGGGTCTGGGGACTCGCGCTGTTAATCGTGTTGAAGGAGATTATCCGCGGGTTGTGGCTCTGGATGAGCCGCTTCTCAAAGCTTATGCGGGGATGGCTGCGACGCAGAGATTTTCCCAGCACGACGTGGATGTATTGAATGTTAAGGAAAATCTCCTGCAAACGGTCTCCTTCAGGGAATTACTCAAGGAAAAAGTGGATATGTCTTTGGATCTTGTTGCGATCAGGGATCATGAAGTTGCTGAAAAATTGCAGGCAGCAGGGTCGGAGGAAGAAGCTTGGATTATTACGTTTGACAGTCTTGTTTCGAAAACAAGGTTTGGTCAAATCATGCAAAAAATCCTCAAAGTTTTGGAAGCAGCTTATGGCTATCCTGTGGATATCGAATTTACAGTCAATTTCAAAAAGAGCGGGGAATTTCAAGTGAATCTGCTTCAATGCAGGCCGATGCAGACCAAGGGATTGGGGCAGCGCGTCAGGATTCCGAAAACGGTTCCCAAGGACAAGACCCTCTTCTGTTCGAAAGGGAACTTTCTTGGCGGAAACATTTTGCAGGCCATCGACAGGATCATCTACGTGGATCCGGAGGCTTATTGCGGGCTGGAGACACAATCCGAACGTTATGACATTGCACGCGTTGTCGGAGAACTTAATCGAAAGATCGAGAACAAAGAGAAAATGGCCGTGATGCTTTTGGGTCCGGGGAGATGGGGGACAACCACTCCTTCCCTGGGGGTGCCAGTTTCTTTTGCCGAGATTAATCATATCACTGTTCTCGGAGAGATCGCTTTTGTCACGGATAATGCATCTCCCGAGATTTCCTTTGGGACCCATTTCTTCCAGGACCTTGTGGAAACGGGGATTTTCTATGTGGCCCTTTTTCCGGATGACCCGGGTGTATCGGTCGATCGGAAATTCTTTGAAGCGATCCCAAAAACGCTTAAAAAACTAGTGCCGGAATACAAGAAATATGAGCATGTGGTCAAGGTGTTCGACGTGAAGAAGAACGAGCTCAAGATCGCTGCGGACATCCTCTCACAAAAAGTTATCTGCTATTTCGGGTAATGCTCAAGACTTGGGGTTCAGGCTGTGAAGGATGATGACTTGGACGTAAAGCTGATTCATAATTATCATGGCATCAAAGCATAAAAGGAAACAACGATGAAAGCGCAAGGTCTTTATCATCCCAGCATGGAGCATGACGCATGTGGCGTCGGTTTTGTCGTTAAGATCGACGGAACGCGAACGCATCAGATCGTTCGTGACGGAGTTCAGATCCTGAAAAATCTCGTCCATCGCGGTGCGGTCGGAGGTGATCTAAAGACTGGTGACGGCGCTGGTATGATCCTTCAGATCCCACACAAGTTTTTTTCCAAAGTTTTGAAATTCCCGTTGCCTGCCGAGGGGAAATATGGAGCCGGGATGCTCTTTCTTCCACAGCAAGCGAAGGATTGTGAGCGGGCGAAGAAAATGATTGCTGCGTGGACTGCCAGGGAAGGTGGGAAGATCCTCGGGTGGCGGGAGGTCCCGATCCATCCGGATTGTCTCGGAGAAATGGCCCGGGAAGTCATGCCGTCCATTTGGCAGGTTTTTGTGACCTATGACGGGCTCGAAGGGCTGGCTTTGGAGCGTCGTCTCTACATTCTTCGGAAGGTCCTTGAAAATGAGGCGGTGAAGTTGGGCTGGGGCCTTGAAGATTTTTACATTCCATCCCTTTCCTCGCGTACGGTTGTCTACAAAGGCATGTTTGCGGCCCCGCAATTTGATCACTTTTTCATCGATCTTACGGACGCAGATCTTGTCAGCGCCCTCGCGGTCGTGCATCAACGCTATTCCACGAATACGTTTCCGTCCTGGGCCTTGGCGCATCCCTTCCATTTTGTGGCCCATAACGGAGAGATCAACACGTTGCGCGGCAATATCAACAAAATGATGGCCCGTGAGGCGAGGATCTCCTCGGAGCTTCTGGGCCCCGAGATCAAAAAACTTCTTCCGATCATCAATCCATCCCTGAGTGATTCCGGCATTTTTGATAATGTTTTTGAGCTCTTGACCCTGGGTGGACGTTCCATGGAGCATGCGATGATGATGATGGTTCCCGAGGCTTTCGGCGTGAAATACCATATCAGTGAGGCAAAGCGGGCATTTTTTGAATATCACGCTGCGATCATGGAACCATGGGATGGTCCTGCGGCCATTGCATTTACAGACGGGATGAAAGTCGGTGCCATCTTGGACAGGAACGGTCTTCGCCCCGCCCGTTACGTTATCACGAAAAGCGGGCTTGTGGTTATGGCATCCGAAGTCGGAGTTCTTGATCTGAATCCTCCGGACATTCTCGAAAAAGGGATGCTGGCTCCCGGAAAGATGTTTTTGGTGGATACCGCTACGAAGCGGGTGATCAAAGACAATGAGATCAAATCCGGGATTGCCCGGCGCAAACCTTACCGCCGGTGGCTTGAAGAGAACCGGATTGAATTAAAAGGATTGCTTCAGGTGCCAGGTCCTGTGGAGGTCGATGAAAAAACACTCGCGCTTCGCCAGCGTATTTTCGGCTACACGCTTGAAGATGAAAAAATGATCCTTCTTCCTATGGCAGAGAACGCCCAGGAGCCTGTGGGATCCATGGGCAATGATGCCGCGCTTGCTGTGCTTTCAAACCGTCCCCAGCTTCTTTACAATTATTTCAGGCAACTTTTTGCGCAGGTGACCAATCCGCCGATTGATCCCTATCGCGAGAATCTTGTCATGTCGCTTATGAGCTTTGTGGGGCGTCAGGGTAACCTTCTGGACGAGACCCCCCAGCATTGTCATCAGTTGAAACTGTCACACCCAGTACTTACCAACGATGATATTGAACGTCTCAAGACATCCAACCTGGCCAGTTTCCGGGTAGCCACGGTTCCCATGTTTTTTGATCCATCAGGAGTTCCGGAGCGGTTGGAGAATGCTATCCAGTTATTGTGCGAGACTGTGGAACAAAAATTTGATCAAGGATGCTCCCTCGTGATTCTGAGTGACCGCGATGCCGGCCCGGGGAAGGTCCCGATCCCGGCGCTTTTGGCCGTTACAGCAGTACATCAGTATTTGATCCGAAAAAGTAAACGCTATCTGGGCGGGCTTGTACTGGAAACTGGCGAGGCACGTGAGGTGCATCATTTCGCGTGCCTTGTGGGTTATGGGGTTAATGCGATCAATCCTTATCTCGTGTTTGAGACACTAGTGGATCTTAAAAAACGCGGACACATTTCCGAAAGTTTGACCCTGGAAGCAGCTATCGAAAACTACATTACTGCTATCAAAAAAGGTCTTCTAAAGGTGATGTCCAAAATGGGTATTTCCACGATCCGCAGTTACCGCGGCGCGCAGATATTCGAAGCGGTCGGACTAAGCGATGATTTTGTGGAACGTTATTTTCCGGGCACCTCGTCACGAATTCGCGGGATTGGCCTCGACGTCGTGATGCGAGAATCTCTTGAACGGTTCAATGCGGCTTTTCAAAAAGCGCCGGCAAATACCGAGACCCTGGATTCCGGAGGGAATTATCACTATCGGCTAAACGCGGAAAAGCACCTGTTCTCTCCTCTGGCGATCGTCAATCTTCAGAAATCAGTTCGCGAAGGAGATTACAGCATCTTCAAACGTTATACGTCCGAAGTTAATGATATTAATAAAAACCTGTGCACACTTCGAGGTCTTTTCAAGTTCAAAAAAGGGCAATCGGTTCTGATCGATGAAGTGGAGTCCGAGGACACTATCGTCAAACGATTCGTTTCTTCGGCCATGTCTTTCGGCTCCATCAGTAAAGAAACGCACGAGACCATCGCCATCGCCATGAACCGGCTGGGAGCGGCGAGTAATTCGGGAGAAGGCGGAGAGGATGAATCGCGTTACAAGCCGCTGCCCAACGGTGATTCCAGCAAAAGCATGATCAAGCAGGTTGCGTCGGCCCGTTTCGGCGTAACTATTGATTATCTAGCCAATTCCCGCGAGCTCCAGATTAAAATGGCGCAGGGCGCGAAGCCGGGGGAAGGGGGACAGTTGCCTGGCCACAAGGTAAACGAGATGATCGCCAAGGTGCGTCATGCGACGCCCGGCGTGATGCTCATCTCGCCGCCACCCCATCACGATATTTATTCGATCGAAGACTTGGCCCAGCTTATCTTTGACCTGAAAAACGCTAATCCCGAGGCGCGGGTTTCCGTCAAGCTGGTTTCGGAAGTGGGTGTGGGAACGGTCGCTGCGGGGGTGGCCAAGGGGAAAGCGGACATGGTCCTGATAAGCGGTCATGACGGAGGAACAGGAGCATCGCCCATCTCTTCGATCAAATATGCAGGTTCACCGTGGGAGATCGGACTTGCCGAAGCCCAGCAGGTGCTTGTTATGAACAAGCTTCGCGACAGAATCCGTATTCAGGTAGACGGCCAGATCAAGACCGGACGCGATGTCGTTATAGGCGCAATGCTCGGCGCCGAGGAATTCGGTTTCGGAACGACGTCACTTGTTACTCTTGGCTGCATTATGATGAGAAAGTGCCATTTGAACACCTGCCCTGTGGGGGTGGCGACCCAAAACCCGGAACTTCGCAAACACTTTTCTGGAAAACCAGAGTACCTGATGAATTTTATGAAGTTCATCGCCCGCGAAGTTCGTGAACTGATGGCTGAATTAGGCTTCAGGAAATTTGAGGATATGGTGGGTCGCGTGGACCGGCTTGAAGTTTTTGATGCGGTTACCCATTACAAGACGCGGGGTTTGGATTTTTCGAAAGTGCTTGCTACAAATGAAGTACCCCCGGGTGGGTCGATCCGCTACGTATCGGCTTCCAAACCTGACTTTTCACTTTCTTTGGATCCGAATCTCATCGAAAAGGCCAAGGCCGCGATCGAATTCAAGCAGCCGGTAGTTCTTTCGCAGAAGATCCGCAATTGTAACCGCACGGTCGGGACTACCTTAAGCTACGAGATCGCAAAACGCTACGGTTTGAAGGGACTTCCGGAAGACACGATCAGGGTCAAATTTGAAGGGTCGGCAGGACAAAGTTTCGGTGCTTTTCTGGCCCGGGGGGTGACGCTTGAACTCGAAGGTGATGCAAACGATTATTTCGGCAAGGGGCTTTCGGGAGGCCGGATCATTGTGTATCCGCCAAGTTCCGCAACATTCCGGCCGCAGGACAATATCATTACCGGCAATGTAAATCTTTTTGGTGCGACTGGAGGTGAAGTCTACATCCATGGCCGGGCCGGCGAGAGATTTTGTGTTCGTAACAGCGGTGCCCTTGCGGTTGTTGAGGGCGTGGGGGATCACGGTTGCGAATACATGACAGGTGGCCGTGTAATTATTCTGGGACAGACGGGCGTGAATTTTGCCGCGGGGATGAGCGGTGGTATTGCTTACGTGCTTGATGAGAATCAGCTTTTTGATACGCGTTGCAATCTTGAAATGGTTGATCTTGAGCCTGTTGCGGAAAATGAAGAGCGGGAATTCCTCAAGAAAGCGATCGAACGGCACGCCAAGTTTACCGGTAGTAAGTACGCCAAATCGATCCTTGCCAGTTGGGAAGAAATGCTGCCGCGTTTTGTCAAGGTGATGCCGATGGATTACAAAAAGGCCCTTGCAAAATTAAAAGAACGGCAATCGGAGCGTTCGGATGTGGCTGAAATGACGGAGGAGGTCTTTTTCTAATGGGAAAATCAGATGGATTTTTAGAATACAAACGCAGCCTTTCGCCAAGGCGGCCAATCCCGGAACGTCTCAAGGACTATCAGGAGATCTCGAAACCGCTCTTGGGCGATGAGATCCGGAAGCAGGGTGCGCGGTGCATGGACTGCGGAATCCCGTTCTGCCACGCCCTCGGCTGTCCTGTCTGTAATCTTATCCCTGAATGGAATGACGCGGTCTATCGGGCTCAGTGGCACGAGGCCTTCGAGCGTTTGTCGCTTACGAACAATCTCCCGGAGGTGACGGGCCGTGTTTGCCCCGCGCCGTGCGAAACCGCCTGCACGCTTGCGATCAATTGTGCGCCAGTCACAATCGAACAGATCGAGCTTTCCATCATCGAAAAGGCGTTTGCAGAAGGTTGGGTAAAACCCAGGCCTCCCGCAGAGGAAACCGGCAAAAAGATCGCGGTCGTTGGTTCTGGCCCCGCGGGTCTCGTTGCGGCCCAGCAACTGCGTCGTGCCGGGCATAGTGTCACGCTTTTTGAAAAGTCCTCCAAAATTGGTGGACTACTCCGGTTTGGGATCCCGGATTTCAAACTTGAAAAATGGGTGCTGGACCGTCGCATCGAGCAGATGAAAGCCGAGGGCGTACGGTTCAAAGTGAATGTCGATGTTGGAGTAAGTATTTCCGCAGAAGAACTCCAGAAAGACTTTGACGTGATCCTTTTGACAATGGGGGCCGGTGTACCGCGCGATCTGAAAGTTCCGGGCCATGAACTTTCAGGGGTCCATTATGCCATGGAATTTCTGACGCTTTCCAATAAGGCTATTTCTGGTGAAATCAAAACGGATCAGCTTATTTCCGCGAAAGGGAAGACAGTGCTTGTGATCGGCGGCGGGGACACCGGTTCGGATTGCGTCGGAACCTCGAACCGTCAGGGTGCAAAAAAGGTCTACCAATTCGAAATCCTTCCGAAGCCCAGAGAATGGAAAGAACCGTGGAACCCGTCCTGGCCTGACTGGCCATCGATTCTTCGCACTTCGACCTCCCACGAAGAGGGTTGCGAACGGGATTGGTCGATTACGACCAAAAAGATCACGGGCAAGAACGAAAAGGTTCATGAAGTCCATTGCGCACGGGTAGAGTGGGAATTTGATAAAACCACCGGGCAGTACTCAATGAAGGAGATTCCGGGTTCCGCATTCGTTCTGCAGGTCGATCTGGTGCTTTTAGCCATGGGATTCGTACATGTGGAACATTCTAAACTTTTGGTGGACCTCGGTGTGCAGTTCGACGCCAGGGGGAATATTCAGACGAACGGTGCTTACATGAGCACTGTTCCAGGTGCTTTTGCGGCGGGGGATGCAGTTCGCGGTGCTTCACTCGTGGTATGGTCCATCAGCCAGGGCCGCCAAGCCGCACAAGCCGTTCATTCCCATCTTAGATCTTAAACTACATGCAAAGATCCCTTAAGATATTAGCCGTAATTTTTACTATTCTTGTTTTCTCGGTTCCTTTAATGGCTGCTGAAGTCGAGATCCAGGGGGAAGGGACACCGCAGCGCAAACTCCAGCGCGGCTTTCTCAATGTTGCCCTTTCCCCGATCGAGATCTCCAACGAGCTTTCCAAAGAAGTCCGCAACGACACAATTCCTCCGAGCTGGGTGGCAGGATTAGGCCGCGGTTCGATTTATGCCGTGGGACGGGCCTTAGTGGGGGTTTACGAGATGGTAACTTTCCTGATTCCTTGTCCGGCCCAGTACAAGCCGGTCCTCTTCCCGGAATTCGAGTGGGAACATTTTCCCTCCTCTGACAAAAACTAAATCGAAGACAAATGTAGTCTTGATTTCCAAAAGCTCTTCGAATGGATCAGGGGAACACTTGCCTTCACCTGACAAATAGTAATCAGGAGTGGCGTGCACAGTCTTTGGTCGTCATTACGTTTTAATCAAAGGCAGACATGATCGGGTCTTAGTTTCTCTGTAAAATCCGGTTAATTAAAGGCGACGACAAAGGAATATCAATCCCTCAAACATAAATACTTGTCGTTATGCTCATTTAAGATATACTTCTTTCATGCAGAATATTTCGATCACTACCGAATTTACGCCGAACCCGAACTCGCTCAAGTTCAATGTCAGCGTTCCGATCTGCACGCACGGAACGGTCCACTTTGCGTCCAGGGCTGAGGCGGGGAAGTCCCCCCTGGCTGCTAAGCTTTTTGAAATCGAACACGTCAAAGAGATTATGATTGGCTCCGATCTTGTTACTGTGACGCGGGATGAGAAAGTACAGTCCTGGAGCATTTTGATCCCGCGCGTGACCCAAGCGATACGCGAATTCCTTGTTTGTGGCAAAACAAGTCCCAAAGCTTGTGAAAAATGTGCCGATGCAACGAATCCTGGTTCTGCAATCGAAAAAAAGATCATCGAGATCATGGACGAACAGATTCGTCCGGCCCTTGCCCGGGATGGTGGAGATGCGGTTTTCTGCGGTTTTGAGAACGGTGTTGTAAAACTCCACTTAAAAGGCGCCTGTTCCGGGTGTCCGAGTGCGATCATGACACTCAAGATGGGTATCGAAGCCTACCTCAAGGAGCGCATTCCCGAAGTAAAGGAAGTTGTTCGCGTCTAGGCCAAAGCCAAATGGTGGATGACGCGATAAGCCAGCTCCATCCTCCATCCGTTACCCCGCCTGTTTGTATAGCTTTATTCTGCCTCAAATCGGTCGATACTTCGAGGGAGGAAGTCCGGTTCAGGGAGGGGATCCAATGGCCAAAAAACTCTTGAAAAAACTCAACGCAAGCAAAATTACAACATTCAAAATCCGCAACCGACGCGGCTATGCCGCAATCTTTATGAATAATCTTACTGAGGGGAACACGGTAGAGATTGCCTTGGCGCGTATGGCTAAGGCCGTTAAACGAATGGGGTACCTTTTGGGCTAGCGCCCAAAAGCGTATTTCGAAAAACGGGAAACGGGAAACGCAAAAGATTTTTCGTTCAGCGTTCCCCGAGACCCGTTCCCCGGAATATTAGCGGCCGCTGGCACTCTTGCGCTTCGCGAAGCAATCCTTGCAGTAGACCGGACGATCTTCTCTGGGCTTAAAAGGAACCTCGCATTCCTTTTTGCATTCTCCGCAAATTGCCTTATGCATCTCGCGTGGTGCACCTCCAAAACCACGGCCTTCTCCCTGAAACCCCATGTTATCTCCTCCTGTTGGCACTGATGTCAGTGCAGTTGTGGGAAAAAATTCCCGAAAAAACAATTACCTCTCTGAAAATTGCGTGAATACTTGATGGCTTCCGCGTTACGGTCGTGGACCTTTCCGGTGACGGAAAAAAGGTTTATCGCCATGACCGAATCCACGGGATCCTGCACCTGGTTTTCTGTCAAAAGGTTGCTCCTGGCCAAAGCTTCTTTCCCTTGGGCGGTCGTGTGAGAATCCACCTTCTCGCGGGCGATCATGAGAAAAGCCTTCTTTCCTGGGGCCGCGATGGAAGTCCCTTTTGCCGTGATGAGCCCCACCCCCAAAAGAAGGGCGGAAAGGTTTTGAAAACCGTTTTTCTCTGTCCCGAAAGGATCTTTCCGGTGATTGACCGATCAAAAGGTCTATTTTTTTCTCCAGAAAATTCAGTTGCTGTTGCATCTTTCTGATCAAAGATACAACATCTGAGTCGGCCTGCGGGGGAACGGAAAGTCCCTCATTTTCTTCTGAATGTTCACTCATGTTGCTTTGGCTCCTTTTGCGTCCTGGTTTTTAAAATAAGAAAGGTATGCTGCGTGCTTTTCTTGTTTGACCCTTAATCTTCTCCGGCAAGCGTCAACGCCGAAAGGACCGAAGGGTTGATCCTCGACGCGTGTCCTAGGTTTTTTAGAACTCTATCCGCTGTTTTCTTTAAAGTGAGCTTAAACACGCAGGAAAGTTCTCCCACAAGCCCTTTTGCCGAACGTTCAAGTGCCTGACGTTTTCTCTGGTCTTTAGCTTCGAACTTGTCATGAGCAAAGGTTTGCAGTGTCCGGGCCAGACCCCAAGTCTGATCTTGCAGATTCGAGGATGAATCGATTTCGGGATGGTTTTTACCATTTCCAGCTTTTAAATAGTGCAGGATTTTATTTGCTTCCCTAGGCGTAACAAGACCGTGAAAACCGGAGACTTCCAAGTCCGCAGCCGAAATAACAAAACGAGATTTCATCTTAGTGGCTACTTTTGGCACCAACGAATAGCTGGGGCCCCCTTGGTCGTACGGACCTGGTGGAGTGATTCTTTCTACGCGGCACAGGCCATGGACCGGGTGGTAAAGCAAGTTACCGTTCGCGATCTTTTCTTTTTTCATAAGCCTTTTTTTTAAAGGTTTCGGACGGTTCATTTTATCGAGAGGTTTCAGGTATTGCGTCAATATTAATTTTATAGGTTCGCAGTACCGTCCTTGTCTCAAATTTTATTTTTTAAACGGTCGACAAGGGCTGTCATGATTACCCGTTATTTCTTTCAATAACGAGAATCATGGCCATACCGTGTACCGTTAAAATTTAATAGACATGGTGCTAGTATAACTTCAACCAAGACGGGCTTGTTTCAGTGCTGGTGTCACCTAGGGGATTGCCAAGCTCTATTGTGACGGGGGCATTATACAATAGTTCTTCTCAAAAGAGTTATTTATTCCACATCCCGTGTTTTGATCCCGGTGATGATGTGTTTCATTGACACTTCTGAATGATCTGCTGTAAAATCCTCAAAATTCAAAGGTTACGGAGATTTGCCTTCATTATGTCAACACGCGTTTTAAGCGGTACACGACCCACGGGGAAACTGCATCTGGGGCACCTTCTAGGTGCCCTCGAGAACTACAAGAAATTGCAGGGGCAGGATGCTTTTTTTATGATCGCGGATCTGCATGCCTTGACCACGGAATATGAAGACAAGACCAAGATCGCCGGGAATGTGACGGAGGTCGTGGTTGATTATCTGGCGAGCGGTCTTGATCCTGAGAAGTGCACCATGTTCGTGCAAAGCGAAGTGCTGGAACACGCCAATCTCGCACTGCTTTTTTCAATGATCACGCCGATCGCATGGCTCGAACGAAATCCGACATACAAGGACCAGATCAACGAACTAAAAGGCAAGGAGCTTCACACTCATGGTTTTCTCGGATATCCGGTGCTACAGGCTGCGGACATCGCGATCTATAAGGCGGAAAAAGTTCCGGTGGGGGAAGACCAACTGCCGCATCTGGAACTGACACGCGAGATCATCCGTCGATTCCATTTTTTATATAAAAAAGAAGTTTTTCCGGAGCCGGAAGCAGTGCTGACGCAAATTCCAAAAGTCCCAGGGCTTGACGGCCGCAAGATGAGCAAAAGCTACGGCAACGGTATTTATCTTGCGGATTCCAAGGAGGAAGTGACGAAGAAGGTCAAGACTATGGTGACCGATCCGGCACGGAAGCTGAGGGCCGACAAAGGACATCCGGAAGTCTGTCCGGTGTTTTTTTATCACAAGCTTTTTAATAAAGACCAGGTGGAAACCGTGGCGCACGAGTGCCGGAATGCGCTGCGAGGTTGTGTGGATTGTAAGATGGAAATGGCCGGTAAATTGAATGAATTTTTGGAACCCATTCGGGAAAAACGTGAAGCATGGATGAAGAAAAAAACGGAAATACGGCAGATTCTCGATCGGGGAGCCAAGAGGGCGCGGGAAATAGCGAGCCAAACCCTCAAGGAAGCCCTTCAGGCGATGGGTTTGGTGTCGTAGCTTCTCCCGCGACGCACCCGGCAGAACCCGCTCCGCTTCCGCTTATTCCGGAAGCTGTGAAAAAGCATGACCCTCTTCATGTCAAAATCGCTGTCTACGACGGGCCGCTCGATCTTCTTTTAGACCTCATCAAGAAAAACGAGATGAATGTCTATGACATTCCGGTCGCGGAGATCACGCAGCAGTATCTGGATTATCTGAAGGTGATGAAGCAGCTGGACCTTGAGGTCGCGGGCGAATTCATCGTGATGGCCGCAACCCTCATCTATATCAAGTCCAAAATGCTGCTTCCTACGGACAAGGATGAGGAGGAGGGCGAAGGCGAGGACCCGCGTGCGGAGCTCGTGCGCAAACTTCTCGAGTACCAGGCCTTCAAGGAGGCAGCCAAGGAGCTCGGGCTTCTTCAGACCGAACGCGGCAAGATGTTCACGCGTCAGATCACGGATTATTATTTGGGAGAGCTGGATCCCGCGGACGTGGGAGTCGATACTTTTAGCGCGAATTTTTTTGATCTCATCGTCGCATTCCAGAACGTGCTCGCAAAAAAAGAGCCAAAAAACCAGCACGAGGTTTTTGAAGAAGTTATCTCGATTGAGGAAAAGATGATCCAGATCCAGTCCTATCTCGTCGAGAAAAAAAAGGTTTCTTTCAACGATCTTTTTTCGGAGCGCTGGACGCGGAACGAACTCATTGCTACGTTTCTTGCGATACTTGAACTCGTAAGGACTCATTTCGCCTGGGTACGGCAGGACAAGCAATTCGGCGAGATCGTGATTGAAAAGCGGGAAGAGAATTAGCACTGTGTTGCTATTGATTTTATGGGTTCGCAGTGCTATACCGTTAACCCGTAAAATTAAATAGAGAACGGTATTAGTATAAAGAAGTCTTTCTGGCGAAGAATTTATCTGAAATTCACGGGATTTGAATTATGAAAATGACCGCAGCTCAGGAACGAGAAAAACAAGCCAAGCTCAAGACTCTGCGCAAAGAACTGGATCAAGAGATCCAGGAGCAGCTCGAGGAGAAGAATGCCCTTGAGGGTTTGACGGGCGCCCAAAAATTTCAAATAGAGTCTTTGTGCGAAGAGGACCTTCAGGATCCGAAGAAGGCCAAAGGGGTAATCGAAGCGCTGATCTTTGCGTCCTCGAAGCCTCTCACGCCGGCCGAGATCCGCAAAGTCACGAAGGTCCTGACCGTGGGGCAGATTGAGAAGATCGTGGCGGAACTGAAAGAAGATTATCAAAAGACGGAGCGTTGTTTTGAACTTTTGGAGATTGCAGGAGGGTATGAAATCTCAACCCGGAGAGAATTTGCGCCGTGGATCCTGAAGATCGAGTTGCAGCGCAAAGCACGCCAGGCGACGCAGTCGGCGCTTGAGACACTGGCAATCCTTGCTTACAAGCAACCGCTTACGCGTGCTGAGATCGAAGCCCTGCGCGGAGTCGATACGAGCGGTGTGTTGAACACGCTCATGGAAAAAAATTTTATTAAAATCACGGGCAAAAAAGAAGTTCCGGGGAGGCCGTTTATGTACGGAACCACGGAAAAGTTTCTGGAACATTTTGGCCTCAAAGAATTGCGGGACCTTCCGAGTATCGATGAGATTCGTCAAATGGTGGATAGCTCGGTGAAGAAGGAAGAATTGATAGGAACGAAAAAGATCGTAGGTGTGCCGAAAGACGACATGCCGCAAGATGGTGCGCCTCAAGGCGAAACACAACAGCATGGAACAACGCCGACTTCTGAAGTCCCACCGGACCTGTCCGGGGACAGGCAAGCGACGGAAGAGATGACACCCGGTGAGAGCGAGGGAAACGTTTAACATGGATCTGAGCCAACTACGCAAGAAAATTGACGAACTGGACCAGAAGATCATCGGGCTTTTGAACGAGCGAACCGAGTTTGCACGCGAGGTCGGAAAAAAGAAAACTGAGGCAGGTAAGGAGATTTACGCTCCGGAAAGGGAAAGCGAGATTTATCGGAAGATCGATGGTCTGGCGGAGAAAGGGATCCTGCCAAAGGATGCCCTGAAATCCATTTACCGGGAGATCATGTCGGCGGCGCTCGCGCTGGAAAAGCCGCTCGCGATCGCCTATCTCGGACCTGAAGCGACCTTTACGCATCTTGCGTCGCTTTCCAAGTTCGGTTCAAGCGTTGAGTATCGTTCCTGTGCAAGTATCGGCGAAGTTTTTCGGGAGGTCGAACAGGGGCGTGCCGATTACGGTGTGATTCCGATCGAAAATTCCATCGAAGGTGCTGTAAGTCATACGCTTGATATGTTCATTGATTCGGATCTTAAGATTTGCTCGGAGATCTATTTTGAAATTGCGCATAACCTGATGTCGAATGCTCAGAACATGAAGCAGATCAAGCGCGTGTATTCCAAGGCCGAGGTATTTGGCCAGTGTCGTATGTGGTTGGAGTCACATCTCCACCACGCAGAACTCATGGAAGCCTCGAGCACGTCCGCAGCGGCCAAACGCGCGGCAGACGAAGATGGCGCGGCGGCGATTGGCTCAAAACTCGCGGCGACTTTGTACAATTTGCCAATCCTGGCCGAAGGTGTTCAGGATTTTTCGAACAATGTGACGCGCTTTCTCGTGATTTCCAAACAGATTCCGGGCCGGACCAAAAACGACAAGACCTCGATCCTCGTCTCAATCCGCGACAAGGTGGGCGCACTTTATGAGATGCTTCTGCCGATCAAGAAATACCGCGTGAACATGACCAAGATCGAATCGCGCCCATCCAAGAAAAAAGCATGGGATTATTATTTTTACATTGATCTTGAAGGACATGTAGAGGATCTGCGTGTCCGGAAAACTTTCGCAGATATGGAAAAAAAGGTTAAGTTCCTCAAAGTGTTGGGTTCCTATCCCGCTGCGGGAAACACCAAGGATTAAAAAAGGAACTAATCTTTTTTTAGGAAAATATGCTTCCATTTAAAAAACACATCCAGGACATCAAGCCCTACGAACCCGGGAAGCCGATCAAGGAGCTTCAACGGGAGTATGGGATTCGCAATGTCATCAAGCTTGCCTCGAACGAAAATCCACTTGGGCCTTCAGGAAAGGCTGTCAGCGCAATGCGCAAGGCGATCCGGGAAGTTCATCTTTATCCGGAAGGGAGCTGTTATTATCTCCTGACCCGTCTTGCCAAAGAACTGGATATCGACCCGGCGCATCTCATTTTCGGGAATGGCTCCAACGAGATCATCGAACTTTTGGCGCGCGGTTTTTTATCTGAAGACGATGAGATCATTTCTTCGGAGATGACCTTTCTGGTCTATCCGATCCTTTCTCAGGTCTGCGGCGCCACGTTCAAGGCCATACCGATGAAGGATTACCGCTACGATCTGGATGGGATCCTCCGGGCGATCACGCCGAAGACCAAGCTTATTTTCATCGCGAATCCCAACAATCCGACCGGCACTTATGTGACGGCAAGGGAAGTTGAGGATTTTCTTTCCAAGGTCCCGGAGCATGTGGTGGTATGTTTTGATGAAGCGTACGTGGATTTTGTGGATGCCGAAGATTTCCCCAAAATGCTCGAATACGTGAAGGCCGGGCGTCCAAACGTCGTTGTTCTGAGGACCTTTTCCAAGGCGTACGGCCTTGCCGGGCTGCGTATCGGTTATGGCGTGGCTTCCAGGGAGATGATCGAGTATTTTCACAAGGTCCGTCAGCCGTTCAACGTGAACTCCCTCGCACAGGCCGCGGTCGTAGCGGCGCTTGATGATTCGTTTTTT
>Ga0265297_10006113_pt1 | contig 17729 bp, 29 predicted proteins | sample Munlanlwell13791_FD_192502 | JGI IMG/M metagenome (GOLD analysis project Ga0265297, IMG submission 192502) | Leachate microbial communities from a municipal landfill in Southern Ontario, Canada - Leachate well 137-91 | ecosystem: Engineered > Solid waste > Landfill > Unclassified | place...
TGAATGCGTGATGTAATCGGAACTAAAATAAAAATAAAAAGGAGATTGAATAATATGGCAAAAGTAATTGTGAGAACAGACAGAGCTGGAGTATTTTTTGGAGAGTTAGTCGAGAAAAATGGAACAGAAGTACAAATGAAAAATGTTAGAAAGCTGTTCTATTGGACGGGAGCGGCAGCAATTGAACAACTTGCATTGGAAGGAACTAAAAGACCTAACGAATGTAAATTTACTGTTGTAGTTTCGGAAATAGAGATTACGGGAGTGATACAGATTATACCATGCACAGAAGAAGCCATTGCCAATATCGAGGCGGTGAAAGTATGGAAGATGTAAATGTTTTTGATTTTCTAAAAACAAATTATGGCTCTGGCTATGGCGATGGCTATGGCTATGGCGATGGCGATGGCTCTGGCTCTGGCTATGGCTATGGCTATGGCTCTGGCTCTGGCTCTGGCTATGGCTATGGCTCTGGCTCTGGCTCTGGCTATGGCTATGGCTCTGGCTCTGGCTATGGCTATGGCTCTGGCGATGGCGATGGCTCTGGCTATGGCTCTGGCGATGGCGATGGCTCTGGCTCTGGTATTAAATCTTTTAACGGCATTAAGTTATACGATATTGACGATACGCCTACTGCCATAACTTCAATCAGAAATAATATAGCAAAAGGTTTTATTATTAATAATGATTTAACCTTTAAAAAATGCTTTATAATCAAACGAGATAATTATTTTGCGCATGGTGGCACACTTAAAGAAGCCCAAGAATCACTATGTGAGAAGATGTTTGATGATATGTCGGAAGAAGAAAGAATAGAAATGTTTTTGTCGGAATTTAACTTTATCGACAAATACCCTGCAAAAACATTTTTTGATTGGCATAACAGGTTAACAGGTAGTTGCTTATTTGGTAGGCAGCATTTCGCTAAAGAAAAAGGCATAGACCTTGAGAATGACATATTCACGGTTAATGAGTTTGTTGAACTCACAAAAAACAGCTATGGTGGCGAAATCGTAATTAAGCTTATACAAAAATAATTGGAGAGCTTCGAAAGAGGTGAGACTGTGACGAGTGCGGCGGAACGGTAAAGAATAAATTTACAGGAGGAAAAAGTTTATGAAAGCAACAGGAGTTGTAAGGAAAGTTGACCAGCTAGGAAGAGTGGTTTTGCCGATCGAGTTAAGGGGCACATTAGAACTTCCGGAGGGCACACCGCTAGAAATTTTTACCGATGGCGAAACCATAATTCTAAAGAAGTACGAACCGGGTTGTATTTTCTGCGGAAACATTTGTCAAGGACAGTTTATGGGTCAAAACGTTTGTTCTATTTGCAGAGACGATTTGAGGAGGTAATTTTCTATGAGAATGACATTTAGAGAGTTCAGACAGCTCGACGATGACGAACAGAGGTATCTTTGTGAATTTCTCGGTATACAATTTTTAGCTGGACATGGGAATCACATGGTTTTCAGAAAAATAAAAAAGCCGCTTTCGAAAGCGGCTAAATAAAAAATATCTTAAATCCATTTTACAATGGATTTTATTGGAGGTCAAGAGATGGCTAAATATACTCAAAAAGAATGGCTAAATGAATTACGGAATCGGTTTGGTAAAGACACTAAGAATTGGGCTTTTGTTTGCCCTGCATGTGGAAAAGTATCAACTGTGCAAGAATTTTTAGATGCTGGAGCAGATGTAAACGATTCTTATCAAAGTTGCATAGGAAGATTTGCGGGTAAAGGATCTCCAAAAGAAGGTCAAGATGGATGTAATTGGGCAGCGTATGGCTTTTTTGGTACATGCGGTAAGGGAGATACTGTAATTTCGGAAGATGGCAAGGAAATTGATGTGTTTGCAATGGCACCAAAACCCCACAATGAGGCATAATTATGAACTCAGAACTGATTGAAAAATTGAACGAAAAATATGAAGCCCTTGACTTTTGGAGCGACTTGATTGATTGCACTAGGGAGGCAGGGCCAAAGGTCAAGCGTTTGGAAAAAGAAATAGAGCAGTTAAAATCAAAACCCACATAAAATCCTTGCGATGAAGCATATTAGAGCGTTATTGTATACAATCTCGTTGGCGTGCTGGCATGCGGAGCAAGGACAGATGATTAATATAAAAGGTTAGTTGTATTGAATTACCAGTATAACTGGATTATATAACGAATGCATGCAGGGTTTACGGTCTGCCAACGAGGGCCGTAAATCTAAGTAAAAATATGTGAGGAGATAAAACAATGTCGAATGAAATTTTAATCATAGAATCAAAAAATCTAGAAATCGAACAGTTAAAAACGCAACTTGAGCTTATGAAACGTCAGAATATAGCCATTTTAGGGGACGGTGAAGTATTTTTAAGAAAAACCGCATCAGGAGGAGTAAAGGCTGTGGTTGGAGCCGTCACTCTTTCTGAAGAATTGAGCGAAATATATGAAATTAAAGGGTACGGAACTATACCTTCTAAATATCCTATCACGGCAATTGGTTACTTAAAAATGAATCAGATTGCGGGTGTTTCAATAATAACACCTAAGTCACTTAAACTTGAAGACGGTACCGTCGTTGTAAATCCTTACATAATGAGGGATAAGAACAATGTTATACGGGGCGTGTGGGTTAGAAAAGTTTCTATCGGGAGAAGTCCAACGGGTAATATTTCCATGGTTTCAAGTACTCTGCAATACAATCCAGGGCAATATCTTATTGCCGACCTTATTAAAAAAGTTAAGGATGATACAAAGGCCGGAAGACTTTGTAATATTAGATCACTTACTCAAGATGATTTTGTGAATGGTCAATTCTTTTCACTTTATGACGATGCCGGACTATGGGTAAACTTCGACAACAAAGAAGTTTTTAAGGCATTTGAGACATACAGTCAGAATTGCCTATTTGCCGAGAGGAAGGCCCAAACAATCGTTGAGCGAAATTGTCTCAAAAAACACGCCGCTTTTTCACGAATGTACGTTCAACCCCAAGGTTTAGCACCTAAAAGGACTGCTAAAGTAAAAGTTGTAGGTTGGACCTGTGACCTTTCGGAAGATGAATTGCAAAAATTAGCCGAGCAGGTTGATAAGGGCGATGATATAACAATGGACGGCCAAAAGATTCATTACACCGAAGCAATTGATATTGTCGAAGATGAGGATGTTGTAGCCTCGACTGATGAGGAGGAAGTTGTTGTCCAGGAAGAGGAGACAGAAAGTCAGCCGGATACACAACCCGAGCAAATGAGTTTTGAGGATGAACGGGAATATGATGTACTTATTGAAAAAATTGAGGAAGCAGTCGAAAGTCTGGGAGTTGAAAAAGCAGCGGAGATCCTGAAAAAGAACATGAAAACTTCCGTTGATAAGTTGAAAAAACCACAGTACAAAATGGCGTTGCAGCTGTTGAATGAGGAAATTGGGAGGGCTGCAAAATGAGGATAGAAGAAATTATAATGCAGCACATAAAGGGTCAGAACTGCCGCCAAAAGTTAACCGGCCGAGACATCATTCAAGGTAAAAATGGTTCTGGGAAAACAACCCGGAGTCAAGCGATCGGTTTGGCAATGCTGGGGTATGTACCTGGTAGTGGAAGGACGGCACAAGATACTTTCAAACTTTCCTCTAGTGATATAATGACTGCCGGTATAAAGTTGGATGATTTTGAAATGTCCAGGACTTTCACGCGGTCCGAGAAGGAGAACCCAAAAACTTTCCTGAAGGACGTTTCAATTTCTCAGGAAATCGATGTCAGCCCTTCGATGGGCGAGCGTTTGAATTCTGACAAGGAAAAAAGGATTATCGATGAACTAGGGAGTTTCCCCGTGATGCTTGATTTTAATGAATTTTTATCGCTGTCGGACTCGAAACGTCGAGACTTTTTTTATTCGATGTCTCCAGTTGCGGCGGATTCGTGGAATAAAGATGTTATAGCAAAATATCTCGAGGATGAGCTTTTGACATTTGCCATGAAAGACAGCAATCCGGACAAATATTCCATCATGTTTGATGTTATAAACAAAACAATAGCCATGTACCCAGTTCGGTTCGATGTTCAGGCCGGATTGACTGCAATGATAGATTATGTTTCAAAGCAATTGGCCGCATGGAAAAAAGACAAGGTAAACTCTGCAGGTGCCGTGAAAAAGTTATCTGAAATTAAAAATGAGTTGGAGCAGACAGATAGAGGTATAAAAAATAACAAGGATGAGCTTGAGCAACTCCAGACAAAGTTGCTTGAAATTTCAACACAGATTGCGGCCGACACTGAAAAGAAAAAAGCTATGGACAAGAAAAATGTTGAAATTGCAGCTTTAAAAGTTGAATTGGAAAAAACAACAGCTGATAAGTGTGAAAATGTCGATGAGCTCAAAACACTCTTAGAAACCAAAGGCGCTGAGCTTAAAAATATAATCAGTTATTACTATAGGCGTCAAGAGTTAACCGAGACCATCAAAACTCTCAGAGAAGAACACGCAGCGGCCAATACAGAAATAGAAAACTTTAAGGAAACCATATCCAAAGAAAGCGCTGAGATAAAATTTCTCATAAAAAATCGTGACGCCATTATTGCTAATTCTGGACATTGCGTAATTGATGCAAAAATTGAATGTGCAATAGACTCGGCCAAATACATAGAGGATACACGCGTGAAGCTAGTATCTCTCAAAGCCTCGGTTAATGAGTCAGTCGAAAAGGCAAATGAGGCTATTGGAAAACGCAACAACCTCTGGGATTCCATTGTTCAAGCTGAAACCGAAATTAAAAATACTTATGCGAAAGAGACTGAGGAAACAAAGCTCAATAACGATACACGTGTTGAGATTACTCGTATCGAAAGAAGGATTTCCGACGCTGAGAATTTTGAAGCGGATAAGTCGGCCAGAATCGACATTCTCTATGAGAAAATAGCGACTCTTGAAGCTGAACCAGTTGACGCCATCGTTGATTTAGAAATTGCCACCAAGCAAAAATCCGGACTTGAGGTCCAGATCCGTGAGCTCAAACTTAAAATTGAGTCGCAGAACAAGGCTAAAATTACTCTCTCAAACCTTCAGCAAAGTATGATTGATGCAAAACAAGCGGCGCATTATGCAGACTGTTACAAGATGATTGCCGACAAACTTGGACCGAAAGGAATTCAGGGAGAGATTGTTAAGTCGATACTGAATCCTATCAAGGTTGATATCCAACAAAAACTCGATGTACTTATGGGTCCCGCAAAACAATTTTTCTTTTCCACCGAGTCTGATACAGGTAAGGAAATATTTCAGTTCGGTTGGGTGAATGAGTTAGAGGAAAGATTAAACTTCGACGCTCTTTCAACAGGTGAGAAGTTAATGTTGCTTATCGCCCTGATAGTCGTAATCATCGAAAGAAACAATCCCAGGCTCAAGATACTCATGATAGACAATATTGAAAATCTTGATTATGGGAATATCGTTAGGCTTTTTGAAGGTCTCAATATCATTGGCGATAAGTTGGATAATATCATAATCTCGGGTGTTATCAACCTCACCGATTGCGGTGATTTCAGCGACGAATACATGGGATTCAAAATCTGGGATCTGGGGGTGTACTAATGATAACTGATGGGTTGAACAAAGCACAGTTTGAAGCGGTCACTTCAGAACATAAAAGAATTTTGTGTCTGGCTGGAGCTGGTACCGGAAAAACTAAAACACTTACCTCTAGGATTGCGTTTCTGCATGAAAACCGTGTCAGCTGTAGCAGCATGTTAGCGTTAACTTTCACGAGGTTAGCGGGTAAGGAGATGAAAGAGCGTGTAATAAAGCTTATTGGCAAATCTGAGGGTGGTAAATTATTTTGTAATACCTTTCATGCGTTTTGCGTGAAGGTGTTAAGGCAATACGGCGCACGCCTTGGATATGATGCTGATTTCAGTATTTACGACCAGGACGATTGCGCGAGTATTATTACGACAATTATTGAGGACTACCAGTATAAAACTACCTTGAAAAAGGTGCAGGAAGTATTGCCATGTATATACGATATTGACAAGGCAATCAACGGAGATTTTGCTACTATAGCGCAAGAAGAGCTTAAGGTTATTAAGGACTATCAATACCATCTGAAGCGCAATAATGCTTTTGATTTTGATGGATTGATTGATAATGTCTATCGTCTGCTCGAGAATAATGAGGATATTCGCAAGGAGCTACAAAACCAATACAGCCACATTTTTGTTGATGAAATGCAGGATACAAATACGCTACAGTGGGGAATCGTGTCTCTTATTAATCCAGAGAATCTATTTGTGGTTGGTGACGACAATCAGTCAATTTATGGATGGAGAGGCGCAGACATCAGCATAATATTGATGCTGTCAAAAAGCCCCGAATGGCAGACTATCAAGTTGGAGCAAAACTATCGGTCCACACGGCCGATTGTTGAAGCTGCAAACAGGTTAATCAAGCACAATGTATCCCAAACAGAAAAGGTTTTGATTAGCAGCGTTGAGGGTGAAGAACCCGTTATCGATGTTCTTGAGGATGTTCAACAGGAAGCAAAAATAATAGCCAGTGCCACCCTTGCGTATGTAAACGGCAAGTATTCTGACATTGCCGTCCTTACCCGGACAAATAAGCAATTGGTGGCAATAAAGGCAACTATGGATGTATATGGCATTCCTTCGGAGCTGGTAAATGCAACAGAGGACGTGTTTAAGAAGGATGATATCCGGAATCTACTTGCTTATTTAGAATTGTTGGTTAATCCGAAAGATGACCACGCTTTTAAGAAGGCCATCAACTTTCCTGAGCCCAGATTTACATCTATGGAATTAGCAAAGTTGCAGTTAATTGCTACTGACAACGAATGTAGCTTGTGTGAAGCACTTCCAGAATTTCACGGGACCACAACTGAATTTTCAAGCTTGATGAGTCTTTTTGAAGAATTTATGGATGCAGAAGATTCCGGAATTCTTGCTATGTTTAATCAGCTTACCGCGCGCCTCGACCTTATGGGTTTATACGCCGAACAGGGCAGAAAATTCAGCAAAGGTGAGGACATCAACCAAGCTCAAAACAAACTCATGAACTGGGCAGAGATTCAAAAAAGCCTTGGAGAAGATTACTCAGTTTCTGCTTTCCTGAAATGGCTGCATCTTCGTGATATTCAGGAAAAACTTATCGAGAAGCAAAACAAAGTAAAACTTATGACTGTTCACGCTGCCAAAGGACTTGAATTCGAATCTGTGTTTATTGCCGGGATGAATCAAGGATGTTTTCCTTCACGGCGCGGAGATATAGAGGAAGAGAGACGATTATTTTATGTCGCTATCACTAGAGCAAAAAGAAACCTTTATATTTGCAGGACACAAAATGTAGACGCTGGACACGGCGGCGGATATATGAGTATGCCAAGTCAGTTTCTTGATGAAATGCAAGCCCCTTAATTAATTTATATAGGTGGTGGGCCTTCGGGCCTGCTGCCACTACAAAAAAATGATGGTGATTCAATTGAATAAATTACAAAGAAAAGTTAGTGTAGACACCCGAAGATGGGCACATGTTTATAAGTATCTAAAAGGAATACCTAAAAGTAAGACTTTTAGGAAACTTCGAAAGCAATTTAGAAAGTATTTCAAGGAAAATCCTGATAGGCAGCATTTTCGGTTTGATTGAAAGGACGGTGAGCCTTATGAAGTGCCAAAATGAAAAATGCATCTATAGAAACGGAAAAGGCGACTGTGACATGTATGAATGGGCTAATTTTGATATGGAAGCAGAATACTTCGTAGACAATGATGTGTGCGGGTGGATTGAAAATAATAAGCAAGTGAATTGAGGAGGCCGCTATGAAATGTATTGAATGTAATCACTGCACCGAAGACGGATTCTGTGTGAATATCGGAAGTATGCATGTTTTTGAGGGCACTGGAGAGTTTTACTGCGAGATACAAGGCCAGTTGCACCCTCTCGGCGGACTTGAGGAAATACGGTCAAAAGAATGTATACATCGAAAATGTATCAAGTGTGGTCGACCGGATCCAAGAGTAAACAACCAGACGCATGAATTTTGTACTGAATGTATGGCGGCAATACCACGGGAACCAGACGTTCCGTTGGTTATAAATTGGTCGGAAATTATTGAGAAAAGGTGATGGGCCGATGGGCAAAACGGATTTAACTTTGCAACTCGAAAACAAAATATGGGAAGCTACACGAAAGCAGGGTGTGTTTTGCTGCTTCGAGGTTACGATAGGATGGTTCGGTAAGGAGAGAGTGGACTACCTTACTTATGACACCAAGGGAGTGTGGCGCTGCTACGAAATTAAGGTGTCTAAGCCGGATTTCCACAGCAAGGCGCACAATACCTTCGTGGGTAATTACAATTACTACGTTATGCCCCATGAGCTATATGACCAAGTATATAGCGAAATACCACAAGACATAGGTGTTTACATCGGCGAAACGTGCGAAAAGAGAGCGAAGCATAGGGAACTTGGAGTGGATGAACAGGTATTGAAAGATTCTTTGATACGCTGTTTGTACAGAGAGGCAGAAAAAGTTATAAAAAGCAATAATCCGACCGTAGTGGAGCGCTTAAATAAATTATTGGATCTTTCAATTAAAGAATCAAAAACATATAAGCAAAAATATTGGGATCTAGTAAAGGAAAGATGATTATGGAAAGTAAAGAATTATATTTATCCTGCTATGACAGGCTTTTTGCAATTAAGGCTAGGGCAAAGAATAGCTATTCCTATGATTTGTCAGCTGAACAGGTTGAAAGGCTTAAAACTTTGTTTGATAACCTCGGTATACCTCATGAGACCGAATTAATTGAGGACAAATGTTATATTGACCGTCCGGAGAAATTCGACCTTGCGCCTGCAAATAGCAGAATAGTTATTGAGATAGGGGATGAGCAATATAACATAGCTAATTATAATACTTATCTTATCAAGGCTCGGTACTCTGAGAAGATATCGGAGGCATTTAATGCCAAAGGATTAATTAGCAGGGTTGAATTGATGGGACAGTACTACAATGTGGATGTTGTGCCGCTTTTCAAAGAAGAATACACGCCGACGGTTAAGGTAAAGGCAGAAGAAAAACCAAAATATAAACAGATTACAATGTTTGACAGGGCAACTGCTTAAGGGGGAGCTGAAGGAAAATGGCAAGAAAAAGATATGTGTCAAGTGCAATGGGTACCGATGAAGACATTGCAGATATAGCAGGAGAAAATATAACAGCTGCATTAATGTGGCCATGGTTTATAACTGGTTTTGATGATTGGGGAAGAATGGAAATAACTTCACCTATGAAAATCAAATTAGAATTATTCCCATCATTTCCCTTTGATAAAAATGACATCATTTCTGCTATTGATTTATTTGCTAATGCTGGATTAGTTTTCAAGTATTCAGTAGGTAATAAAAATTTCATTGCAATAGAACCATGCAAATTTTATAAATATCAACCGTACATAAGAGCATCAAAAAGGCTTGAAGATGGGTCAGGATGCCCTATTCCGGTAAATGCTCCATGGGAAAATTGCGCGCATTGTCGCGCAAACTCGCGCACTAGCGCGGAAAGTCGCGAGGAATCGCGGAAAAACATACCTTCACCTTCACCTTCACCTTCACCTTCACCTTCAAAAGATTTAGGTGCTAGCGGTGAAAATTCCACGGAACTTGATATTTTAAAAACAGGTTTTTCAGATATTAAAAAGGTCTACGATAATTCACTCGGATTAATGACGCAAACGCCAGCTGAAGACGTAGGACACTTTCTCGATGATGGTATTGAACCTGATGTTATTATAGAGGCTATCAAGGAGACGGCAAGGCAGGGTAAAAGGTGGAAATATACAATAGGCATTCTTAATAATTGCCTTCTTGATAATGCTAAAACCTTGGAGCAATTCAAGGCCAGGGAGGAAAATTTTAAGAACGGCGTTAAAAGTAATATTAAAAATAATTCACCGCCAACTCAAATAAAACAATATCCAATTTTTAAACCACCTGATGACGATGAAGAGTATAGATTGTTTCTTGAAAAAAACTACTCGGAGGGTAGCCAATGAACGCACTAGGGTACATACCACCTCAAAATGTAGATGCTGAAAAAGCAGTTTTGGGTTCAATGATGATTGATAACGACATCGTTATTGATGTGCTCGATTTACTTGCACCTGAGGACTTCTACCGAGAGGACTTTAAGGAAATATATGCTGCAATATCCGAGCTGAGCAATAACCTTGAAGCTATAGATTATTTGTCAGTATCAGAAAGATTGAAAACCAGAGGAACCGCCGAACAGGTTGGAGGCCTTGAAGTTCTCGTTAACATGACGGATGGAATACCAACAACAGCTAATGTTATACACTACGCAAACATAGTTTCGGAGTGCTCCAAGCGCAGGAAGTTAATTAAAACAGCATCCGCTATACTGAAGGCATCTTACGAAAATGAGGATGTTTTAAATATTATAGACAATGCAGAAAGAGACATACTTTCTGTCAATGACAGGCAGCAAAATAATTTTTGCATGGCAAGTGAAGCGGTTACTACCACACTTAATGAGCTTGAAAAGCGGTATAAGAACAAAGGTAAAATAACGGGACTAATAACAGGATTTTGCGATATTGACAATATGCTTGGAGGTTTACAAAATGGCGATTTAGTTCTTATCGCAGCAAGACCGGCAATGGGAAAAACAGCTCTAGCGGAAAATATAATTACTTTCACCTCATGCATTAAAAAGCTTCCAGTCGCATTTTTCTCTATGGAAATGCCGAAAGAGGCCATAATTAACCGAATGCTTTCGGGATGGGGAAGGGTTGAAAATACTAAGATTAAGCTTGGAAATATATCCGATGAGGACTGGGTCAAGATAACGAGGGTTTCAAGTGAAATATACGATGGGAAGCTTGCAATTGATGATACGCCACATATGAGGTCAAGTGAAATGCGGTCCAAGTGTCGAAGGATCAAAAACAAACTTGGAGATCTAAGGCTAATAGTTGTGGACCATCTTACGGAAATGTGGAGGCCAAACAAAAGCAATAGAGATAGCACCGAACACGAAGAAAACGTAAGGAGCCTCAAACGATTAGCCAGGGAAATGAACTGCCCTGTAATCTTACTTCAGCAGCTCAACAGGGACTGCGAGAAAAGACAGGATAAAAGGCCAATGTTATCAGACATGAAAGAGACTGGAGCATCGGAGGAAGCAGCGGACGTTGCAATGTTCATATACCGAGACGATTATTACAACAAGGATTCTATAAAGAAAAATATAGCCGAAATCATTATTGCGAAAAATAGGGGCGGCGCAACTGGGACGATAGAACTTAATTGGCAAGGACAGTATACCAAGTTTACAAGTATTGAAAGATACCACCAAGAACACATATAAGGGGTGAGGCTATGAAATACAAAAAGCTAGCACTAATACAATATAGTCAATATAAATCAGCTTATAAGTCGCCGTGTAAAGGTGATTCTACTATTTACCTGTAAGTAGAATAGGAGGTGTAAGGATGAAAGGCAATGAACATTGTGTAAGAGAATGTGAAAAACAAGGGCCTTGTGAATCATGTACAGAATTTAAACCAACAAGAATAAATGTAGATGATTTAAATAGAAAATACAAAAGGCCTAAGTACAGACCATCAAGCGTGAATATAAAACCACATGATAGCGAATGGTATAGATAACGTAGGAGAAGGGGCATAGGAGGGGATAAGGATGGGCAGCAAGTGTGATACATGCAAATATAACGATATTGGAATTTTAATCAGTGGAATAATTACATGGCAACCAAAGTCAGCAAATCCACCGAGGCAGACATTTCCACTAAGAAAAATCAGAACTTTCAGAAAACCGGAGGACAAATCATGAGTGCAAAATTTCCGCCAAAAGTGCCCAAGGTAGTGATAGAGGCCGCAAAGTCTAAAGCGCCGATCTTCACATTAATTACATATTTGATAATCGCGTCAGTAATTATAGGGCTATACTGTTTACTGAACCCAGAACCAGAGGCAGTGATATTAACATCAACATCAACACCAGCGCCGACATCAAATATTGAATTCAGAGTGCAGCAGATAGAATTGCAGCTGATAGAGGTAAAAGAAAAACAGCAGGAGTTGCAGCAAGGAGTCGAAAAGGTTGAAAACCAGTATAAAAGTTGGGTGAAACCTTTTGAAAACTTGTTTTCTGCTTCACAGAAGGAATATATTGAGCGATACCATAAGAAATATGCGGAGGTGGGCTAAATGAGTAAATATAATAGGTTAACAACAATGAGTGCAATAACAGATTCCACAACACTAAAGGCATTATGTGAAAGCTGTGGTGAAAGTGAATGTGGTGAATTCTGTGAGAGTCATCAAGATAATTATTGTAAAGGCTGCCCTGTTCAAAAATCTTTTCAGAGACTTTCGGATTATGAAGATAGCGGATTATATCCTGAACAGGTTAAGAATTTGAGCAATTTACGGCCGAAAGTAATAGTATTTGCTCAAGCAATGGAAAAAAAGTTAAAGGAAAATGAACATAAGGGTGGATGGAAAGAATGTACCACTAATTATTTGGTTGACAAACTCTTTGAAGAATTACACGAATTCCATAGGGCTGTTTTCCGAGATGATAAAACTCTTATATTGTCCGAAGGTGCTGATGTTGCAAATATAGTCATGATGCTGACAGATATTTATAAAACTTTGATAACAGGATGTGACTCTGAATGAAAGCAATTACAGTAATTCAGCCTTGGACTTCACTTATAGCTCTCGGCGAAAAGAAAATTGAAACGAGGTCTTGGAAAACAAATTATCGCGGACCTTTGGCAATACATGCGAGTAAAACCATTCCGACATATGCAAAAGAAATTTGCAAAGGTTTTCCTTTTTGGCAAGTCCTTATTGAAAAATATGCGGATAAAAACCTTAAAGTAAAGACATATGCATTTGGACACCCACAAGAAATAGAATTCACGAAAGGGATGATAATTGCAACTTGCAATCTGGTTGATTGCTGTAAAATCAGATGCATTCGTCCTGTAAAACGAGACGGAGAGGTAATTATGACAGCCTTTATTGAGTCAAAAAACAGCCTAATAGAGGTAAGTGGAAATGAATTATCGTTTGGTGATTATACTCCAGGAAGATACGCTTGGATTTTAGAAGATGTAAAAATATTAGATAATCCAATACCGGCCAAAGGTCAGCAAGGTTTCTGGAATTTTGACTTACCTGGAGGTGATTAATGTGATTTCCGGAATAAATTACAGGGGTGGATGGAAGATAATACCTGGCCAAGACAGAACACATGGGCCAGTTACAACAACAAAGTTGACACCTGAGGAGCTTGAAAGGTACAACAGGGTACAACCAAATGGACTTAAAAAGCCGGTAAGATTAGAGTCTGGCGATAAAATAAGGGATCGAAATAAAAAGGAGGATAACAGATATGAAAATGTTACCAATAACGACAGAGCAACTATTAGAAGAATGCAAGGAACATGGCACTAACGTAAAGGCGTGGGGCGTAATTGCACAAAAATATAACCTGAAAAATACCCAAGTACGGGATATGATAAGGTTTTGGAAGATAAAAGAAAAGCTAGCGCAGGAAAATACAACTGATAGTTGTGAGACTAAAGAAAATACAACGGTTGATTATAAAGAGCCTGAGAAAACCGACGAATATGCAATTGATATATGCCCGCTTGAAAATTTTGGCGCATGTACTGGTGCAATTTGCATTGAACCTAATAGAAAATGTAAGGCAAAACCAATAGGAATTACCATGGAGACACCTGAAAAGGCGGAAAGGCTGAAACTTAAACCTAAAAGCCTGATATCTCAATCGGCTATCGGTTTTGAATATGACCTATTATCAGATAATTTTGCAATATGTTATAGCGGTGCATTTAAAATCGGTATACCATGGGAAGACCTTGACGCCTTAATTGAGGACCTAAAGGAAATAAAAGAAATTGTCGGTTAAATCTCCAAACGCTTGGAGATTTAAAATGGGGGGGATGCAGATTGAAAACGATGAAAGAAATGTCTCGAGAATATTATACGTCGTTGAAACTGCTAAATAAGCGGATTAGTGAGTTGCAGAAAGAAAAAAGCGAAATAGAATTAAACATACCAAGAAGAAAATTTGCATCCCTGACAGCAAAAGAAGAGGAAAGATTTGCTGTACAGATAGCAGAACATGAAGAAAAGATCGCTATAATCAAAATCAGGTTAAGGCCATTAGTCAATATGAAATTCGATCTGGTCGATGTTGCCCGAGAAGTCTATCATTACTATGATCTATATTGGTACCGCAGTCCAGATTATAGCATGAATAAACGCAAGGGCCAAAGATTTATATACAGCGAGCCTAGATATAAAGATTGAGGAGGATAAATTTATGATTGAAAATACTTTACAAAAGGTCGAGCAATCAGCAATAAGCCAAGAATTGCAGGATTATTTAGAACGTAAAAAGTCAGAAATTAAATCTGCTTTAGTTTCATTCCGTTATGATGTAGGCGGAATATTAAGCGAAGTAAAGATGAAACTAAAAGATACCAGCAGCACTAGTTTTTATGAATGGACTGCAAGCATGGGTATAAGCAAGAGCCTAGCTCTAAGGCTTATTGACTATTTTAAAATTGTTGAGAAAAACCAGGACTCGTTAAAATTATTACCACAAGGGCTTGTTTTAGAATTTGGCAAAGAAGATACTCCATTAGAACTTAAACAAAAGGTTGAAAATGGTGAAATTAAAACCCTTAAAGAACTTAAAGATATTAAAAAACAATATACAAAACTTAAAAAAGAAAAGGATGAGATATTACCTGAACTACAGAGCCTTGAAAAAGAAAATGATTTCCTGAAATCAGAAAAGGGTAAATTGGTAAAGCAAATCAATAACCTTGCCGATGTTTGCGCCAAAAAGGATTTATTGATTGAAAATTCAGGCAAAAAGAACATTGGCGAATTTAATGCCATAATGATAGATATTACTGCCTTCGTAAGCTCAAAAATTCCAGTCGCAAAATATTACTTATCAAAAATAGAAAAGGACGAGGCGAAAAAAGAATTCGTCAAAGCAAAAGATGAAATTAATAAAATATTAAATTTACTTGGTGATATATGGATGAGTTGACAATATCGAAAATGAAGGTATTGCGCGAAGCTGGAATGAGTTATGCGATGATAGGTAATATTGTGAATATTTCGGAAACATCAGTTAAGTATTATATAAATCCTAAATACAAAGAATACCAAAAAGAATACCGCCAATCCGAAAAGGAATACCGAAAAGAATACCAAAAAGAATACCAAAAAGAATACCGAAAATCCGAAAAATACAAAGAAAGCGAAAAAAAATACCGCCAAAAAATTGCCGTAAAAGATAAATCGCCAAAATTACGCCTGACCCCGGGAGGTTAATATGCAGAAACATTATGAGAGTCATGAAAATACATATAGCGATCCTTTCGGCACTCATTCTTCTAATAATGATGAGCAGCGTAAAAAGATGAAACAAATCGTTAAGGCCATAATCGAAACACAGTTGACTGATAGGCAGAAAGAAATAATGATATTGCATTATGTTGATGGCATGACGATGTCTGAAATCGGTCAATTACTTGGTATTAGCAAGATGAGTGTTAGCAGAAGAGTAAGGGCAGCTACAAAAAGAATTAATAAAATTAAAAAAATATTTAAAAGTGTAACCCTTTAATGGGTTACAAAACCTCTGATTTATACCTTATATATGAGATGTACTATTTGTAGAAATAGTAAAACTATTTCAGAAATTAGAAATAGTAAAACTAATTTGCAAATTAGAAATAGTAAATCTATTTCAGAAATTAGAAATAGTAAATCTATTTCAGAAATTAGAAATAGTAAAACTAATTTGCAAATTAGAAATAGTAAATCTATTTCAGAAATTAGAAATAGTAAATCTATTTCAGAAATTAGAAATAGTAAAACTATTTCAGAAATTAGAAATAGTAAATCTATTTCAGAAATTAGAAATAGTAAATCTATTTCAGAAATTAGAAATAGTAAATCTATTTCAGAAATTAGAAATAGTAAATCTATTTCAGAAATTAGAAATAGTAAAACTAATTTGCAAATTAGAAATAGTAAATCTATTTCAGAAATTAGAAATAGTAAATCTAGAAATAGTAAAACTAATTTGCAAATTAGAAATAGCAAATCTATTTTATACATGTTCAATACAAGCACCTGCAACTCCTTAATTGATAAAGGCTTTATACAAGTTTAGTAGCCTGATAAGTAACGTTAAATACAGGTTCGAATCCTGCGCGGCGGTGTAAAAGACCCCAGCGTTGTAACGCATACGGTAAATGCGTATATTAGGCTACACTAAGTTTATACAAGTAAAATCGAAGGGGCGAATAATTATGAAAATAAGTACAGAAATAATAACAAGAGGGATAATGACAATAGAGAATAAGACAACACCAGAAGAAGTGGCTTGCTTACAAGTAAACATTAATAGAGGAATGCTTCTAACTGATATAAGGCTGAATAGTGAAAATAAAATAGAAGTTGTATTAGAATCTAAGGAACCGGGGGATGTAAACATATGAAACATACGAAGGGCTGGATAGGCGTTGATTTGGATGGCACATTAGCAGAATATAGTGGATGGCAAGGCGAAAACCACATAGGTAAACCAATACCTTTGATGGTAGACAGGGTAAAACAATGGATTTCAGAGGGAAAAGAAGTAAAGATATTCACAGCACGAGCATACAATCCACAAGAAGTAGGCTTTCACATAGAACCTATGAGTAAGAGGGAATGCTTGAAGACAATTGAGAAATGGTGTATTAAGCATATTGGAAAAGCTCTCCCTATAGTATGTACAAAAGATTACGAAATGATTGAGTTATGGGATGATAGGTGCGTGCAAGTAATACCAAACAAAGGCGTTAAACTACAAGATTTATTTAATGAATTAATTTAGAAATCAGAAATAGTAAATCTATTTCAGAAATTAGAAATAGTAAAACTATTTCAGAAATTAGAAATAGTAAAACTATTTCAGAAATTAGAAATAGTAAAACTATTTCAGAAATTAGAAATAGTAAATCGAAAGAGTGATCGATATGACAACAAGACCTAAACGACCATGCAGCTATCCAGGGTGTAGCCAACTGGTAGCAACGGGATACTGTGATAAGCATAAACAGCAAAGTTCTGAGCATAGAAGAGGATCAGCAGCACAGCGAGGGTACACAAGCAAGTGGGCAAAGTATAGTAAATGGTTTCTTAAACAACCAGGTAATCACATATGCAAGTTACGATTACCTGGTTGTGATTATGTAGCAAGATGTGTTGACCACATACAACCGCCAAAGGGCAAAGATGATCCACTGTTTTGGTTAAAGTCAAATCATCAAAGCAGCTGTATACATTGCAATAGTGTTAAGGGTCGTAAAACTATGAAGGGAGAAGGATGATTATGGATAGATGTATATGTTGTAGTCCAAACGAGTCGCTAAATAATACTCATTTTCTTGAGAGAAATATAACACTGAGTTTATTAGGAAAAGGAAAAGACAAAGGCATTGTAATCTTTGAGAATAACAACACTATAGCTACATTTAATATAAAGTATTGTCCAATGTGCGGAAAGGAATTAGCAACGGGCCAGCAAGGAAGAGCTTTAATGGGTAGGGGGGTATAAATCCCTGCAAAGTTTAAGTTCCAAGAC
>Ga0265297_10006114_pt1 | contig 17729 bp, 23 predicted proteins | sample Munlanlwell13791_FD_192502 | JGI IMG/M metagenome (GOLD analysis project Ga0265297, IMG submission 192502) | Leachate microbial communities from a municipal landfill in Southern Ontario, Canada - Leachate well 137-91 | ecosystem: Engineered > Solid waste > Landfill > Unclassified | place...
AAGCTTCCTCAATTGCTTCAGCCTTATTCGGCATCTTCGCCGGTGTCAATAATAATTGATCTGAAGTATAAGGATAAATCATTTTAAAATTTCCATCCAACACATTAACCGTCAAAGTTTTATTCAAAGTATCATTTTTAAATTCATAAATACCTGGTCGTACCTCGGTTGGTTTTGCCTCAAAACCAAAATCAGCCGCCGTTTCTGTATCTTTTTCCAAAGCCAAGAAACTGCTATTCGGTTGATAAACCACATAAACTTTAGATTGGTCACTAAACTTTGGAATAGCATCATTAGCCAACTCAAAACTAAATGTTTTCGCTGCCACTTGTTTTTCCGGGAAAACAATTTTTGGCAAGATTCCATATCTAACTGTTGGAGCCACATATGGTGGATAAGCTTTAATATATGCCTTATATCCGGCACTAATTAATGTCCAAAGTATTACAAAAATTACCAAACCACTTCCTCCAAATTTAATTACTTGTCGACTCATATAAGCGGTTTGTGTTAAGGACATAAAAATATTTTACACTACTAATGATAAAATTAGCCATGATCGACTCTAAGAATATCCGTACCCGTATGGCTCCCAGTCCCACTGGAGAATTACATATCGGTGGATTAAGAACATTACTTTACGACTATGCTTTGGCCAAAAAAAACAACGGTCAATTTATTTTAAGAATCGAAGATACTGATCAAAAAAGATTAGTTGTCGGATCCCAAGAAAGAATTTTGCAAGTTATCAAAGATTATGGTCTAAATTGGGACGAAGGTCCAGATATCGGTGGTCCTTATGGTCCCTATGTTCAAAGTGAGAGACTTGATATTTACCAAAAATACATCAAAGAGTTAGTTGACAAAGGTTTTGCCTATTATTGTTTTTGTACCCAAGAGCGACTCGATAGTCTTCGTGCTACCCAAAAAGCTGCCAAACAATTACCTCGTTACGATCAACACTGTTTTCATCTTTCCAAAGACGAAATTCAAAAGAATCTTGATGCCAAAATTCCTTACACCGTTCGTCTTGTTATTCCCAAAAGTGAAACCATCATTTTTGACGATATTATTCGCGGCAAAATCAAATTCAATACCAACGAAGTTGATGATCAAGTTTTGATTAAATCAAACGGTATTCCGACCTATCATTTCGCTGCCGTGGTTGATGACCATCTCATGAAGATTACTCATGTTTTTCGTGGTGAAGAATGGCTTACTTCCACTCCCAAACATCTTTTGCTTTATCGTTATTTCAATTGGGAAGCACCTGCTTTTGCCCATCTTACGGTACTTTTGAATCCAGATGGTAAAGGTAAATTAAGCAAACGAACTGGTTCTACCCACGCTCGTGTTTTTTTAGATGAAGGTTATTTACCCGAAGCCATGTTAAATTTCTTAATGCTTTTGGGTTGGAACCCTGGCACTGATCAAGAATTTTTTACTCTTGATCAATTTATTCAAAATTTTAGTTTAGAACATCTTCATAAAAAATCACCCATTTTTGACCGCAAAAAATTAGATTATTTCAACGGTTATTATCTTCGTCAAAAAACCGATGAACAATTGTTTGATTTATTCAAAAAATTTCTCCCCACTGCTTCTGATGATCAAATCAAAATATTAGTTCCAGTTCTAAAAGAAAGAATAGTTAAACTTTCCGATCTCGTCTCTCAAACCAAATTTCTTTTTGAAAATGTCGAATATGATCAAGAATTACTACTCAAAAAGGGGACCGATCCCAAATTAGCCATCGATATGCTTACCAAGTCCAAAGAATTAATAAATAATAATTTTGACAATTTATCCGAAAAACTATTAGAGTTAATCAAAAATAATAATTGGAATACTGGAGAATTTTTTATGGTTTTTCGAGTTGCTATTTGTGGTTCTGTTTTTACTCCACCAGTGGTTGAATGTCTCCCAGCTCTAGGTCAGAAAAAAACTTTAGAAAAAATCGATATTGCTATTACTAAATTAACTCAATAATTTAATAAATATTTTCCCGTGTTTTTCCTAATTCTTTTACTATCCTTGATTTTTACCAAGCCAGTTTTCGCCACTAATCCAACTATTACTATTACTATGGCTGATACTGATCCTGTTGCTGGTACTTCATTCCCAGTTACTTTTATTGTAGAAAATGAAGACGTTGGGAGTACTTTTCATTATAAATTTTTTGGGGGTATTGATGATTTAAAAACTCAAATCCAAACCGCTCCTAATCTTTTTTGGCAAGGTACACCTTGGGGAAATTTTCCAACTTTTACTACGGATGCCGATGGTAAAAGTGTAATTAATACCTATGCCTATATAAAATCAGACAGCCCTTCTGGTACTTATAAATTATTTGTTAGGTTAAATAACGATCTTACTAGTCTTTCTTATATTTATCCTATAAACGTTTCTGCCGCTCCTACTTGTACTTACACTTACACCCAGGGAACTTGTACTTCTTCAGGCACTCAAACATTAACCGTCTCTTCGGCCACTCCTTCTGGTTGTGTTGGAACCCCATCAACTAGCCAACCATGCACTTATGTTGCTCCAAGTTGTGAATATACACCTATTCTTCATGGAATTCTTGTACCTCATCAAATACTCAGACTAGAACTGTAGTTTCTTCTACTCCACTCGGTTGTACCGGGACTCCTGTGTTAAGTCAAAATTGCACTTACATTTCTCCCGCGCCCACTATCAAACCCACTGCCACACCGACAGTCGATTTAAATCGTTACGACGGTTCAAATCAAACCACTGTTACTCCAGTAAACGAACCAATCACTCAGACCGATGATGATGAAATTGTTGATGATCCAACCCCCACATCTTCCCCAATTTTAGGCGAAACAACCGAAGTTACCAAAACCAAACGAAATTATTTACCCCTTATTTTTATCATTTCTGGAGGTATTCTTTTATTAACACCACTAATTATTACCAAAATCAAAAAACAGTGAAAAAACTACTTCGTTTTTTACCCGCAATTATCTGGATGAGCGTAATATTTTATTTTTCCTCTCGTCAAACTACTGGAATAGGTGGTGATTCATATTGGTTTCGTTTTGCTATATTAAAAAGTTTCCATCTCATTGAGTATGCTATTCTCGCCGTTCTTTTATTTTTCGCCATCAAAAAATTTAAATGGACAATTTTAATTTCCTATCTTTATGCAATAAGTGATGAACTTCATCAATATTTCATTCCTGGTCGCACCGGTCGTTTTCGCGACACTTTATTCGATTTAGCCGGTATTTTAATTGCCTTATTTATAATAAAAATGTTTGTCTTCCCAAAAAAATCCAAATAATCTATACTGATACTGTGAAACATTCGTTCTCTCATTTTTTTATACCTCAAGAAAAAAATAATCATCGTGCCAGTCTTTTGAAGTCTCATTTTTTGTTACTCCTCATCGGCTTTTACCTTCTAAATCAATCAGTCATCAAATTTATTAGTCTAGTTAAACCAGGTATTTTAGGTTATTCTTCCGAAATTACCGCCCAAAAAGTTTTAGAAAAAACCAACAGCGAACGTCAAAAAAACGGTTTACCCGCACTCCAATACAATTCTGTTTTATCCGAATCAGCCACCAAAAAAGCCCAAGATATGTTTGCTAACAATTATTGGGCCCATACCTCTCCTATCGGTGCTTCCCCTTGGGATTTTTTCAAATCAGTTGGTTATAAATATTCAGTTGCCGGAGAAAACCTAGCTCGTGATTTTTATGATACCGATTCTCTTATCAAAGCTTGGATGGATTCACCTACACACCGGGAAAATATCGTCAATTCCAAATATCAAGAAATTGGTATTGGTGTTGTCAATGGTATTTTAGGTGGAGTCAAAACCACTTTAGTAGTCCAACATTTTGGTACCCCATTAAATGCTGTTGCCACCAAAGATACCAAAGAAACTAAACCAGTAGTAACCTCTTCTTTGGCTCAAGCTACTCCAATTCCTCAATCAATTCCAGAAACTAAAGTTTTATCAGAAACAAAAAGTAAATATATCAGTCCTCTTATGTTAAATAAAATTATTGGCCTAATTATGTTTGTTCTCATTATCGGAGTTTTATTTGTCGATGGTTATTTAACCCTCAAAAATAATGTTCATCGTTTTACCGGCTCAACTGTGGGTCATATTGGCTTTCTTTTAGTTATTCTTTTATTTATGCTGGTTAGTCAGCAAGGAGCTATCTTTTAAATATGATTATTCCAAAAGAAGTTAGACAAAAACCTCTAGAGTACATTTTGCTTGGAATTGTTTTTCTAACCGGTTTAATGCTTTATTTGTTTGCTGGCTTTGATCCTCACGGTCGACGTCTAATTGTCTATGGTTTGGCCGCTTGCTATTTTTTTTGGAGTTTATTGCATCATTACAAAAGAGGGGATTTACATTTATCTATAGTTGTCGAATACTTGGTTATTGCTCTTTTTGGAATCGTTTTACTTACTTTTTCTCTTTTCTAATTCTTTTTTGATTTGATCCAATTGCCATTCTTTTATTTTTTTTGGATCACCACTCAACAAAACATCAGGAACTTTATGTCCCATAAATTCTTGTGGCCGAGTATATTGTGGATATTCTACTGTTCTAACTTTTTTTCCATCAATTTCAATTTCCGACCAACTTTCAGTTTTGTTTGATTCATCTTTTCCCAAAACACCCGAAACCAATCTAGATACAGCATCTATTACCACCATTGCCGGCAATTCTCCTCCAGTCAAAACATAATCACCAATTGATAATTCTTCGTCTACCATAAAATCAGAAATTCTTTGATCAAATCCTTCATAATGTCCCGCAATCAAAATCAAATTATCAACTTTTGCCAATTCTTCGGCTTTTTCTTGATCAAACTTTTTTCCCCTCGCCGACATCAAAATTACTTTAGAATTTTCTTTTTTAATATCTTTCAATGCTTCGTAGACTACATCCGTCCTAATCAACATTCCTACATCTCCACCAAATGGTTTATCATCCACACTCCCATAATTATCTATTGCCCAATCTCTCAAATTATGGATTTTTAGATCAATAATACTATTTTTAATAGCTCGCTTAATGATACTTTCCTCAAAAGGGGATTCAAACATTTTTGGGAATAAAGTTATTACATCTATTTTCATGAGGATATTTTACCATTTTGCGTTATACTGAACTTATTATGACATCAAAAACTAATCAAAAATCAGTTGCTGTTATTGTTATTCCTACTTACAATGAAGCCGACAATATCGGTCGCATGATTGAATATCTTAATACTAAAACTTTTGTCGACATCAAGAATAAAAAAGAAGGTTTAACTCAAGATTGGCAGATGAAAATTTTGGTAGTTGATGGAAATTCACCCGATGGTACTGGGAAAGTAGTCGAAAAAGAAGCCAAAAAATACGATAATACTTTCCTTTTTACTGAAACCAGCAAAGACGGCATTGGTGCCGCTTATTTAAAGGGTTTCAAATATGCCATGGAACATCTCAAAGCCGATTTTGTTTTCGAATTCGACGGTGATTTTCAACATCCACCAGAAACTATCCCTGTCATGTTAAAAGCTATGGAAGATGGTTACGATTATGTCATTGGTTCTCGCAAAGTCAAAGGTGGCAGTAATCCCAAAGGTTGGGGATTCAAACGAGTTTTCTTTTCTGAAGTTGGTGGTCTCACCGCTCGTTTTATGATGTTTTTTCCCTTCAAAAACTTTTTCAAAGTTACCGATCCCACTACTGGACTAAAAGTTACTCGAGTCAAAGGTTTTATCGACAAAATGAGCATGGATTACAGCCGACTTCTCACTCGTAGTTTTGGCTACAAACTCCAACTTCTTTTTGAAACCCTAAAAATGGGCGCCAAATTCAAAGAAATTCCACTTCAATTTCATGTTCGCAATGCTGGTGAATCAAAAATTGAACCAAAAACCGCCAAAGACATTTTTCGTGTTGCTTTTTTACTTCGTTGGTACGACGATTTTACCCAAAAGTTCCTAAAATTCGGTACTGTGGGATTCGTTGGTTATTTAGTCAATGCCATCTCTTTAAGTATTTTTTCAAAAACATGGTCTATCGAATGGTTAGCCTGGGCATTATCCACCGAACTCTCAATTATCAGTAACTTTACTCTTAATAATCTTTGGACTTTCAAATCCCAAAAAATTTCTGGCCAGTCCAAACTTATTAGTAAATTTTTTCAGTTCAATCTGTCCTCTATGGGGGCCCTACTCATTCAAACCGTTTTCGGTTCTCTCGGCGTTGCCCTTTTTGGCGCCGGTTCAAGACAAATCTTACTTCCATTTATCATTGTCTTTTTAGTTCTTCCATACAACTGGTTTATGTACAACAAGTTTATTTGGAAAAACAAAAAGAAATAGTTATTTATAGTAAAATACACTTATTAATAATTAATTAACGATTTTTATGAAAGGTATTATTCTTGCTGGTGGCCGTGCCACTCGTCTTCGACCTTTGACTGCTATTACTTCCAAACAACTCCTCCCTGTCTACAATAAGCCCATGATTTATTATCCTATTGAAACCCTAATTCAGGCCGGTATCAAAGATATCTTAATTATTATTGCTCCCGACTATTCTGGTCATTTTTTAAATCTTTTAGGTGATGGCAAAGAGTTTGGTGCTCATTTTAGTTATGCTGTCCAAAAAGAACCCAAGGGTCTTGCCGATGCTTTCATTATTGGGGAAGACTTTATTGGTGATGACAGTGTTACTATGATTTTGGGAGACAATATTTTTGTTCAAGATTTTTCCCAAGAAATTCAAAATTTCAAATCAGGTGGTATGATTTTTGCCAAAGAAGTTTCCGATCCAGAGCGATTTGGTGTGGTCGAATTTGACCAAAATATGAAAGCTCTTTCTATCGAAGAAAAGCCTACCGCTCCAAAAAGTAATTATGCTGTCGTTGGTCTTTATACTTATGACAATCGTGTTGTTGAGTATGCCAAAAATTTAGCTCCATCACCTCGTGGTGAAATCGAAATTACCGATATCAACAATATTTACCTAAACAATGGCGAAATGAAAGTCAATATTTTTGACACTCTTTGGGAAGATGCTGGTACCTTTGATAGTCTTCTCCATGTCAGTAACGTCATGGCTGAAAAGTATAAAGCTGAAAATCCAGACACAAAATAAATGTCTTTTTCTCAAAATTTTATTAAATCATCAGTTCTAGTCAAACAGCTATTATCCATCAGTTTTATATCACCAAATGACCTGGTTGTTGAGATAGGTCCGGGGTTGGGGATTATTACTCAAGAGTTAATTGATGTTGTCAGAGAGGTTATTGCAGTAGAAAAAGATCGAGAATTATTTGCCAACCTTAAAAATAAATTTAATCAAGCCAAAAATTTAAAAATATTCAATCAGGATTTTTTAGATTGGACACTTCCTGCCAAACCTTACAAAATTTTTTCCAATATTCCGTTCAATATTACTGCCGAAATTATTGACAAATTATTAAAAAGCCAAAACAAACCCACTGAATTTTATTTCATTATGCAACTTGAAGCCGCTCAAAAATATATTTTAAACAATCAATCTAATGCCCAAAATTCTATTCTTCTTGCCCCATTTTATGACGTCCAAATTTTAGGCGATATTGATCGTACTTCTTTTACTCCCAAACCTCAAGTTGACATCGTTTTTGTCAAATTTGTTCTCAAAGATAATTTTTTATTTGATTTACCTATTTATCAACAATTCCGTGATTTTGTCATTTTTGGTTTCAACCAATGGAAAGCTAATATTTTTGAAATTTATAAAAAAATATTTTCTTATGATCAATTCAAAAAAATTAATCATCAACTAAAAATAAATAATCTCAAACCTAGTCAATTAAATTTTGAACAATGGCAAAAATTATTTGATATATACATCAAATTTGTCAGTCCAGAAAAGAAAAAACTAATCTTCGGTTTTGAAAAAATTTATCTAAAAAATATCCGTCCTGCTTCCCTAAATTCCCATTGAAATTTATATGGAGTCTTATAAGTATATTCTTCCGCCATTCCTGCTTCTATCATTTTTTTATTTACCAAAGTACCATCATCCAAATATACATATCTTAATAACCTTTGATAATTATCTCTGTCTTCTTGAGTTTCATCTGCTTCCAATCTAATTTTTTTATTTTGAACCAATTTTTTTAGATAATCCCTTGATTCAAGTGCTAACTTCCCCTTCATACTACTATCAGTCAATTCTGGAGCATCGATTCCGATCAACCTAACCGATTCTTTTTTGTTGTTAACCATTACTTCAATCGTATCTCCATCGATTACTCTATTGACCGTCAATTCTCCACCGGTCTTTTTTTGTATCAAATTTACATCTTTAATTTTGTCAAATTTAACCACCAAAAATAAAAATACTATCAAAGCTAACAAAATAACTATCCAAAATTTTTTCTTCATATATTAATTTATCATAAAAATATCCTCTATCAAAAATAAAAAAAACTCTTATAATTTATTTTATATAGGGATACAGATTATTTATTTTTGACCTATAGTACCGAGAGATATTTGTTCCGCCCCAAAACAAATATCTTAAAAATTTATGAGCAGATCTATTGAATCAGGGGCATCACGGGGTGAAATTATTTCTTATGGTGGCAATGGTGGTTTAATCACAGGATCTTGTCATAGGACAAATATAGATAATTCGAGTTTTTTAATTGATTGTGGCTTATTCCAAAGTGAAGATGAAAAAAGGAATTTTAATTTTGATAGAGATAAATATTTAGTAAATGATATTTTAATAACCCATTCACATGCTGATCACATTGGTCGTTTACCTTTTCTTTTTAGAGAAGGACTTAATCCACGAATTTTAGCTACAGAACTAACTGCTACCTTTATGGAGACTATGTTGTTAAATTCAGCTAAAATTCAAGAAAAAAAAGATTATGAATATAGGCTGTATGATTCTTCTGACGTTGATCAAGCCTTAAAACATCTGAAAGTCGTAGATTTATATACCGAAATTCCTATTGGTCAAAAGAATAATCGAATAACTGCTGAATTTTTACAAAATGGTCATGTGATGGGATCCAGTTCTATCCTTATTAGAAGTTTTAATCCAGAACCAAAAAGTATTCTATTTACTGGTGATATGGGCAAACCAAATCAATCGTTATGTGGAGGTTATACCGAACAAGTATCCAATTATCCCAACGATGCCATTGATGTTCTAATGGTTGAGTCCACTAATTTCAATCGAGAGCCTGTTCCTTTTAAAGAAAAAGAAACAAATTTTTTAAATACTATCAATAATGTTTGGAAAGATGGAGGCAATCCACTTTTACCATCCCTCTCATTCCATCGTTTGCAAGAAATTATCGAAATAATACATAATAATCAAGGTGGTCTTATCCCAGATGATTGTCGTATAGTCATCGACGCTCCATTAGGAGTTAGTCTTTTAGAAAAATTCAAAAGTCTTAAATCAAATCAGTTGTCCCCTCGTTATGGAGACGATCCATATTTTTATAAAACAGAAGAGGAAAGTTTAGATCGCTTTTCTTTAAATAATGTAAGTTTTATTCAATCCCATGAAGAATCTGTTGCCTCAAGTTCTTCACTCTCTCAGTATTCTGGTAAGGTTATTATTCTAACCGGTGGGGGAATGGGTGAATTTGGTCGATCAGTCAATTATATTGAAGGGAACTTCTGTAAAAATCCCAAAAATGCCATTATATTTACTTGTTATCAAGTTGAAGGGACTCCGGGAGCAAAATTAGTCAAACGTAAAAGTGTCTACGGTAACGGTAAAGGAGCTAAGGTTTTTCACATAAATGGATTTACCAGTCATATCAGCGGAGCCAAAGAAACATTCGGATTTTTAAATCGTTTCAATTTAAATAATTTAAACACTGTTATTGTCAACCACGGCCAAAATTCATCGCGATTAGCTATGGCCGAGGAGTTTAAACGTCGAGGAATTGGCGAAAATATAATCTTGCCTTCTCTTAATCAAAGAATTCCTCTTTATTAAGATTTCAAAAAAGCTTTAAATTTATTTTTTACTTGCGCTGGATCATCGTTTTTTATTACCCCAGCAATAAAATCAAGTAAAGGCATCTTATATTTCCTCACTGATTCAATTGTCTGTGCTCCCTCAACCGTTCCTTTAATTTTTTCTAGTATTTCTTCAATCTTTTCACTTGCCAACATTTTTCCAAACTGGAAATTTCTACTTTCTTCACTGTTACAGGTCAAAATCAAATCACCTACAACTCCAATAGTAACCGATTCATCAATTTTAATTATCTTATTCATTTCATCTATCGCCATAGAAATCAACCATGCTCTCGTATTCCATTTATATCCCAACCCATCTGCCAAACCGCACCCTATTGCATAAACATTTTTCAATGCCCCTGATAACTCCAAATCTTTTATTCCTCGAGTCAATTTGACTTTAAAATAATCCGTCTCAAAAACATTTTTAACAATTTCTTTATTTAATTCTTTTTCATATCCAATATTCACTATTGTTGGCATTTTTGCCACTACTTCAGAAGCAAAACTTGGTCCGATCAGACAAAAATAATCAATCTTGTCTCCGATTACTTCTCTAACTATTTCACTCGGTAATTTGTAAGTATCTTTTTCAATTCCCTTACTCCCATTTATAAATAAAATATTTTCATTATTTTCAATTTGTGCTAATTTCAAAAGTTCTCTTACATATTGCACTGGTAAACAATTTACATAAATATTAGCTTTTTCAATTTTACTTTTTTCATCCCAAATACTAACTTCATTCCCATTTTCTTTTAAAACCGAAGCCAATGCCGGCCCCCAGCTTCCATTTCCTAATACTACAATTTTCATATGAACTATTTTAACTCTTATTAGAGTTTTCTAAGTAATTCTATATTACCAGCAATTAAAGCTTCCTTTTTTACTCTAGTCCATCCTTTTAATTGCTTTTCTCGTCTCATCGATTCTAATCTAGTTTTGTATGTTTCCTTATATACCAATTTAAAATCACTATGCTCTTTGGTGAATTTTGCTGCTTTTTCTAAATGATTAATATGTTCATTAATTCTTTTCTCAATATTATTAGTTTGACCAATATATAGGCTATTATCTGCACTACGTAAAATATAAATACAATACATAATTTTCCTTCGACTCGCCACGATTATAATTAATGAGCTCGCTCAGGACATTCGACTGTTATAACCATGAGCGAATGAAATGAGTCGAATGGTTACCCCACATGGATTCGAACCACAATTCCTACGTTCAGAGCGTAGTGTCCTACCATTAGACGATGGGGTAGTAAAGCCACTTATTATACGATAAATGTTATAATTTAAGCCAATGCAAACTATAGAACAACTTATCGAACAACTAAAATTAACCCCGGAACAATCCGAAGGTGTCAAAGACTATATCAATGGTCTTTTGGTCGAACTTTTGGAAAGTATCAAACAAGACCACATCAAAAATTTTGACGAGACCATCAATAATCTCAAATCTAATTAAATTTGTACCGCGGTCTTTCTCGCTCAATCGTCGTTGTCTCTTCGTGTCCAGGCAAAACCAAAGTATCATCTGGCAGTTCCATCAATTTTTTCAAACTCTCAAATATTTTTTTAGTCGATCCATAACTGAAATCTGTTCTACCTCTATCATGTGCAAACAAAGTATCTCCAGAAAACAACAATTTATTTTTTTTATTATAAAAACATATTGACCCCGGAGTATGACCAGGAGTTTCTATTACTTCCAATTTTTCTTCACCCATTTCAATTTTTTTTATTTTTTCTAAATCTTTATCAATCTTTATAATATTTGGAATTTTAATATCTCTTTTCAAAAAATGTTTTGCGGTTTCGTCCTGTCTATCGAGTAAGAACACATCTTTATTATGAATATAAATCGGCACCTTATAAATTAATTTAAGATCTAAAGCCCCCAAAGTATGGTCAAAATGTCCATGGGTCAACAATACTCCTATCAAATTTATTCCTTTACTTTGTAGCTCCTCAGAAATTCCTACCCCATCATCACTTGGATCGATTACCACCCCATCTTTGGTTTTTTCATCCCACACCAAATAACAATTAGTTCCCAAATCACCCAAAATTAAAGCTTCATAATTAATCATGAGTTATAATAACTCATATCTATGAGTGAAAACAAACCTGTCTCCAAACGTTTATTCGTTGGAAGTCTTCCATATCGCTTCACCGAAGGCGAACTTTTAAGCCTCTTTATTACCGAGGGGAAAATTATTTCTGTTCGTATTATGCACAATAAATGGGGTAAAAGTCGTGGCCTTGGTTATGTCGAATACGAAAATATTGACGATGCTATCCGTGCCAAACAAAAATTTCACAATTTTTTAATCGGAGATCGAACCATAATTGTTGATTACGCCGCTCCAGATCCATTCCTAACTCCCGAAGGTCAATCCCGTCATCAAGAAGCCTTAGAAAGACATCCCAATCGTCGACAGACTCCCAATTTTTTACCTCATCCCGACAGTGATTCCCGTGAATATGAAGAGAAAAAACGTTCTTTTGCCAATCGCGAATACAAAGGTGGCAAACCAGTTTTTAATTCCGTTGGCAAATCACTCAACAGAAATACCACCGGTGAATATGTCCCCAAATTTTTCCCTGAAAATTTTCCAGCTAAAAAAAGATTCATTGCCAAACCGGGTCAAAAACCAGAATACAAATCTAGCTCTCCACTTCATGTTAGATCCAGTGTTTTTAAACAACGTAATTTTGGTTCTCGTGCTGGTGCCAAATTCGCCGCCAAAACCAAAAAGAAATAATTTTCATGAATTTTTTAGATCAAAAAAATATCATTGGTCTTTCACCCATGGATGGCATCACTGACGAAGCTTTTCGTCTTGTCCAAATCCAAATTGCCAAGCCAGATTTAATTTTTACCGAATTTGTCAGTGCCGAAGGCATTAGTCGTGGTGGTATCAAACTCTACGATACCTTATTATTTTCGTCTGAAGAACAGCCAATTATTGGTCAACTTTTTGGCAAAGACCCTGAAAGTTTTTACAAATCCGCCATTATTTTATGTGAACTCGGGTTTAATGGTGTTGATATTAATATGGGTTGTCCTGCCAAAACCGTTACCCAACATGGGTCAGGTGCTGCTCTTATCGATAAACCCGATCTTGCTGTTGAAATTATTAAATCAGTTCGACAGGGGATTGATGATTGGTTTTCTGACAAAATCAAAATCACTGATATTGGTTTAAATAAAAAAACATTAGACATAATTAAAAGAAATAAAAAATATTCAAAACTCAAAAAAAATAATATTAAACCTACTATCTCTGTAAAAACTCGACTTGGAAATACTCATCCTATTACTGAAACCTGGATCCCAGTTTTATTAGCTCAAGATTTAGATTTTCTTACTATTCACGGTCGCACTCTCAAACAAGCCTATGCTGGTGTCGCTGATTGGGAAGAGATTAAAAAAGTAGTTGATTTAGCCAAAAATACTAACACCAAAATTTTTGGCAACGGTGATATTCAAATTCGTCAACAAGGTATCGAATATTGCCACAAATACGGCGTAGATGGAGTTTTGATCGGTCGGGCTGCTGGTGGTAACCCTTGGTGTTTTTCCGACCGTATTGCCACTCCTAAAGAAAAATTTTCCGCCATGCTTTTGCATGCTCAAATCTTTAGTCAAGTTTTTCCCAATCGTTGTTTCGATTGTCTTCGCAAACATTTTCTTCTTTACACTACCAATTTTCCTGATGCAAAATCGCTCAGAATGAAACTTGTTAGATTAAACTCAGTCAAAGAACTTTTGTCCCTTGAAGAAGAGTTTCATGGTTGATAAAGTTAGAATTATGCCAGAAGAAAATCAAGCTCAAAATATAATTAATGTTGAATCGCTTATCAATAGCGCTTCGTCTCGTCTTAATGATTTAACTTATGAAGCCAAAGAACACAAAGCCATGCTCGATGAGATTTTAGAAAACGATCAAGAATATCAGGAAGTCGAAAAAGAAGCCAAAAAACAGGCCAAATTAAAAACAATCGCTCGTCAAAAAGCTTTAAATGTTCCTGCAGCCCAATCCACCATCGAAAAACTTAAAGAAACTCAAACTCAACTTCGAGAAATTAAAACTGCTCTTTCTGACTATTTGGCTCAATATGTTTCTATTTCCGGAACCAATCAAATCGAAGGTCCAGATGGTGTTCTTCGCAAAATTATTTACACTGCCAAATTAGTTAATTCAAAATAATTATGACCCAAGATATCAAACAATCAGATTTTCAAAAAGAAGTTCTAGATTATCAAGGGAAAGTTTTAGTTGATTTTAGTGCTACTTGGTGTGGGCCTTGTCAAATGTTAGCTCCAATTATTGAAGAGATTAGTATTGAATTAAAAGATAAAGTCAAAGTCGTCAAAATTGATGTCGACGAAGCCCAAGAAATTTCCAGTAAATACAATGTTTCTGGAATTCCAACCGTGATTTTGTTCAAAGATGGTAAAATAGTCGACACTATTGTTGGCTTTCGTCAAAAACAGGATTATCTAAATGCCATCAATAAGGCATAATAATGGATTTAAATTTACTCAAAGTTTTTTTAAAAGAAAAGAATTTACCCGATTTTCGTTATCGTCAAATTGTTAAAAACTATTTTTCTGGTCGTTATCTAAATTTTGACCAGATGACCGATTTATCACTTGATTTGAGAGCTTCATTGTCAGAAAAATTTTCTTTATTGTCCGTTTCTGAAGAAAAAATAGTTGGCGATGAATCCACCAAAAAAGCTTTATTAAAATTAGTTGATGGTCAAAAAATCGAATCAGTTTTTATGGATTATGAAGATTGGCTTACCGTTTGTGTTTCTAGTCAAGTCGGCTGTCCTCTCAATTGTAAATTTTGTGCCACCGGCAAGATGGGTTTTATTCGAAATTTAACCGATTCCGAAATTGTTGACCAAATTCTTTATTGGAATCAAAAAATATTTCCAAAATTTATAAGTCGAGTTGTTTTTATGGGTATGGGCGAGCCATTTTTAAATTGGGACAATCTTGTTTCAGCTCTAAAAATAATTAATTCTCCCGAAGGTTTAAATATTGGTGCTCGAAAAATTAGTATTTCTACTGCCGGATTAGCTGACAAAATTATTGACTTTGCCAATTTAAATACTCAAATTAACCTCGCCATTTCCCTTCATTCTGCCGATCAAAAGTTTAGGGAATCAATTATGCCCGTAGCCAAACAATTCGATTTAAACGAACTTAAAAAAGCCTGTCTTTATTATGTCAATAAAACTAATCGCCAATTATTTTTTGAATATGCTCTCACTTCTGATAATACTACTCCCATTGATGCCCAAAAATTAGCTGATTTTATCCACTCTCATCATCTTTTCTTTCTCAATTTAATCCCCTTAAATCCAGTCGATGGGGGAATGCTTCAAGCCACTATTGATCAACAAAAAATGTTCATGGATTATTTAAGTCAGTATCAAGTCAATTATTCTGTTCGCCGATCTTTCGGCCAAAACTTTTCCGCCGCCTGTGGTCAATTAGCTACTGATTCCAAATAATTTTTATAAACAATTTTTGTATCTGGACATAATTTATTTTCTTTAACTAAATCATCCACTTCTTCTTTTTCCATCCATTCCGACCACTGCCACTCCCCGTTATCAGTTTCTAATTTTTCCAAATCAGTTTCAGTTTCAAATATTTCCATTTCATTAGTAAAGTCTTTGCTTTCATATGTAATTTGAAATAAATATTTTAAATCAGTTTTTAAACCAGTTTCTTCAAACAATTCTCGTTTTGCTGCCATTTCTGGTGTTTCTCCTTCCTCAATATGTCCTCCTGCCCCTAAACCAAATAAATTTGGAAAATTCTTTTTATTACTATTCCTTTGATGAACAAAAAATTGTCCTTTTGTATTTCGAATTATAATGATCGCTCCTTTTGTAATCATTACAAATTTTAACATTAACATAGGGAATATTAACAACCTACTGTATAATACTCACATGTTAATCGACGAAGTCCGTATTACTATCAAAGGTGGCGATGGGGGAAATGGTATTGTCCATTTCTACAACGATGCCTTCCGTCCCAAAGGTGGCCCAGATGGGGGACGTGGTGGCAAAGGCGGCTCAGTTTTTTTTGAAGGTGTTTCTGACATTAGCAAATTAAATCAATTTCGTCATGCCAAAGTTTATGCCGCCGAAAATGGTGGCAATGGTGATCGTAACAATCGCACCGGCAAAGACGGTGAAGATCTAATCATTCAAGTTCCAGTTGGTACTGTGGCTCTATATGACAATGGTTCTTCAATAGAAATAACCAAAATTGGTGAAAAAGTTCTCATGGCTCGTGGTGGCAGTGGTGGAAAAGGTAATTTTTTGTTTCGATCATCTACTAATCAAACTCCACAAGAACGTGAATTAGGTTTCAAAACCGAACCAAAAAAACTTTTTTTACAATTAAAATTAATCGCTCAAATTGGTCTTATCGGTTTACCCAATGCTGGCAAGACTAGTTTATTAAATGAACTAACTCCCGCCAATGCCAAAGTTGCCAATTATTCTTTTACCACTCTCGAACCAAATTTAGGTGTTACTCGTGGTGGCCTAATTATTGCCGATATTCCGGGACTTATTGAAGGTGCCGCCGATGGCAAAGGCTTAGGTTTTAAATTCCTAAAACATATTGAAAGAACCAGTCTTTTGGTCCACTGCGTTTCTGCCGAAAATGAAGATCCTAAAAAAGCCTATCAAACTGTTCATCAAGAATTGTCCAATTACAGTTCTGTTTTGGCCAACAAACCAGAAATTATCGTTTTAACCAAATCTGATACTCTCGACCCCAAACAAATCACCAAAATTCAAAGAACTCTAAAAGCTGATGTTGTTACTTCCATTATCGAACCCGAAAGTATCAAGAAATTAAACGACTTAATCGCTCAGAAATTAAACTAGAGCTTTTTTAATTTTCTCCCAATCTTTTTTAAGTTGAGATATCAGTTTAATTGCTCCGTTTTTAGTAGTATTTAAGTCAGATTTATATTCATCAACTACTTTTTCGACGATCGCTACATATTTTTCTTTATCAATTTCTTTTCCTGCAGTTTTTACTTCAGCTACTTTATTCATTACCATTGATTTTATTTCTTTATATTTTTCCATCGCCTGATCACTTGCTTCACCAAAAACTTCCTCTACCTTTTCTTTAGTACTTTTTACCGTTCCTTCCACTTCTTTAGTCAATTTCATTACTAATTTTTTCAAATCTTCTCGCGTTTCTTTTCCTGATTTTGGAGCCAAAAGTAAACCACCAATCGCACCAGCAGCGATTCCAAATAATGTTGCTAAAAATTTTCCAGACTTTGCCATAGTTTTTATTTTAAATTAAACAAATTAACATTTAAGTCTAAAGTAAATAAATTTTCCTGTCAACCAAAAATTACTTTTCGATTTCTCTTTCTGCCCAATGTGTATCAATTTCCACCGTTAGTTCCAAAAAAATCTTTCTTTGAGACATCAATTCCAATTCCTTTCTAGCATTATAGCCAATTTCTTTTATTTTTTTACCCGATTTTCCAATGATCATTTTTTTATATCTATCAGCATTAGTCAAAATTCTCGCTTTGATTAAAATTAGTTTTCTTTTGTCTACCACACTATCTACCTCTACATTTATTGAATAGGGAACTTCTTTTCTCAAAAATAAA
>Ga0265297_10006116_pt1 | contig 17726 bp, 8 predicted proteins | sample Munlanlwell13791_FD_192502 | JGI IMG/M metagenome (GOLD analysis project Ga0265297, IMG submission 192502) | Leachate microbial communities from a municipal landfill in Southern Ontario, Canada - Leachate well 137-91 | ecosystem: Engineered > Solid waste > Landfill > Unclassified | place...
GAAGAGGTCGCGTTCTTATCCAGCGTGAACTGGCGGGTGACTTCTTCCTTTGACTTTTCTCATCTTGAGGGGTAATATGTCCTGTGCTTTCGCTTCTGTGACTGAAACCCCCAACGCTCATCGAGCGCCGGAGGCATATGAGAGCCATAAGATTGACGGTTATCGGACTGTTCGTTATCTGCATTGCGGTCGCCTGCGGCGGCGGCGGCGGAACCACCACCGTGGAACCGACCTCGACCCCAAGCTCTTCATCCTCGATCTCGCCTACACCGTCCGGCAGTGTATCGCCGACTGCGACTCCCACGGGTTCGCACACCCCGACTCCCACGCCCACGCCTACAGCAACTCCAAGCACGGGGCCGACCCCTGTTCCGACAATCACCGATACGATCGTGGTCTTTGGCTACAATGACCTTGGGATGCACTGCATGAACGAAGACTTCTCCAAGATAATGGTCCTCCCCCCGTACAACACCATGCATGCCACTGTAATCCAGCGCGGCCCCGAGCCGTCTTTCCTGATGTCCGGAATCACCGTCTCGTACGAAATCCCCAACAACACGCGCTCCGACAACAAGACCAACTTCTGGACCTATGCAGCCGCGATATTCGGCCATACCGTGCCGGTCAATATCGGCCTTGCGGGCAACGGGCTGACGGGGACGATGACTTCGCTCGCTTCCTCGGGCCGCAACGACTGGTCGGTCGTGGGTGTGCCGATCACCCCGCTCGACGACAATATGACAGAGAACCCCTACCAGCTCTGCAAGATCACCGTGCGCAAAGGGCTGTATGAGAAGGCCGAAACCCAGGCGGTCATGCCGGTATCGTGGGAAATCAGTTGCCAGTTATGCCACGGTTCGCCGGGTGTTGCACCCGATGTGGACATCCTCCGCAGACACGACACGATGCACGGCACCACGCTTGAGAACAGCACCCCCGTGATGTGCGGCGCTTGCCATGCCCAGGCCCCTCTGGGCACGACTGGCTCGCCGTCGTTATCCCATGCGATGCACTCCGCGCACGCGTCGAGGATGGCGCCCGTCTCAACGCTTGAGGTCTCCTGCTACGCCTGCCACCCGGGCATCCGGACCAAGTGCATGCGCGATGTTCACTACTCTGCCGGCAAGAACTGCCTGTACTGCCATGGCGATATGGCCGCCGTCGGCTCGACCGCAAGAAGCCCCTGGGTTACCGAGCCCACCTGCGGCTCCTGCCACGCGCGCGCCGGGTTCGAATACGAGCAGCCGGGCGTCCTTTACCGCGACTCCAAGGGCCACAACGGAGTGCATTGCTCCGCCTGCCACGGCAGCCCGCACGCGATAACCCCAACCGTGGTGGCCGCCGACAACCTGCAGGCCATCACAATCCAGGGATACTCGGGCGCAATCAGCAACTGCGTGGTATGCCACAAGGGCACCCCCGGCGACGGCTTCAACCATACGCTGGGAGAAGGCGGCGGCGAAGACAAGCCATTGAACGCGGGCGCCGGATCGGATCCGATCGACATGCTCGTCGTGCTGCTGCTGCTCGCGGGCGTTGCGGCATCGGCCACAGGGATGTCGCTGGGCACAAGACGCGCTTAGTTTTCCAGTCTTCCTGAACAGCTTTTTTCTCCAAACGCGCGCGATAGGGTATATTTCCCCGGTCGCGCGCGTTATAGTTGCGCGGCCGAAACTATGGAAAAGAACGAACTACTCAACTGGCTGCGTGAAACCGACGAGCAGAAGCTCGAAAAGCTCTGGGCAGAGGCCGATGCCATCCGGCGTGCGAACGTCGGCGACGAAGTCCACTTCCGCGGGCTGATAGAGATATCCAACTTCTGCGTGCGCAGGTGCGCCTACTGCGGCATCAGCGCTGAAAATACCGCCCTGACCCGCTACAGGATGACCGACGACGAGATCCTGGAATGTGCCCGCGCTGCGGCGGATTTTGGCTACGGCACCGTCGTGGTGCAGGCGGGTGAAGACCCCGCATTCGATTGCGCCGCGGTCGAGCGAATCGTTCGCAGGATTCGCGCCGAGGTGGGGCTCGCGATAACGCTGAGCCTTGGCGAACGGACGGAGAATGAACTGCGGGCCTGGAAAGAGGCCGGGGCGGACAGGTACTTGTTGCGCTTCGAGACCTCCAACCGCAGGCTGTTCGACGCCATCCATCCAGCGCACGGCGAACGCCGGGACAGGATGGAGATATTGGGAATGCTGCGCCGCCTCGGCTACGAAGTGGGCAGCGGGATTATGATCGGGATCCCTGGCCAGACCTGGGACGACCTTGCATCGGACATACTCAAGTTCAGGGAACTCGACCTCGACATGATCGGCGTCGGGCCGTACCTGCCGCACCCCTCCACCCCCCTTGCAGCGCTGGAAGCGGAGCTGCGCGCGCCGGAGGACGAACAGGTTCCCAATTCTGAAATGATGACCTATAAGACCGTTGCCCTGACCCGAATCGCGTGCCCCCACGCAAATATCCCAAGCACGACAGCACTGGCGACGGTGAACAAGGGGATGGGCCGAGAGCTTGGCCTGATGCGGGGCGCGAACATTATTATGCCGAACCTGACCCCGCCGAAGTACCGGGTGCTATATGAGATTTACCCGGGCAAGGCGTGCATATACGAGACGGCCGAGCAATGCGCGGGCTGCATCCGCAGGCGGGTGCTGTCGATCGGCAGGGGAATAGGAGCCGGAAAGGGCGAATCGCCCAACTGGAAGCTGAGGAAGAACCCGAAGCCGAATGACGAATGACGAATGGAAGCGCGGAAAACAGCCATTAACCGCCAAGTCGCCAAGTTCGCCAAGAAGAGCGGAAGCAGTCTGGATTGCGTGGCCAAAGAGGCGGAGAAGACGAGCGAAAGAGGGTTTTACCGCAGAGGACGCAGAGGTACGCAGAGGGTAGGAAATACCTTGGATTGCGAAGCCCTGAAGGACGAGCCAAACACACGACCGCTTCGGCGGCGAGGCCCTGAGAGCCAACGCTTCGTCGGCGAGGCCCTAAGCATGAGCCAAATACGCGGAAAACAGCCATTAACCGCTAAGTCTCCAAGTCGAGTTGGGCGAGACCCGCCTCAGGAGGGTTCGCCAAGAACAGCCTTGCCAGGGCAGTGCAGCCGAAGACAAAGAGTTTCTACCACGAAATACACAAAATACACGAACAGACCATAGCCAGAGCCGAACAGCCGAAAGAGGTTCTACCACAAACGCTTCGGCGGCGAGGCCGAAGAACGAGCCAAGGGTCACGAAGTAAGAGAACAGGCGTTTTGCGTGGCCCGGAAGAATTTATCCGCGAATGCACGCGAATAGACGCGAAGCGATCGAAGAAAAGGAGCCTTGCGAGGCCATGGAAGTACGAGCCAACGCTTCGTCGGCGAGGCGCTAAGGCATGAGCCAATGAACGCCAATTGCGACAAGCAACGAGCGGTCAGGCTGGCTCTGTGAACTTATAATCGTTCGAGAGGACATTGGAAATCTCTGGACAAGGAGAGAAGTACTTTGCCTCTTGCCCATTCGCGTCTATTCGCGTGCATTGGCTCGTGCCTGACGGCCTCGCCGCCGAGGCGGTAGCGGATAATGATCTGCTCTCCGGCTCTCTCTACGCCAGCTTCCTGCGCCAGTAGTCGAGGAGATCGGACAGCGTCTGGCGCAGCGGGATTGTCGGCTGCCAGCCGGTGTCGCGGCGGAGCTTGTCGGTATTGGGAACCTGTATGGGGATGTCTATCGGCCGCCAGAGCTTCTGGTCGATCTCGGTCGTTACCTTCCCCGCGAGCCCGGCGATATCCACCATCTCGTCAAGGTAGTGCTTCATCGTGTGGACGCCCTCGCCGCCGACGTTGTACACGCCCTTCAGCGCGGGATTCGTCATCAGAAGATAGTATGCCCGAACCACATCGCGGACATCGGCAACCACGCGCCGCGAAGTCAGGTTGCCGACATGGATGACGGGGGCCTGTTTGCCCAGAGCGATTGCGGCGATCTGGAACGCGTCCGAGCTGATGGAGAAGATGCGGCCGCGCTTGGGCCCGGTATGCGAAAAAGCCCTCGTAACGAGGCCGTCAAGGAAGTTGTTGCGCACACGCTCGCAGACGAACAGGTCAAAGGCTGCCTTGGATGCGGCGTAGGGATTGACAGGCGCGATCTGCCAGCTCTCGTCCATGCGCTCGCCGTCCTTGAGTTCGGGCGCGCCATAAACCTCGCTGGTGGAGCAGAACAGGAAACGCGTGTCGGGCTGGTTGTCTTTCAGGGCCTCGAGCAGGTTGAGGCTGCCCAGCACATTGACCGTCTGCGTGTAGAACGGCAACTGGAAGCTGGTGGGGGGGTGGCTCTGCGCGCCGAGATGGAACACGCCGTCGAATTTGTCGGCCTTCATAACCCGCACGCACGAACTCTTATCGGTGAAGTCGCAGAACAGCCAGTGGATGCGGTCGAATTCCTCGCGCGTCAGCGTGTCGAGCACGTCCGTCTCCGAACCGTTGGTCCGGCGCGACGTTGCGTAAACGGTATGGCCCTCGGTCAGCAGAAGCTTGGTCAGGTGGCAGCCAGCAAAGGCCGTTGCGCCGGTGACGAGGTATTTCATATGCGCTTTCCTTTCGCTCAGGGAGAACGGTGCGCGGGAGGTGACAATATAAGCCGGTCGCGCGCTTTGTCAACTTGTGAACAGCAGGGCTACTCCGCCCACGGCGATAACAGAACCCAACACCGCGCGGAGGGTTACCTTTTCCTTCTTTGCATAGACCGCAATGGGGATGATCACGATCGGAACAAGCGCCGCGATGGTCTGGACCACACCCACGTCTGTCATCCAGATTGCCACCTGGAACAGCAGAACACCCAGGAACGGCCCAAACAGCGCTCCGCCTGTCATCTGCGCAACGGCGATCCTGTCCCTGAAGGCGGCGATGACCTTCGGCCACCAGCCTATGACGGTCGCCACAAGGAACAGCCCCGCCACGCCGGCTATGACGCGGATCTGGGTCGCGCCCACTGCGTCGATATCCGCCCGCGCCAGCTTGCCCAGCACCGCTCCGCCAGCCTGGCCAAGGGCGCCAAGCACGCCGAAAATGATCCCAACCCCGCTGATGCTGACTCCGTTTTCCCCGTTCCTGCGCTCGGATACGACAAAGGCCACCCCGACAATAGTGGCGGCCATTCCGCCCCATTGAAGGAGCGTGAGGTGCTCATCGAGCCAGAGCATCCCGAAGAGCGCGGCCAGCGGGGGCGCCAGCGTCAGCATTATCAGCGTGGCCATGCGCGAGCCCAATGTAACCAGCGCGCGGAAGTAGAACAAATCCCCCAGCGCAAACCCGACAAAACCGGACAACGACAGCCAGAGCAGCGCGTGAGGAGAAGCATCAAAGGGCAGCCATAGTGCCGGGCCGCGCCAGATTGCACAGAAGGCAGTAATGAAGACCAGGGCCATTCCGATGCGTATCACGTTGACGGCAAGCGAACCGACGCGCCTGCCAGCGGCCTCGAAAGCAAGCGCGGTGGCTGTCCAGCAGAAGACGGTTATCAGGGCTACGATTTCGCCCATGTGCGCATCGGTCATCGTCGGTGATACTCCAATCGAAGCGGGAATGATACGTTACTGTGCGCACAACGGAAAGGAAGTATGAAGTAGTGGAGCAATCGCGGTCAACGTGAGTAAGATAGTAACAAGTGCCTCACGACATCGCTGCCGGGTTGGCTAAAACCGCGAGGGAACAATGCGAGTGCTGCTGAAGATGGCTTTCAAGGACATCCGCATCCTGCTTGGCGACAAGGTTGGAGTGTTCTTTGTCCTGTTCTTCCCGATTCTGATGGCCCTGCTGATGGGCACCGTTTTCGGGGGCTCGGGAGGTGGAAAGCCCACGGGCATTACCGTGGCGATCATTGACAAGGACAACAGCAGAAGCAGCCGCGAGTTCGTTGATGCCCTGCGCACATCCGAATCCCTGGAGATTTTCAACTCCACCGAGGCCGAAGCATCGGAGGCGGTCCGGCGCGGAGACCTCAACGCATACATCGTGATACCCGTGGGGTTCGGCGACAGCATGAAACAGTTCTGGAAGCCGCAGCCGGAACTGAATATTGGAATGGATCCGTCGCGGACAGCGCAGTCATGGCTGCTGCAGGGCCTGATGACGCAGGCGTGGTATCAGCAGATGGCAAAGTCGTTCATGGATCCCAAGCAATACCTGGATATCATCGATCAGGCTGGTAAGGACATCGAAGCGTCCTCGTCGCTATCAGGCGCAGAGAAATTGATCTACACTTCGTTCTTCTCGGCCATTCGGTCGTTCCTGAGCAACGCCACTCTCACAAACGGCTCCGGGACAAACGGCTCTGGCACAAACAACAGCACGCCGTTCCAGCCGGTGAACATCAAGCAGGTCGCCGTTACCCGGCCGGGTAAAAGCCCCGCCTCGGCTTTCGAGGTTACGTTCCCCTCCGGCATCCTGTGGGGCATAATCGGCGCGGTAGCGTCATTTGCCGTCACGCTTGTTCGCGAAAGGCGCGAGGGCACGTGGACCCGCCTGCGGGTCGCCCCCATTTCGCTGACCATGATTCTCGCGGGCAAGGCCGCAGCCTGCTTCATAACCTCTGTCGGAGTGGCCACCGTCCTGATTATGGTGAGCCAGATGCCTGTTTTTGGCGTACACGTTAGCGACCCCTTAAAGCTCGCGCTGGCGATGATCTGCACCGCCCTGTGTTTCGTGGGGATAACGATGCTGATGAGCGCGGCCGGACGCACCGAGCAGGGGGTGTCCGGGATGAGCTGGGGCGTGCTGATGATTATGGCGATGTTCGGCGGGTGCACGATACCGCTGTTTGTCATGCCCGGATGGATGCAGATGGCCAGCAACTTCAGCCCTGTGAAGTGGGGCATTTACGCATTCGAAGGCGCCATCTGGCGGGGCTTCTCCTACGCCGAAATGGCCCTGCCCTGCCTGATTCTTCTGGCAGTCGGGGCGGCGACCTTTGCCGCGGGCATCGTGATGCTCAAGCGGAGCGAGCTGTAGCGCCGACACAAAGCGGAGACTGCGAACGGAAGGTGCAAAATGAAGTTTGACGTGTGGACGGAGAACATTGACCCCAGGCAGCTTCTGGACCGCGCCCTGTCCGGAATGCGGGCTTTCTTTGCCGGAAACAGGGATCGCGACCTGCTTCGGACTGACGCGGCGATCGCGGCAGGAAGTCTGACTCCCGAGGATGGTGCAAAGGAAAAGGCGCGCATTACTGCCGCAGCCGCTGAGACCGAACAGGTCATGGCAGCCAACGTTGCACCCCGTCTTGAAGCCTGGCTGACCGACCCCGACGTGCGCAGGATCTCCCCCGCGGCCGTGTGCGCCATAGCGGATGCGGTTGACGACGCCAGGTGGGAGGCGCTGTTCGAGGCGTTCTTTTCCGACATCAAGTTCGGCACGGGCGGGATACGCGGCCGCGCTGTGATGAGTGTGGGCGACCTTCGCACTATGGCGGCCTACGGCATCGACGCGGCCTTCCTGCGCGGGCCGAATCTTTTCAACGACCTGACGGTGCTCCGGCTCTCATCCGCGGTGGCACGCTACGCGGCCGACAAGGGCCTGCACAGCGTGGTCATAGGGTTCGATTCCCGCATCGGCGGCTGCCGCTTTGCCGAACTCATCGCCCGCCTGTTCCTTGAGCGCGGAACACGGGTCAACCTCTTCGCGCAGCCCTGCCCCTTCCCACAACTGTCGTACGCCGTAGTACACACGCACTCAGACCTCGGCATCTTCATTTCCGCGAGCCACAACGATAAGCGCTACAACGGCTACAAGCTTACGTCAGCCTCCGGGGCGCAACTTACGAACACGGAACGTGAGGCCATTTTCCGCGACTACGTTGCCAAGGCCCGCTTCGCCGATGTGCCCGACCTTCCCCCGCTGGAGGCACTCTCCGCCAAACTGAACATCCTTGGATCAGAAGACTCGGTCGTGCCCGGGGGGGCGACACTGTCCGCGATTGACCCCGTGTACCTCGGCCACCTTGGCGGCTTCATCGTTGACCCCGAACTGCTTAACGGGACCGCACCGAACCTCAACATCGGCTACTGCGCATTCTACGGGGCCGGAAGCAAGCTTGTGCCCAAGCTTCTGCGCTCTTCCGGCTTCCCGAACGTCACCGAGGTCACGCACAAGAGAATGAACGAGCCCGATGGGTTCTTCCCCTGCTTCGAGTACACAATGCAGCCCGACCCGGGTGACCCGGCCGCCGCGAAGATAGCCGTGGAAGCGTTTATCGCCGAACACGGACATGCCGCTTTCGACGCCCTCGATATCCTCATCGGCACAGATCCCGATGCGGACAGAATGGGGCTCGTGGTCAAGGTTCCGGCCAACCAGCGGGATATCTATGGCGGCGACTGGACGCTGCTCAAGGCCGACGAGGTATGGGCGCTATTGCTATGGTACAGGCTGAAGAAGCCGGTCGCCACGGCACAAGGGCGGGCATTGCTTGAGAAGGCCTTTCTCTGCCAGTCGCACGTGACCAGCGACTTCATCCTCGATATCGCGGCCGCGCGAGGGCTCGCGGCACTGCGCACGTGGGTTGGCTTCAGCCTGCTTGCCGAGGCTGTTTCGCTTGCCTGGGGCCGCGTGGATCTGAATGACCCGAAAGCACTCGATGAAAAATACTTCGGCTCGTTGTATTCCGTTGACCGGTACGTGCCGGGGCGCCACACCGTCAACGTCGGTTGCTTCGAGGAAAGCAACGGATTCAGCATTCTGGGCGGCCCGCCGCCCGATGCGAACCCGAATGCCCTGGGAAGCGGCGGACATGTGCGCGACAAGGACGGCACCCTCGCGGGACTTCTCTGCGCCGAGATCGCCGCGCAGGCAAAAGCGGAAGGAAAAACGGTAATCGACCTGATTGACGGGATTTCGCTCGAAGGCGGCACGGGGCTGTACGTGAACAAGTATCGGCCCGACCCGCCGGTAGGCCAGTACGAAGGCGTCAGCGCGATAATGCGCAAGCTGTTCCACATACAGCGCTCGGAAGAACTGCGTTCGCAGGCTGTCAGGGAGGGGCTCGTGATCGGCGGGATGCCGGTTGTCTCGACCGAAGTCTGCTTCGGCAAGGGCAAGTACGCCGCCGACCCCGACCATGGGTACAAGGCGCACAAGACGCTGGGCGAGGCGATGGAGCGGGAGCATGTGGTGCTCCCCGACCCCGGCGACGCGGAGGCGGTGCAGCAGTTCGTTGCCGGTATGGTTTGCAGGGGAATGGCCAAGTCGACTGGCTCGCCCGAAGAGCAGTTCGCGGCCGCGCGGGCATACTTCTTCGCCAATGTCGCCGTGTTCCCCGAGGAAGGGATGCGCTTCTACTTCAGCGCGGACCGCAAGTCGCACATAACACTGCGCCCGTCAGGCACTTCGCGCAACTTGAAGATTTACGTGCAGTTGTGCGCGCACCCGAAAAACCGCGAGGAGTTGCTGAAGAGCAAGCGCGAGATGCTCCGCCACGCCGACGAGACGATGGCCGACTTCGCTCAACTCCTCGGCATGAAGTGGTAAGAGGCCAAGCGCTGTCCGAGCTTCGCCCGTGATGTTGCCCACAGTGTCGAAGCCGTAGGTCGTTTAGTACGAGCCAAAGCAGCCAACGGCTGTATCGCTGGTCACGCGCCCGTTGGCGTCCTGGCTGTATGAGGCATATCCCAGCACTGTGCTGTCCGACGCGACAACCTCTCCGCAGGACCCCGTTGGGGCTGATAATACATCTCGTCGTCAACATCGTAGTTTCCGCAGGATCCCTTTGGGACTGGTGCTCGGAAACGCACAAAGGCTGTCGAAAAGATACGGAAATGAGGTCAGGAAGTGCGTTTGGGAGGCAGAAGCGACTCGGAGACTACAGAGCAGGCAGATTGTCGCCCTCAGGCGGCGAAAAATGGCGTTATTCGAGGTGGCCAGGAGGCGCAGGCAAGTCCTGCGCCTTTCAGTTGTGCAAGCCCTTTTGCGGTGAACCTACCTTTACAGTGGCCGCGAATCTGTCCTACTTGGCGAGTTCTTTCGGCAGGACCTGAACCGACAAGAACTGGCCGAATTCGGAAAGGCAGGCGAGCTTTCCGCCTGACACCACAATGTCGAAAGTGGCGTCAGGAACAGTTATTTCCTTCATCCTCTCTTCAGGCTTCAACTCGTGCCAAGTTTCTGGCAGCGCGCATAGCAGACGCCAGTTACTCCGAATTGCCTCCGAGATGATAATCCCCGCTCATGCGATCCGGAGAGGCAGAAACTCAAAGGGCATGGTTCAGTTCTCTGAGGCAATTCCGACTTCAGAAAGAACTCTCTGGTAGATCTGCGCGGGGGGGGACTTTGCTGCGATCATTCCGCGGATGGTCGCAACCAGGGATTCGAGATGCTGCTTGTCAAGAGGCACGTCAGAATAATCGAGCGCGTGGATTGCATTCTCGGCAATCTTTACCCAAAGGACTCTCTGTTCTCCGACGTCGAAAAAGACGGAATCGTGTGCCGCTGGAAGCCACTTGCTCAAATCCCGGACAGGGGAGGCCGGAAGCTTCGACAAGACAAGGCACCGCTCAAAGGAGAACTTCTCGGAAAGGAAGTAGATAGAAGTTGGAGACTTTCCCGGAGGCTTCCGCCACGCATCCGACTGCTCAGACAGCATAAAAACGCTGTCTTTGGCTTCGAACTTAATGCGCTCGCCGGCAAACAGCCCATCTGAGTCAAGGATACAGCTAGTGAATTCACACTCCGCCCAAGACAAGATCACGCGAACGTTGTCAACCCGCACTCCATCTAAAGCGCACTTGCCGACATCGACCTCCAAACCGCACGTCCCGATTGCCTCGGTGTATGGCCGTGCGTATCTGCTTGAGAATTCCGTATTCAACACGGTTGTCAACTTGACGTACTTACACCTGAGAGTGCCGAGGACGGAGCCCACGATGACCACTCCCTCGCAATCGAAGCAATAGATGTGTGCCATCTGGGCAGTGCATCCTGTGAACGTTACGGGGTCCGCTCCACTTACACGAAGAATCGAGTCGGAGAACCTGCACTCCCGGAACCGGATTCCTCCGTTGAAGACTCTGATTTTACTGGCAGGACCAATCTCGCAGCGCAAGAATTCGATCCCCTTGCCGTGATGTTGGCCGATGGCAATCTCTTCCTCGGATGACAACCTGCATTCCACGAGCGCAAGCGAGCATGCATCATGGCACACAATGCTGAATGCCTGTTTTGTCGAGAAGCGCCATCCTTTCAGGACAATGACTGTCCCCTTGGAAGCCGATATCCGGAATCCGCCGGACATCGGGAGCAGAACGTTTTCTTCTTCCGAGCCGCAAACTTCGATCTCGACAATGCACTCGTCGAACGAAAGCTCGGGACATTCGCTGAGGTCAAGGATGCCCTCGGCGATGATGCGAATGCTCTGCCGAACGTAGCTCAGCGGCGATCCGGTTAGCTTGACCGGTGTGGGAGACGGTGGGATCGGCATTGACGAAGGAGCATCCGAGAATCCGGGGCTACAGCTTCCGAAAAGGGTCGCAGTCTTTCTCCCGGAACCGACCTTTGACGAAAAAAGCACGATTGCCGCAACGCAGGCTACGCAAGCGACAGTCAGGACTCCCTTTTTCAACTACTACTCCTGTCCGGTCGTTTTGACCCTTTTCCCAAATCCGTGACCTTCCCCATTCGCATTTTTCTCTCCGGCAAACCGTGAATATCCTTTCTTTACAAGATGCCCATCCTCGTCTCCTACGGAAAGTGTGCCATCCTCACTCTCAAGTACAGTGCAGTCAGCCTCCCACGTTGTGGCGACAAGCTTACGCTCGTCTCCAGCTTCAGATCTTACAGCATTAAAGAATTTCACGGAAGTACACCCGGTCAACAGAATGCATGTGTTTTCGCTTATTTTATCCTTCATGCTGCGCCAGTATTCTCCTCCATCATAAGTTGTCATCTCCACAGGTGGATTGAAATCAGGTCCGCAGTGCTTTGCCGCGTACTCCCTAACACTGATGCAGAAAGGCAAATCGCCGTTGTCACCGCAGTGTGATTCAATATAGTCAAGAAGGAGGATGGCGTCGTTATCAATCCCCGCGATTACATCCTCCATTTCCACGCTTGTATGTGCCTCCGTGACCTTACCATCTTGCTCCTGAGGAATCTTGGCGTGGACGCTCTTTGCTGGGGATCCGACATAGAAAACATAAACTTTCAGGGACACTGGAGTTTCACCCCACTCTTCGTTCAGCATTACTTTCGCATCTGCAATTTTCTCAGCCTTAACCTTTTCGAAAATTTCCAACCGTGTTCGGTCATTCTCCTCAAAAGTCTGACCCGCGATTGCAGGTCTCTTATTATGGGCTTCCACCGCCGTCTGCGCGTCTTTCCACTGATTATCCGTCCATCCGAGCCCGCCTTCCCCGTTCCCATAGCAGCGATCCCATTCAGGGTTCCTTACGCCATTCTTGTTTTCATTGGTGGGAAGGGCATCGAACGGCTCCAGCATTGACTGGAGGAATATTCTGAAAATCATGTAGTATTTCGGATATCCCATGGGGATGAGCCCGTGCCCGACTGTCATGTCCCCGCCAATGCCACCGCCGCGGCCGCCACCCAACCATTCCCCTGTCCCCGGTGACATCGTTCCGCGAAGACTCCAGTAGTAGGTCTCGCTCTCCTCCGTCATCCCCACGCTGAAATGGAGCTTGGCGCTAGTTCCTGACGAGAACACCATCCACCAGTCGCACTCGATGGAGGCGGAGGCGGTCTCTGTCGAGTCGAAGCCGATGCGGACGTTCGCGAAGATGTCAACGATGTAGTAGTGCTCACCAACTGCAAGCGGAAGTCCCGTTTCCCAGTTGTACTCGAAAAGCGTAGCGCCTCTCGGGCTGATCAGGAAGTGGCGGATAAGCTCCCAATTGCTGGGCTGGCCGTAGTCATACGTGGTGATGTCGAACATCGTGCCCGAATCCCAGAAGGGGGTAGGCATGAGATTGCGATGGTACCATTCGTACCATGCGTTTTGCAGGTCTGCGATTGTGTCCGGGGTCGTCAGAATCGTCGTTGTCAGCGTGCGCCGGGTGGAACTCTTCGTCACGACCGGCACACCTTCGGACTTCTGGGAGGTCCCGCCGCCGGTTACGGCCATACGCTCTTCGCTGCCGGGTCTGGCCTTGGCAATGCGGATATTGCCGATGTCATAACCGTAGTACATGTCTTCGCCCGACGACGAATTGCCGTAATGCACGAGATTATTCTTCCAGTCGAAGGCAAACCCCTCGGTGACGCCATTGCCTGACTTCGAGATCAGGTTGCCGTTGAGGTCGTAGCCGAACGTAGTCGTGAAGCCGCCTGTGCTCGTAATGATCCTGCCGAGGCCATTGTAGCTGTATGTGGTCGTGTTGCCGTTCTCGACTTTTTGCGTCCTGTCATACATACCATCAAAGGAGTACGTCTTCGCGTAGCTATTCGTGCCGGTACGCGTTTCGCCGGTCATGTTGCCAACGCTGTTGAATCCGTACGTCGTCTGGTACGAGCCAAAGCAGCCAACCGCCGTATCGCTCGTCACGCGCCCATTGTAGTCGCGGCTGTAATAACCGTACCCGAGTACGCTGTTGTTGGAGTCAACGACCTCTTGGTAGAACATCTGGTCGTCAGAATCATAGCTGTAGTTCTCGGTGCTCCCGTTGTCGAACTGCTTCGAGGCCACTTTGCCGGTGGGCGTGTACGAGTACACGTGGACGCGGGTACTCTCCGTTATCGTCGCCTGAATACTTGCGTCGTCGAAAGCACATGTGGAGGATTTGCCTTGGAAATCAGTGGTGGCCGTCGTACGACCCTTGGCATCGTATTCGAACGTCGCCGTAAGTGTGGTAACGGTGGGCCAAGATGGCATGTACTGGTCTTCCTGAATCTTCCGACCGAGGGGGTCGAACGTGTACCAGGTCTCAACGTCCGGAGATAAATAGTATGTGGTTCGGCCACAATGGTCGTACATGATCGTCGTTTGCATGGATGTCAGCGGATTCAGTGGCGCGGGATGGTCAATTGTGATGGTGCGCCCGCAACTGTCGTAGGCGAAATCCACGGGATTTCCATTCCTATCGATGTAATTCGTGAGCCTGCCTGCGGAATCGTACCAGTTAAGATGGGCGTTGTTCAGCGGGTCGGTCATCGAGGTCATGCGATAGTTGGTGTCGTACACGTATGTAGTCGTGTACAACGTTGTGCCGCCGTCGGGGCTCACAACTTCGGTCAGCACATTGCCCATGGTATCGAAGGACTTGTCGAAGTTATTCGACTGCGCATCTGTCGTCCGCCAGCGGCGATTCACCGAATCGTAAGAATAGCCGGTTGTGTTCGACTCTCCGTCCGTTTCGGTGGCCACGTTTCCGTTGGGATCGAACGTTTTCGAGAATGTCGCACCAGACGGTTTCACGGTCTGGTATTGGCGATTCATATGGTCGTAGTCGAGATAAGTGGTGTTGGAGAGAGCATCCGTGGCGCTCGTGCAATTGCCCTGCACATCGTAATCGTACGAGGTCGCGCTGTGCGTCGAGCCCCCCACGGGCTTGTAGTAGTCGGTGCTCAGCGTGAGCCCGCGCGGATCGTACGTCGTGTCGGTGTAATTGCCGACGCCGTCAACAAAGCGGCTCGTGCGGCCTGACCGGTCGTAAGTCGTGGTGGTCGTATATTGCTCGGCGGCGCCGTATGCATACGTCACCTGATAGGCGCGATTCATGACATCGTAGGTCATGCGCGTGTCCGCGCCTTCCTCGTCAATTGTCCGCGTGACGTGGCCCATCTTGTCGTATTCATACGTGAATACGCCCGTGTCAGGCTTCGTAATCGTCAAGGCCCGGTCTTGGCGGGAATACGTGTAGTCCGTGTCGTAGTTCCAGGCATCCGTGACCTGCGTGCGGTTGCCATTGGCGTCGTAAGTGTTTTCCTGAACGATGCAGGATTGCGCGTTGATAGTACGATACAGCCTGTTCAAGCCATCGAACTGGTAGACTGTGCTGTTCCCAAGACGGTCCGTGACCTGAGTGACGTTTCCGTTGTAGTCGTACGACCAGGTCGTCGTATTGTTGGGGGCGCTCAACGGAGCCACTTCCGTGGACTTGCGATTCAGGACGTCATATGTGTACGTCCACACATTGCCGTTCTTGTCCGTGAAGGTCAACATGTTGCCGTTTCCGTCATAAGTGCGGCCATCGTGGTTGGTGTATGGATCGATCTCGTATTCCAGACGATCCAGGGCATCATAGGAATACGTGGTCAGGTTGCCAAGGTAATCGGCGTAGTAGACGCGATTGCCGTCGGCGCTGAACCGCGTCTCGTCGTAGTCGGTTACAAATGCTGGTGTGCCGCCAGCCGGATTGATACGCAGCCGACCGACCTGCCAGCAGCGGTTCCAAGTGTCATAGACGTACTGCTGGGTGTACCAGTTCGTTGCGTTCTGGCTGTTGTAGTAATAGATCTCGCCGTCCTGGCTCCAGACCGTGTTTCCGTTGGCGTCGAACCCCGTCTGGTTGTAGTTGCCGTCGGCGAACTGCACCAAGTAGCGCCTTCCAAGCGAATCGTAGGAATAGGTGGTCACATTGGTCAACGGATCCGTGACCGTCAGAACCTTGCCATCGGCGGTGTACGTGTACACGGTGTCGGAGTAGTCGCTCGCCGCGTATTCCACACTAATCTGCGTGGTGCGCTGCAGGGAATCGAGGGTATAGATCGTGGCGTATCCGCGCTGATTCACCACTTGGGTCAAAGCGCCCCACGTATCACGCGAATGTGTGGTCGTGTAGTACGTCGTTCCGTTGTCGGGCGAATTGATGACGGTAGCGTAATTGCCATAAGAGTCATAGGTGTATGACTCGACATTTCCTTTCGGATCAGTCTTGGAACTGACCTGCGAATTCCCGTCGTAGGCATAAACGACGGGATGGGTGGGGCTCAGGACGCTGTCATCCGCAAAAATGACCTTCCAGAGCCTGTTTGACCCATCATAGAGATAGGTCGTGACGTTGCTGTTCGCGTCGGTGGCTGTGGAAAGAAGGTTGCCACCGGTATAAGTCCAACTCACGCTGTAGCTCAGCGGGCCGCTCTTGGACAGAAGATTGCCGGCCGCGTCGTAGTTGAAATTGTAGACCGCTCCGGCCTTGCTCGTGTACGTGGCCACGGTGCGGTTGGAGTAGTACGTCCAGCTTTCGCTGCACGCCGAGCCCCATGTCCCCGTGGGGGCGGGATAGCTGATTTGCGTGATGCGCGCAGGGGTTGCAGAATATGCGAATGTGAACGAATTGCCTCTGCGATCCGTATATATCGTGGAGCCAGCGTTGTACGTGAATCCCCATGTATTCGCGGCCGCATCCGTCGCAAGGTTCATCTTGTTCGAGCTGTAGCCAAAAGTGGTCGCTACACTGTCCGGGTCGGTGTAGCTGTTCATTCTGCTCGATCCGTTGTACCCGAATGACCATGTTGCGAAGTTCGCACCTGTCGAGTAGCCGCTCTGAACGGCCGTCAGCAGGCCGCTTGTGTAACTGAGCGCGAGCCAGTTCGGGCTGCCGCCGATCGTCAGATCGGCAACCGCGGTAATCCGCGGTGTGGCGTCATAGATGAGTTCGATGGATCGACTCCAGTAGTCGGTGATGTACTGGAGATTGCCTGAACCGTTGTATGACAACGTAATCGCTCTGCCGAGCCGATCAACTATCGACGTCGGTTTCCCCGACGAGTTGAACGCGATGTAATCGCCGTACTTGTCGTACAGCGTGAAAGTTGCGGGATTTCCCGCGACCACGCAGGACAAAAAGACGCCGTAAGACGCGACGGAATCCCACACTCCGGTGCCAGCATTCCAGACAAAGGGAACGACATTCCCTCTGGGCGTGGTCATCATTAGCGCGGCAGGACTGGGGTTGTATGTGATTTTCAGATCGTACGTGTGCCGCCAGCCGCTCGTGCCAAGCAGAGGATTGGAAGGGGCGGGGGCCACGTACGAAAGGCCGAATTCCACTAGGAAGGAAGTCTGACTTCCAAGGGTGAGGAACGTCCGATCCCAATGCAGCCTGCCATTGGTGACATCGACTGATGCGAGGGTATCTTCGCTGCAGGACACTTCTTCCCCGGTTGACGGGGGCTCGACGGAAAGAAAGGGATCGGCAACACAGATATTCGTGGAAAGCACAGTGGCCAGAAAGGCTGATGACAACGCAATCAGAACAAAGCTGATAGAAGCGAGCATTCTCACGTTTCCTCCTTGAAACCCAGAAATATACAGCTTTTCAACGCGTTACCCACCAAAGAATCGCGCCACTCATGATGTGCCATTATCGTAACTCGCGGTGGAGACTAATCAAGCTACGGCTCTTAGGAGATGTGCCATAATGTAAAGTGACCGCAGGCCCCGCTCAGCTTAGTGAGTACAGATTCTCAGTTTCGCCGAACACCGAACGATGTTCCAGTATTTGCCACCCCTATATTCGCGCAACCCCCCATTTTGTTCACGGATTTTCGGGAGAATCGCCTGTCTGGTAGGCTGCGGAGGTGCCAGAAATACAAGAAGGGCGGGTCCCCTCGCCCTTCTTGCTGAACAAACTCGATGCGGTGCGCTATTCCTTGGCGGGCTCGTCGGGCTTTTTTTCATCCTCGCCGTCCGGCTTCTTTTCTTCGTCCCCGCCGCCGGGCTGCATGCCCTTGACCATCGCCTTGTACTGCTCCAAATACCTCTGTGCGGTCTCTTTGTACTTCTTTTCCTTCT
>Ga0265297_10006117_pt1 | contig 17725 bp, 13 predicted proteins | sample Munlanlwell13791_FD_192502 | JGI IMG/M metagenome (GOLD analysis project Ga0265297, IMG submission 192502) | Leachate microbial communities from a municipal landfill in Southern Ontario, Canada - Leachate well 137-91 | ecosystem: Engineered > Solid waste > Landfill > Unclassified | place...
CGATCAGTTTCCTGCTGAGCTTTGAGGGCCCGGTGGTTTCGCCTGAGCTGAGCGGGGCAGTTGAGGTCAAGGGAAGTGTCCTGCCTATTCCGGGCTTTGCTCATGCTTTAAATGACTTTTCCGGCCTGGCTTTTATCAAGAACAGCCAGATCTCGATCAGATCCTTTGAGGCTATTCTGGGCGGAGGACCGATCAAGGCTTCTGGTGAGCTGAGCTTGGGAGAGAATGGGGTAGAGGAAGCTGATATCCAGCTTGAAGGACGGGAGATGAGACTCTCGGTCTTCGAAAAGACCAGAGCCGTCGCTGACGGGACTATCAGATTTTTAAGGCTGGGCAGCAAAAATATTCTCGAAGGAGAGCTGTCCTTCCAGGAAGTCTGGTGGGGCAGGGAATTAACAGAAAAACTGGCCTTTTCAACTCCGGCTTATAGCAGCGGGAACGAAAACCGGAAATCACCACTGGGCGACTTAAATCTGAATCTCAGGCTCAGGGCCAATGACAATGTCTGGATGGAGAATTCACTCGGCCGGATTCGGGCCAGGCTTGATCTGACCATTTCCGGTCCGGCGGCTAATCCAGTTATTACCGGTGAAATTGATGCTTTTTCCGGCACAGTTTATTTCCAGGACAGGGATTTCAAAGTGGTCAGGGGCCGGTTGAGCTTTTTTAATCCCCTGGTGATTGATCCCTATATTGATTTCCAGGGCGAAACTTATGTTAAAGATTACCATGTGGTCTTTAATCTGACCGGACTGGTCAGCAATCTCCGGCCGGAATTTTCTTCCTCACCGCCTTTACCCCAGGAGGAGATTCTATCTCTCCTGGCTCTGGGTGAATCCTATCAGAGGAGATACTCGCTGGATGCTACTCAGATGAGCACCGCTTCTTTGATTTCTTCCCAGCTGGCCAGGGGGCCAGAAAATTTGCTCAGTCTTGATAGCTTGCGCCTGGATCCTTTCATCATGGGTTCGACTTCGGAAATAACCGCCAGGCTGACTGTCGGCAAAAGAGTATCCAGAAATTTTTCGATTGTTTATTCAACTAACTTAGCCACTCAAAGGGAAGAGATTGTCAGAGTGGAATGGGATTTAGGCCGGGATCTTTCCCTGGTTGCCATCCGGGATGAAATCGGCCGCATCAGCCTTGATCTTAAGATAAGGAAAAGGTTCTGATGACCAGGATAAACCGGGCTGGCTGGTTGCTTTTCTTTTTTGTCCTGGCCTTTTGCCTGCCGGCAGTGGTTAATGGTCAACAAATAGCCAGCCAGGTTAATGTCCTGGTTGATGGCCTGCCAGCCGATGAAACAGTGGCCAATCTGGTCGGCCTGAAACCAGGTGACTCAATCTCTGATTATCAGCTGGACCTGATTTTAAAGCGGCTGATGAGGACCGGGCTTTATGCCAGTGCTGACATCTATAAAAGCCTGGATTCACAGCCCATCATAACTATTAATCTGAAGCGAAATATTTTAATTAAAGGCCTGAAAATTTTTGCTCCGGCTGGCCCGGCCAAATTAATAAAAAGCCAGCTTGGTTATTTACGAGATGGTAACATCCTTGATCCGGCGGTCAAGACCAGAGCGATTAATGACCTAAAAAATCTTCTCCGGGAAGAAGGCTGGTTTTCTTCCGGGGTTGAGTTTGAAATAAAAAACTTAGAAAACTCCAATCTGGCCGAAATAATAATAAGTCTGACTGACCCGAAAAGGTTGACCATTGGCCAGATAAGATTTGAAGGCAAAAACATTTTGCCTGAAGGCCAGCTTGAGCACCTGCTCGAGGTTAAATCCGGTGACTTCTATCTGCCGAAGAAATTATCCAGAGCCTTAGACAACGTTAAGAAAGCTTATAACGAGCTCGGTTACCGCTGGGCCGAAATCAAGCTATCAACTGAATCTTTTGATCCGGCCCGGGGCACGGTTGATCTGAGGATCTTTATTGATCCGGCGGTGAGAATTCATCTGGAGATAACCGGAGCCAATCTTCCCCTGAAGCTGGTTCAGCCCGTCTGGGAACAAAGGGTCTTTGAAGAATGGGCGCTATCTGAAGGCGAAGCAGTTTTGCTTAAACACCTGAGAAAAAAAGGATATATTTTTGCGACGGTCAGGTCAAAAATCGAGAAAAAAGAAAATGATTTCTATGTCACCTACCGGGTCTTTCAGGGAACAAAATTTAAGATTGATGAGATCCAGTTCAAAGGTAACACCGCTTTTAATGAAAAAAGCTTAAAGAAAGCCCTTGGCCTGGGTGAAAAAGTCTTATTTTTCCCTTACCTTGACGGCCAGGAAATATACGAATTGCCCGAAAAGGTAAACCTGTTTTATGAGCGGCAGGGATTTCCCCAGGCTAAAGCTAACCTGAATTTTATCCGCCAGGATAATTCAGTCAGGCCAATTGTTTTTATCGAGGAAGGTCCAAGGCGGATAATAAAAAGCCTGGAGATTCAAGGAAATAACTCGGTTGATAGCCAGGAAATAATGAAAGAGATCGAAGTCAGGCCTGGTCAGCCTTATTATCAGCCCGATTTGCAGCAAGACCTGGAAAAAATTAACCTGCTTTATCTCAATAAAGGTTTCCGGGGGACGGAAATCAATCTGGACTCTATACCGGATAAAGATAATAACTTTGATCTGGTTATAAAAATAGCTGAAGGCCGGAGGATGAAGGTGGCTAACATCTTCATCAGCGGTCACCAGCAAACGCGCCGCAGCCTGATTCTTAAGGAAGTCAGGCTTAAACCGGGAGACTGGGCTGGCTATGACCGGTTGCTCGAGGCCAAAAGAAGACTGGACAGCCTGGGCATCTTTTCTGAAGTTAAAGTCGAAGAACAAATGGCTGGCCCGGAGACAGTCAACGTGTCTGTTCAGGTCCGGGAAGGGGAACAGAATTATGGCAGTCTGGGGCTCGGGCTGGAAACCAGGGAAGAAGTTAGGACCATTGCTCTCTGGCAAAATGGCCTGAGGCCAAGAATAACAGCTGAATACATCGGGTCAAATTTTTTCAGGAATGCCTCCCAGTTCAGCCTGGTTGGCCAGTTGAGTCTGATTGATAAAAGGCTGGTCGCTACCTATCAGCAGCCATATATTTTCGGAATAAAGATGAGGACTCTGCTGAGCGGCTACCTGGAAAGGGAAGAGAGGACGAGTTTTGGCTATGCCCGTCAGGGCTTCAGCCTGTCCACCCTGAGAAGCCTGCCAGCCAACTTTTCTTTAGCTTTAGCTGGAGGTGCACTTAAGACCTGGTTAACCCATCTGGAGATATCCGAGTCGCAGGTCGAAAGGGAGAGACTGCCTTATTCTATCGCTTATGGCTCGATGACCTTTGTCAGGGATACCAGAAATGATACTTTTAATCCGGAAAGAGGCGCTTTTTTCAGTCTGGCTCTGGAACGAGCTTATCCGCTCTTCAGTACTGAATCTGATTTTTTCAAGCTGTTTGCTAAATTCCAGTATTTTTATCCTCTGGTAGCCAGTATAAATTTTTATACGACGGTTAGATTTGGACTGGCTTCAGGCCTGGTCCCTATACCCGAAAGATTTTTTGCTGGCGGCAGTAACTCCTTCCGCGGTGTATCTTTTGAAATGCTCGGGCCAACAGAACCGGACTCGGGCCTGCCGCTTGGCGGAAAATCTATTTTCCTGTTTAATATGGAAGCCAGGTTCAGGCTGATCAAAAAGATACCAGGCCTGTACGGAGCAGTTTTTTATGATATGGGCAATGTCTTTTCTGAGATGAAAGATTTTAATTTCCTGGAGCTGAAACAGTCTGTGGGCCTCGGGCTTCGATTCAAAACGCCTCTTGGACCAATCAGGTTTGATATGGGCTGGAATTTAAATGCGGTCGAGAAAAAATGGAAACCACTTTTCTTTTTGACCATAGGCAATATGTTCTGAGTTTGGCTTAAAATGAATAAAAAAATCTCAGGGCAGCTAAAGAGAACAGGTCAGAGATCGCTAATCTGGCTGGTCCTGGTCTTATTGTTTTGCCAGCTAAGCGAGGCCCAGGTACTGGTTAATTGTCTGGTAGCGGTGGCCGATGATGTCCCAATATCCCTTTATGATTTAAAGATTGTTATCCTCTTCGGGCTGGAACCTGAGCTGGCCCAGACTGAATCACCCTTAAAAAAAGAAGACCTGCTTAATATCTATATTGATGAGCTTCTGGTCCTCAATTTAGCCAGAGGACAGATCAATATCAGTCAGGAAGAAATTGACCAGGAAATAGGGCAGACCAGAGCCAGGCTGGGTAGCCAGTTATTTGAAGCGAAATGTCAGAGTCTTGGGATAGAAGCTGATCATCTTATTCCCTATATCGAAAATAAACTTCTTTTTGAAAGAATAGTTAAGGCCAGACTCAGCCAGAAAGCTCCTATTTCGCTCCAGGAACTGGAGGATTATTATAACCATACCTATGTCCCGGAGATCAGGGCCAAAGATCAGCCTGTGCCGGAGATGGTTAACGTTTTAACTGAAATTGAAGATAAATTGCAGGCCATCAAAGCCAGAGAACAGCTATCCCAATGGCTGCAAGAACTAAGGCAAAAAGCCAGGATTATTATCAATCACGATTGTCTGGAAAAAGTCGAACTTAAGGAGGAGAAGTGAAGACCAGCTTATTTCTATTCCCGGGTCAGGGCTCGCAAACTGTGGGCATGGGAAAGGATTTTTATGAAAAAAGTGAGGAAGCTAAAGAAATCTTCAGACAGGCGGATGACCTCCTGGGCTTCAGCCTGTCGAAGCTCTGTTTTGACGGACCGGAAGAAGAATTAAAATTGACTTCTAATACCCAGCCGGCCCTGCTGACTGTTAGTTACCTGGCCTACCGGCTCCTCGGCCAGCAACCAGCTCTGGCCGCTGGCCATAGCCTGGGCGAATATTCTGCCCTGGTAGCGGCCGGCAGCCTGAGCTTTGAACAGGCCCTGAAACTGGTAGCTAACCGGGGCAAATATATGATGGAAGCTGTTCCGCCCGGGCTGGGAACCATGGCGGCTATTATGGGGCTGGACTACGGGAAGATCGAAGAGGTGCTTAAAGAAGTAAGCAGCGGCCTGGTCCAGGTAGCTAACTGGAATTCAGATGAGCAAATTGTTATTGCCGGCGAGAAACGAGCTGTCGAAGAAGCAATGGAAAAACTCCGGGCACCGCGGGCCGTTTTGCTTCAGGTCAGCGGTCCTTTTCATACTAAGCTGATGAGTCCGGCAGCTGAAAAGCTTAAAGCCGACTTAGACCTGGTCACCATTAAAGATCCGGCCTTTCCGGTTATCTCTAATTATACAGGTAAAATAATTACCACGGCGGCTGAAGTCAAAGAATCTCTGACTAAACAGATTGTTAATCCAGTTCTCTGGTACCCGTCGATGATGACAGCCGATCAGCAAGGAATAGAAGTGGCTGTCGAATTTGGTCCGGGAAGGGTTCTAACCGGTTTGCTAAAAAGAATTTCCCGCCGCTGGCCCAAACCTCCAGCTCTGTATAATATTGACGATCTGGCTTCTCTTGAAAAAGTCAGACAGGCTGAATCAGGAGGATGAATTCTCGGAAAGAACCCGGGAACCAAAACGGGCAAAGTATTCAATGGCTGAAAAAAGAGCCAGAGCGACGATCAGCCACAGGCCGGCTGTCTGGGCGAGTTGGAAGACTATCCCCAGATGATCCGGGCCAAGAATCAGAATAGCAATGGTAATGGTTTCTAAAGTCATTTTTAGCTTGCCCAGGCCTGAAGCTGGAATATTAAAACCGCGGGAAGCAGCTATGGCCCGGAAGCCAGTCACGGCGATTTCCCGGCCAATAATGATAATGGCCATCCAGGAAGCTACCCCATGACTTTCCACCAGACAGATCAAAGCCGAGGCAATCAGCAATTTGTCAGCCATCGGATCAAGGAGAGAACCCAGGACAGTTGTCATTTTCTTTCTTCTGGCCCAGAAACCGTCAAGCATGTCAGTCAGGCAAGCAAAGATGAAGACAGCAAAAGCAACTATTTCCTGCCCGGGAAAGGGTGTTAACATGATGACTACCAGGACAGGTATAGCCACGATCCTGGTAATGGTCAAGAGCATGGGTATATTCATTTGTCTGAGTCCTAGGTTATGATTAATTTTTAATACTAAAACTTAAGGGCGAAAATGTCAATTAAAATTTCTGCCAGTCAGGGCAATCCAGTTGAAAAACAAAGCTGCTAATAATATAGTTTGTAAGACACAAAGCGGACCTGAGATGCTCAAAAAAGACGATAATCTGACTCCAATGATGGAGCAGTATCAGAGGATTAAAGCCCAGCACCGGGATTGCCTGCTCTTTTTCCGCCTGGGCGATTTTTATGAGATGTTTTATGAGGATGCTTATACCGGTTCTCAGGTTCTTGGCATTGCTCTCACCTCCAGGCAAAAAATCCCGATGTGCGGTGTTCCTTATCATGCGGTAAATTCTTATTTAGCCCGGCTTCTCAAGGCGGGCTACCGGGTAGCTATCTGCGAGCAGATGGAAGATCCCCGCCTGGCCAGGGGTGTAGTCAAACGGGAAGTCCTCAAAGTGCTAACCCCGGGCACAGCGGTTGAAATTGAAACAGATGAACCGGCGGAGAATTGTGGCCTGGCGAGCCTGATTCTGGAAGACGGAGGCTGGGGTCTGGCTTATACCGATTTATTGACCGGTAAGATCAGCACGCTGGAGGGCCAGCGGTCAGACCGGAAATTAATCCTGGATGAAATCTTCCGTTTTTCTCCCAGGGAGATCATTTACCCCGAGACAGATGAAGCCGACCTCAAAGAAGTACTGGCTGGTAGCGATTTCTTGAATCTCACTCTGAGCCCGGTTGAAGACTGGTCATTTGATTATTCACTGGCCAGGGCTGGCTTGCTCGAGCACTATCAAGTAGCTTCAATCGAAGGCTTTGGGCTGGGAGATAGACCTCTGGCAATCAGAGCAGCCGGCGGCCTCCTGTCCTACCTGAAAAAGAATAGACACGAGTCCTTAGGCTTTATTAAGCGCCTGACTTTTGTTCAGTCGAGTCAGACTATGGTTCTGGATACGGTAGCGGTCAGGAATCTGGAGCTGATTAAAAACCTGCGAACCGGCCAGGTGAGTGAATCACTCCTGGGAGTTATTGACTATACTCTGACTGCCCCCGGGGCCAGATTGTTAAAAAACTGGCTGTTGCATCCATTGCTTGACCTGGAAGAAATATCCAGCCGGCAGGAGGCGGTGGAGGAAGCTGTCCAGAAACCAATCAACCGGCAGGAAATAAGAAATCAGCTAAAAAAAATACTCGACATCGAGCGGTTGAGCACCAAGATCTCACTGGGAGCAGCCAATGCCCGGGACCTGGTCGCGCTGAAAAAATCTCTGTGGCCACTGCCTGAAATTGAAACCGGGCTGAAGGGCTTTTCTGCCCCTTATTTCCTTGAACTACAAACCAGCTGGGATGCAGCCGGAGACCTGGCTGCCCTTTTAGACCAGGCTATCCTGGATGAGCCAGCTTATCTCCTTCAGGAGGGCGGGCTGATCAAAGACGGCTATGACCGGGAGCTTGATGAGCTGAGAGCGATCAGTCATTCCGGCAAGAGTTTTATCGCTCAGATAGAAAAAAGGGAAAAGGACAGGACCGGCATTTCCTCGCTTAAAGTCCGTTATAATAAAGTCTTTGGCTATTATATTGAGGTAACAAAGGCCAACCTGCAGGCTGTCCCGGAAGATTATATCCGGAAGCAAACCCTGGTTAACAGCGAAAGATTTATCACCCCCGAGCTAAAAGAGTATGAAGAGCGGGTCCTCCGGGCTGAAGCCAGAATCAATGAATTAGAATATGAGCTGTTTCTGAAAGTGAGAGAGGAAATTGGCCGCGAGGTGACCAGGCTACAGCAAATCGGGCAGAATTTAGCCAGCTTAGATGTGATTTTAAGCCTGGGCGAACTGGCTCACCAGAGAAATTACCAGCGGCCGGAGGTGGACAGCAGCCAGGTCATTTCGATCACGGCTGGCCGCCATGCGGTCATTGAAGTAGTTCAAAAAGAGCCTTTTATTCCCAATGATACTCATCTTGACGGCGATGACCACCAGATTCTAATCATTACCGGTCCCAATATGGGTGGGAAGTCTACTTACCTGAGGCAAGTAGCTCTGATCTGTATCCTGGCTCAAATAGGCTCTTTTGTACCAGCTGAGGCGGCCAGAATCGGGGTGGTGGATAGAATTTTTACCAGGGTGGGGGCCACCGATTATCTGACTGCGGGGCAATCCACTTTCATGGTGGAAATGGTCGAGACAGCCAATATCTTAAACAGTGCCACCGGGCGGAGCCTGCTTCTTCTGGATGAAGTTGGCCGGGGAACGAGCACTTTTGATGGCTTAAGCCTGGCCTGGGCCATAGCCGAATATCTTCACCAGGTGGAGACGGTCAGGCCAAAGACCTTATTTGCCACTCATTACCATGAATTAACCGAGTTAGCTTCAACTTTTCCCCGGATAAAGAACTATCATGTGGCGGTAAAAGAATCTCAAGACACTGTTATTTTTCTCAGGAAAATAAGCCCCGGACCATCTGACCGCAGTTACGGTCTTCAGGTAGCCAAGCTGGCCGGTCTCCCCCCGGAAGTTATCAGACGGGCGAGAGAAATTCTCTTTAACCTGGAAAAATTAGAAATTGATGAGCAGGGAAAGCCGCGGCTGGCTTATCATCAGGTCAATAATTATCAGCCGGCTCAATTGTGGCTTTTCGACCAGGACAGAGAGATAGCCCGTCTAAAAGAAATAAAGGAAAAATTGCTGCAACTTGAGCCTGACCGGCTAACGCCCCTTCAGGCCCTGGAGCTTTTAGCTGGCTTGAAGGAGGAACTTATGACTTCCAGTCCGTCCTATAAATCATCAGATTCATCATCAAAATCAAGGTCTTCATCTTCTAAATCTTCATCGTAATCTTCAACCTCAACTACCGCTACCTCCAGACCTTCTCTTCTTTTTTCCAGGGCCTCAGCCATTTCATCCTCATCGGCATAACGGCGTAAATAATTGCTTCCAGCCAGACTGTAACCGAGTTCAAGATAATCTTCCTCCAGAACACAGAAAACATACATTTCCTGGTCCGAATTGAGATTTCCGACAGTTTCGATGAGATCGGCGGCCTTTTTAAGAGCATCAAGCGTTGCCCAGCTGGATATTTCTATTTCTTCCATGTCAAACTCCCTCACCAGAAAATATTTATTTTTTTTATCTTGTCAAGAGGGTAAATAAAATTTCCAGGCGCCTTCTTCAATCCGAGCAGCTGGCTGGCCGGGGGGTATTTACCGGACGGAAAAATCGCGGTAAAATTAAATGTAACTTCAACGAATTCGGTCAAGACTTTAAAAAAAGGTGATTTTTTAAGCGCGGGCAATTAGCTGATCTGATTTTAATAAGAGAGGAGGTTAAAGATGAGATGGGATAAATTAACCGTGATGCTCCAGGAAGCTTTCCAGCTGGCTCAATCAAAGGCTCAGGAACTCGGTCAGCAAGAATTAAGACCCGAGCATCTGTTGTGGAGTTTTTTAAACCAGGAAGGGAATATTATTAATAGCCTGCTGACCAAACTCGAAGTCAGTTCCCGCGAGCTGCAGAACGAACTAAACCAGATGCTAAACCGCCTGCCCCGGATTCAAGGAACAGGAGAAATCTATCTGTCCGGCGAATTGAATGATGTCATGAATGAAGGCTGGAGCCAGGCTGAAAAGTTAAAGGATGAATATCTTTCCACCGAGCACATTTTCCTGGCCATGGTCAGGTCAAAAAACACGTCCATCGGCCGGTTTCTCCAGAAATATAAAATAAGTGAAGAAGCAGTTCTCAAGGCTTTGATGGATATCAGAGGAAGCCAGCGAATTACCGATGCTGAACCCGAGTCCAAGTACCAGGCTTTGGAAAAATATGCCCGGGATCTGACAGCTTTAGCCAGACAGGGCAAGCTCGATCCGGTTATCGGCCGGGAAGAAGAAATCAGGCGGGTAGTTCAGGTTCTTTCCAGGCGGACAAAAAATAACCCGGTGCTAATTGGAGAGGCGGGGGTCGGCAAAACAGCTATCATCGAGGGTCTGGCTCAAAGAATTGCCAATGGAGACGTTCCCCAATCACTCAAGGAAAAACAGCTGATGGCTCTGGATATGGGTGCCTTAGTAGCCGGAACAAAATACCGGGGAGAATTTGAAGACAGGTTAAAAGCCCTGCTCAAAGAGATAAAAGAGTCTGGCCAGATCATCCTGTTCATTGATGAGTTACATACGATTGTCGGAGCCGGGGCGGCCGAAGGGGCGGTGGACGCCTCCAATATGCTTAAACCAGCTCTGGCCCGGGGTGAACTGAGGTGCATTGGAGCCACGACTCTTAATGAATATAAAAAATACATAGAAAAAGACCCGGCTTTGGAAAGACGTTTTCAGCCAGTCTATGTCGGTGAGCCATCGGTTGAAGAAACCATTTCAATTCTGCGGGGTCTTAAGGAAAAATATGAAGTTCACCACGGCGTCAAAATTAAGGATTCAGCCCTGGTGGCGGCGGCTGTCCTGTCGAATCGTTATATCACCAGCCGTTTTTTGCCAGACAAGGCTATTGATCTCATTGATGAAGCGGCAGCCAGAATCAGGGTTCAGCTGGACAGCTTGCCCGAAGATATTGATGAACTGGAAAGAAGGATTACCCAGCTCCAGATTGAGCGGCAGGCTTTAAAAAAGGAAAAAGATGAGGCTTCCGTCGACAGGCTGGAGAAAATTGAAAAAGAACTGGCCGAACTGACCGAAAAAAGAGATAGTCTGAAAGCCAAATGGCAACAGGAAAAAGACCTGATTGAGCAGATTAACCGGCTGAAGGAACAACGGGACGCACTCCGGGTAGAAGAGCAAAATGCCGAACGGCGCGGAGATCTGGAAAAAGTGGCTGAGATTCGCTATGGCCGCTTAATAGCTTTGAACAAACAAATTGACCAGCTCTCGCAGCAGCTGGCCGAACTGCAGAAAAAGGGCAAGATGCTGAAGGAAGAAGTAGATGAAGAGGATGTGGCTCAAGTGGTCAGCCGCTGGACGGGCATTCCTGTTTCGAAGATGCTGGAAGGTGAGGTCGATAGACTGCTCAAGATGGAAGAAATTCTGGCCAGACGGGTCATCGGCCAGGAACAGGCTATTAGGGCAGTGGCTGATACTATCAGGCGAGCGCGAGCCGGGTTGCAGGAGCCAACCAGACCAATTGGTTCTTTTCTCTTCCTGGGTCCGACCGGAGTTGGCAAGACCGAGCTGGCCCGGGCTCTGGCTGAGTTTTTATTTAATGACGAAAAGGCCCTGGTCCGCCTTGATATGTCAGAATATATGGAAAAGCACACCGTGGCCAGATTGATTGGCGCGCCGCCTGGCTACGTCGGTTACGAGGAAGGTGGGCAGCTGACTGAAGCAGTCAAGCGGCGGCCTTATTCTCTGATTTTGCTGGATGAGGTGGAAAAAGCTCATCCTGATGTTTTCAATATCCTGCTCCAGATTCTGGACGATGGCCGCTTGACTGATGGTCAGGGAACCACAGTTGATTTCAGGAACACCCTGATTATCATGACCTCAAATCTTGGCAGCCAGATCATCAAGGACTTAAGCCAGAACTATGGGGCTATGGAAAAAGAAGTCAGGAAGATCCTCGAAGATCATTTCAAACCCGAATTTCTAAACCGGATTGATGAAGTTATCATCTTCAAGCCCTTATCAAAAGAAACGATTTTGAAGATAGTTGACCTCCAGATTAATCTCCTGGGCCAGCGCCTGGCTGATAAAAAGATTGAGCTGGTCGTTAAAAACAAAGCCAGAGAACTTCTGGCTGAACGGGGTTATGATCCCGTTTATGGAGCCAGGCCGTTAAAAAGAGTCATTCAGCGTGATATCCAAAATCCACTGGCCATGAAGATTCTGGCCGGTGAGTTTAGAGAAGGGGAGACGGTTTTGATTGAGGTCAGTCAGGACGGAGAAATTGTTTTTAAGAAGAAGTAAACAAGAAAAAAAGTAAATAAGAAAGGAGCCTGTCATGTCTAACCCCTGGAGAAAAAAGACCATCAGTTTGGTCCTCGGTTTATTTCTATTGGCAGGGATGATTAGAGCCAACGGCCTTAACTTAAATGGCCTGGGCAGTAAAGCCAGTTCGATGGGTGGGGCCTTCATCGGTCTGGCTGACGATTTTAGCCTGGTTTACTGGAACCCGGCCGGCGCTGGATTTTTGACCAGGCCGCTATTCGGTGCCCTGGCGACGGATATTATGCCCACCAATCACTACCAGGCTACTCTGGGTCCGGACACAGCCATCGAAGCCAAGACTAAGTTTTCGCATTACCTTGGTTTCCTTCTGGCCTATTATCAGCCGGTTTCAGACCATCTTGTCCTCGGGCTCGGCTTTTATACACCCTCTGAAACCGGAACTACCTGGAAGGGTGATGATTTTAAGTCATTAACTGGCGACGTGGCCTATGATTGGAAAAGCAAAATCGGGATGATGACTCTGTCCCCGCTGGTAGCCTGGAAAATCAGTGACCGGCTAAGCCTGGGAGCAACTTTTAATCTGAATTACGGAGAGATGAAATGGAGCCAGTGGCCTGGTCAGCTGGAAATATCCCCCGGGACTTATGCTGATCCCGGTCAGTATGAAGAGGGGCTTCATGGCTTTGGCTGGGGACTGACTGTCGGCTTACTGGCTAAACCAGCTGACTGGTTGAATATTGGACTGACCGTTAAGACTCCGACTACCATTAAGTTCCGGAGCAAAATTAATATGTACAGTTTAAGTGTTATTGGCTATCCAACCCGCTCCGAAGTTAGAAGGGAAGTTAAGTGGCCCTGGTTTATTGGCGGTGGCATATCAGTCAAGCCAGTAGAAAAGCTGACTTTAAATGCTGATGCCGGGTGGAGTGACTGGTCACAGCTAAAAAGCCTGACCACCATCTATCTTGATCCAACCTGGGCTGACCTGATGGAGGTCAATGGGGTCGCGATCAGACCGCTTGACTGGAAGGATACCTGGCAACTGCGGTTCGGGGTTGAATACCGTTTAAGCCAGCATTTTGCCTTGAGAGCCGGCTATTATCATGATCCTGCCCCTGGTCCTGATCAGACCATGCATGTTCTGTTGCCAACTTTCGATTTTAACGGAATAACTGCGGGTTTCGGCTATGACTGGAATGGTTTATCCATCAACTGGGGATTTGAATACCTGAAAGGAAAAAATCGCCAGGTAACCAGCGAAGAGATAGGAACAACAGTGGTTCCTTTCCTGGCCATGCCCGGGACTTATGAAATGTACCAGGTTATTCCTACCATCTCAGTTTCTTATAGATTCTAAAACGGCCAGTCGCGGGTAAAAACGAAGAGGCTGGAAAACCAGAGAAAAGGAAAATGGCCAGGGACGGAATTGAACCGCCGACGCAGGGATTTTCAGTCCCTCGCTCTACCGCCTGAGCTACCTGGCCGTTTATTTTGAGCGCTTGAAAAATCGCTTAATTAGTATATAAATCGCGGTGATTAATGTCAACAGCCCGCTCACATTTTCTGTCAGAGCCGGGAGGTAAGAAGTGGCCAGAGCCAGTTTTTTTGCGCCTTGAGCCGGGCCTCAAATTGAAATCAAATCTGTCCTGTGTTATCCTTTTTTCGGAGAAAAAAATGAACGAAGATCAAATCAAAGAAGTGCTTCTCCGGGAGGATCAGGCTTTCTCCCGGCTTTATGAACAGCATCAGGAAATAGAGCAATCCCTGTCTAATTTACAGGCTAAGGGGTTTTTAACTGCGAGCGAGGAACTGGCCGAAAAAGAGCTAAAAAAAAGAAAACTCAGGCTGAAGGATGAGCTTTACCGGAGAATTATAGAATATAAAGAAAAAATGAGGTCGCATGAGTAAAACCTCCAGCCGTCAGTTCCGGGTAGCTTTAATTGGCACTAATTCTCTTCGGGCCCAGGAAATAAGAGAGCAGCTGGCTTCCGGTCTGATACCGCTCAAGTCGATTGAGTTCTATGACCCGGGAGTTGAAGAAGAATACAGCCAGCTAACTGAATTTCAGGGCGAAGCCAAGGTCATCCACCACCCGGATGTTTATCTGCTTGAAGGTCTGGATCTGGTCTTTCTGGCGGCCGATCAGGAAACTAATCTTAAATTCGGACAGTTAGCTAAAGATAAAGGCTACCGGGCCATCGATCTGGCCGGAAGTTTTGCCGGCTGGCCCGAAGTGCCAGCCGTGGTGGCTGGAGTAAATGACCGGATCCTTGACAATAAAAAAATTGCTCTGGCCGCCAATCCTCATCCTGTTTCGATTATTATCACCCATGTGCTGTCTGCCCTGGCCCGCCTGGCCCCGGTTCTGAGATCCTTAGCGGTCGTTCTTCAGCCTGCTTCGGCCTATGAACAGGCCGGGATCGAGGAGCTGGCTGAAGAAAGTTTTACCCTGTTATCCAGTGGGAATTATGAACGGAAAATCTTTCCTGAACAGATGGCTTTTAACTCTTTTCCCTTAACTGAGAAAGCGGCTCCGGCTGGCCATAGTTTAAAAGAAAAACAGGTCGAGCAGGAGATAAAAAGCATTCTATCTGGCCAGAATATAAGTTTCAGCCTGTCTATTATTCAAGTTCCTGTTTTCCATGGCTATAGCTTGATGGTTTATACTGAACTGGCCGAAAACCGGGCATTGACCGAAGTGGAAAACGTTTTTAAAAAGAACCGGCTGTTCAGGTATTTCCCCCCGAATTCTTCTCAGTTGATATCCAATAAGCTGGTAGCCGGGGAAAACGAGATTTTTGTCGGTCATCTCCGGCGGGACTCAGATCGGCCGGGAAGCTTCTGGCTGTGGGTGGCTGCTGATAATTTAACCGCCGGTTCGGCGGTTAATGCTCTGGAGTTAGCCCGGAAAATACTGGGCCTGGGATAAATCCGGTGGAAGTGGAGAAGTCAAGATGATACGGAGTATGACTGGTTTTGCTGAAAAAAGTTTTAATTCCGGCAGTTTAAGAATCAAAATTTATATGAAGACATTAAACCACCGTTTTTTTGACTGGGTATTTAAAGGGCCCGGTCTGGGTGAGGTGGAGAATCAGCTGAGAACGTCCTGCCAGAAAAAAATCATTAGAGGCCGGGTGGAGATTCTGGTCGAAATTGATTTTCTCTCGCCGGATAGCTGGCAATTTACCATTAATCACAGCCTGTTGAGAAAAATGGTGGATGAACTTAAATCTCTGGCAGCGGAAGCCAGCTTGCCTTTTAATCTGACTCTTGACCAGCTACTGCGGCTACCGCCGATCATCAGTCTTAATCAGCGGGAGTTAACCAAAAATGACAAGAATTTTATTCTGGCTGCTTTCGATAAAACCCTGCAAGAAATTTTAAAGCAAAGAGAAAAAGAAGGCCGGGAAATCAGCCGGCAGTTACACCGTCACCTGGCCCGGATCAAAAGATCGCTGGCAGTAATAGAAGGCCTTTTTAAACGGCAGCCCGGGGAACTCCGGGAGAAACTGGTCAAAAAGCTAAAAGACCTTAACCATAACTCACTATCGGAGGACAGGCTGTCAGAAGAGGTAGCCTATCTGATGCAGAAGTTTGATGTGGTCGAAGAGATTAACCGGTTGAAAAGCCACCTCAAAGCCGTGGCTGAATTGCTTGATCCGGGAGTGGATGAACCGGTGGGCAAAAAACTTGATTTTCTGGCTCAGGAGTTGTCGCGGGAGGCCAATACCCTGAATGCCAAGGCTCAGGATCCAGGGATCATCGAGCATTGCCTGCTGATTAAAAACGAAATTGAAAGCATGCGCCAGCAGGTCCAGAATTTAGAATAAAAATCTGTTAAAATAAGACGACAGGTAAAGAAAGGCAGGGAACAAAGATGATCTTTGTTGTCTCCGGTCCTTCCGGCTGCGGGAAATCTACACTGATCAAGCAGCTGCTGGAGATTCTTCCCGGACTGGAATTTTCTATTTCTCATACCACCAGGCTTCCCCGGCCCGATGAGAAAAACGGCTGTGATTATTATTTTGTTAGCCGTCAGGAATTTGAGAAAATGAAGGCCGCCGGGGCTTTTGTTGAATCGGCGGTTGTTCATGGTGAATTATATGGGACCTCGCTTCAAGAAATTAAGAATAAAGGCGGGGGTAAAGATCTGGTCCTGGATATAGATGTTCAGGGGGCCAGGCAGATTAAAAGCCAGCTAATGGAAGCCAGTTTGATTTTTGTCGTTCCACCGTCCTGGGCTGAACTGGAAAAAAGGCTGAGACAGCGAAAAACTGACACGGCCGGGGCCATCGCCCTCCGGTTAGAAAACGCCAGAAGAGAAATCCAGCAATCTGATTTTTTTGATTATTTAGTGATCAATGGAGAAATAAGCAGAGCGGTGGATGAACTCCGGTCGATCATCATCGCTCACCGCTGCCAGTTCAAAGCCAGACAGAAGGACTTTCAGGAGATTTTAAAAAGTTTTAAGCCTGCCCCCGGAACTGAAAAAGAGAGGTAAGATGATGAATAAGATAGCTCTGGGAGTGACCTCTTCGATTAGCCTTTACAAAGCGCCTGATCTTATCCGGCTTTTCCAGAAAGAGGACCTGGCGGTCCGGGTGATTATGACGGAGAAAGCGACTAATTTTATTCACCCCGATCTGTTTACGGCCCTGAGCGGTGAGCCAGCCATTGTCAATCTTTTTGACGACCGGCAGAGGCCGATAGAACATATTGCTCTGGCGGCTGAGGTCAGCCTGCTGCTTATAGCCCCGGCCACAGCCAACCTCATCGCCAAGCTGGCCGCGGGACTGGCCGATGATTTTCTATCAACCTTTTATTTAGCAGTTAAAGCCCCGGTACTGATTGCCCCGGCTATGAATCAGGCTATGTTCGAGCATCCTCAGACTCAGGCTAATATAAAAAAATTAAAAGAGACTGGAGTAGAATTTGTGGAACCAGAGAGCGGTTATTTAGCCTGTGGCCAGACAGGCAGCGGCCGGCTGGCTTCACTCCCAAAAATTGTCGAGACCAGCTTGAGGCTTATTCGCCGCCAGCCAGTCTTTAAAGATCAACTGGTAGTGATTACTGCTGGTCCGACCAGGGAAGCCTTGGACCCGGTCCGTTTCCTGTCCAACCGGTCTTCAGGCCGGATGGGCTATGAACTGGCCCGGGAAGCTTATCAACTGGGAGCAGAAGTGGTTCTGATCAGTGGGCCGGTTGAACTTGAACCGCCGGCCGGAGTCAAAGTTGAACAGGTCGTTTCCTCAGAAGAAATGCGTCAGGCTATCCTTAAATACTATGACCGGGCCAGGGTGGTCATCATGGCTGCTGCTGTTTCTGATTTCAGGTTCAACCGGACCAGCCAGGAAAAAATCAAAAAGGAAAACCTGCCGGCCGGGCTCCAGCTGGAAACCACTCCGGATATCCTGGAAGAGCTTGGAGGTTTGAAACAAGACCAGCTGCTGGTTGGCTTTGCGGCTGAAACCGCCGGGCTAAAAGCCAGGGCTGGTGACAAGATGAAAAAGAAAAAAGTCGACCTGATGGTAGCTAATGATGTTTCCCGTCCGGATATTGGTTTTGGCTGTGAGGAAAACGAAGTCTATTTATTCTGGCCTGATGGCCGGGAGAAATTTATCAGCAAAACCACTAAAAGAAAAATCAGTCAGGAAATTCTGACGGAAATTGGGACAATACTCAATGAACGACAAGGCAATAGTTGATAAACTGGAAGACCTCGAAGAGCAAATTCATTTTTACCGGCAACTGGGAGTCG
>Ga0265297_10006118_pt1 | contig 17722 bp, 17 predicted proteins | sample Munlanlwell13791_FD_192502 | JGI IMG/M metagenome (GOLD analysis project Ga0265297, IMG submission 192502) | Leachate microbial communities from a municipal landfill in Southern Ontario, Canada - Leachate well 137-91 | ecosystem: Engineered > Solid waste > Landfill > Unclassified | place...
AGAAAATTGGGGGGGGGGTACGGAGTATTAAAAATAACAATTTCTTAAATACCTAATATTTAGAGTATGCCTGAATCTTTAATCCCTGTTAACGTCAGTATTCCTGCTAACACAAAACAAAAACAGGCATCTCTGCCTGTTAATGTTAAATGAGCGGGTAACGGGAATATCTCGCTCGCCGCCGCCAGAAGCGCGGCGGCTTCACTCGTCCAGGGTTGGCGTCCGAAGCTCCCCCGGAGCTTCGTCCGACGCTCGTCTGCTCGTTTCGGCTTCCGCCTCAACTCGCGTCTCGCTTCCAACCAGTTCAATTCCCGAAATCCTAACTAGTAAAGAAAAAGACAGGATTTTATCCTGTCTTTTTCTTTATGAGCGGGTAACGGGAGTCGGACCCGTATCTAGTCCTTGGCAAGGACTCATAATAACCGTTATACGATACCCGCGTTTTGTTTTTTTCTCTACGTGGTCCAGGTGGGACTCGAACCCACACGCTTTTTGGGCACAGCATTTTAAGTGCTGCGTGTATACCAGTTCCACCACTGGACCGTTTATATACTATTTACTTTTTGCCATGTTTCGACCCCGATGTGTTGATTGCAAACTATGACAATTAGGACATAATATCCTAAGATTTTCTAATCGATTGTCGCGACTATTACCATTAATATGATCAAGTTCTAAAGGAAGCCGCCCATCGGCTGACTTTTTCGCCCAACCGCAAATCTCGCACTGCGGTGATTTTAATTTTGCCGCAAACAAACGTTTCTTTAATTTATGGCTTTGAAAGTTACTATCAAGCCGTAAAATTTTCTCCAAAGGGATACGCGCTGCTCCTAAACCTCTTAATCCCTTATTCCAACCTTTACCTCGAAAATGTTTTATATTAATTCTATATTCAGATAAATATTTTTTAATTTGGTTGTAATTACCGCCCGCCTCTTTTAAGTTTAGTTTATGAAGAACCTGCCGCAAACTAAAAGATTCTTTAGCGGCCTGCCTTAATTGTTGTTCATTCCAACTTCTTTTTTTCATGTACCTATTATACCATAATGGCAATCGCTTTGGAATAGCTTTGCTAAGCGTTTGCCGAATGTGGAGATGATGGGAGTTGAACCCATGTCCAATCGGTTACGTTAAATACTTTTACAAAATTATTCCGGCTTATTTTTCTAACTTTAATCATCTAAAACCGGACGAAAGCGATTAAAGCGATCCTGATTTTGTTTCGATACTGTTCGTCAGAAGCAAATAATATCTATCTTCATGCCCGCTTCGCCGAAGCGAGGCGAGTTTGATGACACCGCTTAACCGCTATGAAGACTCATGGCTAAGCGATGGTTATAGCTTTATTTGTTTTAGGCCATAACTGGAGCATAGCTTGGAGTTAACCAAGTGAATGCTCTTGCCGTTTTGGCATTTGTGTTTTTTTAGTCAGTTTAGCGTGGTGGCTAAGCACGTTTTGAATATTTAGCGTAGGGCCCGACTGTCGATTCCTTTCATCCCCAATAAATTACGTTCATAATTATCTTCTTTTTGTTAACGATCTTAAATTTCTTTCAATATCTCTTTTTTTAATTGTTTCACGCTTGTCGTATTTCTTTTTACCCTTGGCAACCGCGAATTCCAGCTTCAGAAAACTATGATTAGTATATATTTTGAGCGGGATTAGTGTCAAGCCCTCAACTTGTTTCTTGCCTAATAAATGGCTAATTTCCTGTCTTTTGAGGAGCAATTTACGCTCGCGCGTCTGATTATAGTCGGGGAGCGGTCCGGCATTCTTATAGGGCGAAATCTGGCAATTTATTAAATATAGCTCTGGTCGGCCATTTTTCGTACGCACGCTGATAAAACTGCCCTTCAGGCTGACTTGGCTGTCTCTGACTGCCTTGACTTCGTGGCCAAATAAAACTAACCCAGCTTCGTATTTTTCCAGGATCTCATAATCAAAATTAGCTTTTTTGTTTATCGCCAATTGGGGCATAGTTCCAGTCTTTTAATTGGGTAATGACTTTTTCATTAGTCAAAACATTTGTTAAGTAATGACGATACCCGTGTTCGGCTAACATTTTCGTCACTTCTTGGTTGTCGGCGTATTGTTTTTTTAATTCAGCTATCTTTTCATCTATTTCCTTCTCGGTCGGCGCGATTTTTTCAACAATCGCCAATTCGCGAATTACTAAAGCCGACTTGACGCGCTTAACCGCGTTGGGGAGCATTTCCATCATCAGCTCAGTTTTGCTTTTTTTCAAATGACTCAAGTAATCTTCAAACTTTCCACCTTGGCGCGTTACGCTTTGTTCCAGCTCCAGCATCATGTTCTTCGCTTCGCTGTCTAAAATCGCTTCCGGCAAATCGCCAAATTTAGTGTCGGCCACGATTTTACTTAAAAGTTCCGCTTCATTTTTCATTTCCGCTTGATGCGTTTTTTCGTGTAAGATATTTTCCTGTAAATTTTTCTTTAATTCGGCCAAATCCTTGACTCTGAAAAAAGTGGCGAAGCTATCGTTTAATTCCGGTAGTTGTCTTTCGTAAACCCCCTTCACTTTTACCTCAAATTCAACCATCTTGCCGGCCAGATTTTTCTGGTGGTGGTCATCAGGATAAGGCAGGTCAAATTTTTTCGTTTCCTCCCGCTTGGCGCCGATTAATTTTTTATCAAAGCCCGGCACAAAATAGTTCTTGCCAATAATAATGGCCAATTCTTTATGCTCGCCGTCTTCCAAAGGAATTTTATCTAAAAACATTTTTACGTCAACCGTAACTTTATCGCTTTCTTGCGCCGCCCGATCCATTAAAACTTCTTTGGCGCGCATTTCTTGTAATTCGTGCAAAGTTTTTTCAATTTCCTGATCACCAACTTTAACTTCATCAACTTTAATATTTAAATCTCTATATTTACCTAGGGCGATTGTCGGCAGAAGCGAAACAATAATCTTATACTCCAAGGGGTTATTGGGTGCTAACTTAGTAATATTAACTTGCGGTTGGCCAATTGCTTGTGTTCCTAAAGTATTCTTTTCAATCACTTCGTCAATCGTTTTATGAATCGCGATATGCGCCGCCTCTTCTAAAATCGTCATTTCGCCAATTTTTTGTTTTAAAACATCAAATGGCACTTTCCCTGGACGAAAGCCTTCAATTTTTACTTCCTGCGAAACCTTCTGCGCCCCTTTTTCAATATACGGCGCCAGTTCCTCAACGCTTAATTCAACGGTCAATTCAATTTGTGATTTTTCCAAATCTTTTTTGCTGACTTGCATATTCTCTATTAGTTAGGATAAGCGGGCTTCTGACCCGCTTATATTATATGATTAATTGTTTTTATTGTAGCATTTTTTTAAGAAAAATCAAGTCTGCTTAAACGCGCTGATTTAACATCTTAATTAACTTTTTCCTCCAGATTAACTGTTCTCTAATCGGGTTTTCCATTTCCAGGGCAATAGTTTTCCCGAAAATAAATTTAGGTAGAGTTTTTAGAAAATCAAATTCCTCAATTTTACCAACTTCATGAATGCAGGTATTGGTTTTAGGAGAATAACCATTTAAATGGTTGCAGGCAAAAAGTTTTTTTTGCTTACGCTTGGAGAATTGATATCTAAATTGTACGGTTTGACTGGTTTCCGCAATTTTATAATGTGCTAGGTCAACACAGAAACCGCCGATCGCTTCTACCCTCGCTTGGGGTTTTCTTTTTCCGTGCCCGCCGAATTCCAAATACAACCGTTTTTTAAATTTCGGCCATTTATGCAAATGATCAAAACTGTTTTCATGAATCGTATAATAAGTCGGGTGAAAATTATTCTCCAAAAAAATAATTTCCTCTTGGCTCATGTCGTTTCGCAGATGAACTAGAGGAATTTCTTTGATAGTTGATTTTAAAAGCGCTTTAAAAACCCGGCGTTTGGCGTCTTTTTTGATCATAGTTAGAAACAAGGCAACACGCGTTATTTTTAGCTTATTAATTTCTTTGATTTTAGAAAGTAATAACTTTTCATTAACGCCGGCGATACTAAGCAGAACATTTTTAGTTGTATATTTCATTCTCCGCATACTATAAGATTTTAGCATAAACATAAAATATAAAAAATAAAAGGGGCGGCAAATTATGCGCGCCCCACCTGTTCAAAAAAATGTAAAAATTATAAACCAAGAGCCTTTCTCTTGTTGGCAATCTTTTGTTGATAAAAGACTTTAATAGCTTGAAGCTGCTGTTGATAGTTTTGCTCATTGGCGGCGACCTTTTGATCGTAGATAGCGGTAATCTTTTGACCTTCACTCTTTCGCTTTGACCAGGCAGCTTCATCGGTTAAAATGTACTTGGCGATTGTTGGTAACTTTTCCATCTTCGTCCTCTTTTCATAAATATCCATGTGATCTCCAAAATTTATTTTGTCGTCTTTGAAGACAATCACGGCATAGTCCTGAAAATTTTTAGGGTCGGTTCTTTCAAATTCCAAAACGGCACGCCCCTCTTCTGAATGGTACTGATTAAAGACTGCCATGTCCGCAGCCTCCTTTTCGTTGTAAGCCTGCGAGTTAGCGGCTTCTTTTTTATTAAAAGCCCTATCTTCATCGGCATTTTGAGAGGTCCAAAGATCAGAACAATAATCTTCTAATTCAGATATTTTGAGTTTTTGTTCAATGGTAAGCGTGTCGCACATGGACAACATCTTTGAATTAAGCAGTTTTTTTAACTGCTGATTCTCGCGGGTAATGGAGTCATTAACTTTTATACTCTGTTGCGCATCCTTCTTAGGCGACCCCGGCCAAAAAAATGGCGGGACGAAGGCAATAAAAAATGCAAGAAACAATAAAAAACAAAATTGTGACGTTTTCATCTTTAATTGAATTAAGGGTTTATAACTACATTTATCTGTCTATTTATTCAATTTTTAATAATACTAATAAAATAACATTATATCATAAATATTAATTACTGTCAATACAAAAAACACCTCGATTTCTTGAGGTGTTTTTTATTAAATTTTTACCTAAAATTACAATAATAACCCCACAATAAGCAGAGCAACAATATTTAGAACCTTAATCATCGGGTTAATCGCCGGACCGGCTGTATCCTTATAAGGATCACCAACCGTATCGCCGGTAACCGCCGCTTTATGAGCGTCTGAACCTTTACCGCCGAAATTACCCGCTTCAATATATTTTTTAGCATTATCCCAAGCGCCACCGCCCGAAGTCATAGACACCGCTACAAAAATACCGGTAATAATCGAACCGACGAGCAAACCACCCAAAGCTTCTAAGCCCCGACCGTTTCCCAATAAATTAAAACCAAAACCGACAATGATCGGTACGACTACCGGGATTAAAGCCGGAATAATCATTTCCTTAATCGCCGCCTTGGTAACGATATCAACCGTCCGACCGTAATCTGGCTTCTCCGTGCCCGACATAATTCCGGTCTTTTCTTTAAATTGTGCCCGAACATCTTCAACCACTGCTCCGGCCGCGCGGCCAACCGCTTTCATGGCCATCGCCCCAAATAAATACGGCAAAAGCCCGCCGATAAACAAACCGATCAAAACATAAGGATTATCAATTAAGAATTGTGCACTGCCGCCACCGTCTTTTATCTTAAAAGTAAAATCAGCAAACAAAACTAAAGCCGCTAAAGCCGCCGAACCAATCGCATAACCTTTAGTCACCGCTTTCGTCGTATTACCGACTGCGTCTAAAGGATCAGTGACGTTACGAACGTCTTCTCCTAGTTCAGCCATTTCCGCTATCCCGCCGGCGTTATCAGTAATCGGACCGTAAGCGTCAATCGTTACAATAATTCCGGCCATTGATAACATCGCCATGGCGGCAATCGCAATACCATATAAACCAGCTAAAAAGTAGGCTCCCAAAATTGCCAAACAAATAACAATAATTGGTAGAGCGGTAGATTTCATGGAAACCGCTAAACCAGCAATGACGTTCGTCCCATGACCGGTTTTAGAAGCTTCGGCAATACTTTTAACCGGATTAAACTTCGTTGAAGTATAGTATTCGGTAATTACGACTAATAGGCCGGTCACAACCAAACCGATCAAACTAGCAAAATATATTTTCAAACTTAAATCGCTCGCCAATAAATATTTAGTAATTGGATAAAAGGCAATGGCCGCTAAAACACCGGCGGCGATTAGTCCTTTATACAAGGCACGCATGATATTCTTACTCTTCCCTAAACGAATAAAGAAAATTCCTAAAATAGACGCGATAATAGAAATCGCGCCCAAGATTAAAGGAAACAAAATAATATTGGTATTACCGGCAAAAGTTAAAGAGCCTAAAACCATAGCGGCAATAGAAGTAACGGCATAGGTTTCAAATAAATCCGCGGCCATACCAGCGCAATCACCAACATTATCGCCGACATTATCAGCGATTACCGCCGGATTACGCGGATCATCTTCCGGAATACTGGCTTCTACTTTACCGACTAAATCCGCGCCGACATCGGCAGCTTTAGTATAAATACCGCCGCCTAAACGGGCAAAAATTGAAATTAAGGAACCGCCGAAAGCAAAGCCGACTAAAGCGTGTAAATCATGAGTTAAAAAATAAAAACCAGCCGTACCTAACAAGGCTAAACCAACTACCAACATACCGGTAACACTGCCTCCTTTAACCGCGACATTTAAGGCCTTGGCTAAGCCGCCTCGCGCCGCTTCCGTTGTTCGGACATTAGCCCGCACGCTGACAAACATACCGATATAACCGGTTAAAGCGGAAAAAATCGCGCCGCCAATAAAGGCTAAGGCCGTTAGCCAACCGAGTGCCGGAATAAAACCAATAATTAAAAATAAAACCACGGCCACTAAAGCCACGGATTTATACTGGCGGTTTAAAAACGCCTTGGCGCCGGCTTGAATCGCGGCGGCAATTTCTTTCATTTTGTCGTTACCCCCTGGTAAACGAAGAATGGTAGCAATCACTATGGCGCCATAGATAATGGCGATAAGTGCGCTGCCTAAAATTAAGAAGTTCGTCATCATAGTTTTTGACTTATTATTCTTTTTTAGATTTTTTAGTTTTTTTAGCTTTTGGTTTTTCCTCTGTCTCCTCTGCCACCGGCTTATCTTCACTTGTTTCTGATTTATCTTCACTCACTTCGGCCGCGGTTTCCGTCGCTCCCGGATTTTCGCTCGCTTCACTAATATCTTCCTCATCACTGCCTAAAACTTTTTTCTCACCCTCTTCGGACGCTTCAATAATATCAATTTTCCAACCGGTTAAACGGGCGGCTAAACGGACATTTTGACCGTTCTTGCCAATCGCTAAGGACAACTTATCCGGACTTACTTTAACAATCGCTTTATGTTCATCCTCCTCTAAATCAATAGATAAAACTTTGGCTGGCGCCAAAGAATTGGCGATAAATTTCGCGGCGTCTTCGTTATATTCAATAATATCAATCTTCTCCCCGCCCAGTTCGCTAATAATCGTCTGAATGCGACTGCCGCGTTGACCGACGCAAGAACCAACCGGATCAACGTTTTCCGCGTCTGTCCAAATTGCGACTTTAGAACGCGAACCAGCTTCCCGAGCGACGCCTTTTATTTCCACTAAACCATTAGCGATTTCCGGAATCTCCAAATAAAAAACTTTCTTTAAAATTTCTTCGGCGCGGCGCGATAAAATAATCTCCGGGCCTTTATGGCCTTCGCGCACTTCTCTGACAAAAACTTTCAAACGATCGCCAGGGTTATAGCGTTCATTATAAATTTGCTCTTCAGTCGGGAGTAAGCCGATTGCTTTACCTAAATCAACAAAAACAAAACGGCCTTCGCGACGTTGGACTACACCGGAAACAACTTCTTTTTCTTTACCTTTAAACTCACCAAAAATCATATCCCGCTCCATCTCCCGCAGTTTTTGAATGATTACTTGTTTAGCCGTTTGCGCGGCCATGCGACCGTAACTTTCCGGAATCGGCAAATCCGTCACAATCTCTTCGCCCACTTGCGCTTCATGTTTTAAAATCATCGCTTCTTTTAACTGGATGTCTGTTTTAGGGTTAAATTTCTTTTTGCCTTCTTCAACCGGTTCTTCCTCGGAAACGTAAAATTCCGCGCGCACCTCTTCTTTTTTAATTTCTTTCGGATTGGGATTATACAAATTCTGGAGCATTTCCGCTTCTTCTTGCTCGGGTAAATTTTCCACGACGGTTTTAACGTCAAAAATTTCCGATTTACCGGTGGCCGGATCGAATTTAACCCGAATATTTTGGTTGCGTTCGCCATAATCCTTACGATAGGCAGCAGCCAAAGCTAATTCAATCGCCGCAATGACAGATTGAAAATCTAAATTTTTTTCCTCGCATAATTGTTTAATCGCATTGCTGATTTCTGACATATTTTTAGGGTAATTATAAGTTATTAAGACAAAAAGCTAATTGCGGTAGACAACTAGCTTTCTGTAAATATGATAGCACACCTATTATTTTTGTCAAAATCAAAGCTTAACCTTCTAGTAGCTAGAGTAGAAAAGGTAACCTGAGTCGCCATTAACCGCTCGTCCTAGCATCAAAACCGTAAAGCGCGTAATCGCCCAGGCCATTAAAACAATCAGTAAACCAATAATGGCGTTTTTCAATAAGGAGACCGCTTTTTTTGTTTGTTCTTCATTACCGCCGGCCGTCATGTACCGGAAGCCGGCGAAAATAATCAAGGCCAAAAAGATTACTGCTAATAACCCTAAAACGACATTAATGATTCTACCGACCAAAATCCGCAAATCAATTTTCTGGTTGCCATAAACCTGGCCTAACTCATTGGCGCCGTTAATGCCAATCTGACTGTTAAATAAAGTCTCATCCGCTTGCGCCGGGTTGGCGGTGGTCGTTAAGGAAAAAATAGATAAAGCGAAGACGCTCCAAAGAACCAAAGAAAAAACGTATTTTTTAGTGATTTTCATAACCACGATATTAACTATTGTTAAATATGTTATAATTAAACTATTACTTCTATTATATAAAATTAACCCCAAAAATACAAGAAAATGAGCTTATCTGCCCGTATCGCCCATAATACTTTGATCCAAATTTGCGGCAAGCTGGTTTCGACCATCCTGGGTCTTTTTTCTTTGGCTTTAATAACTCGTTATCTCGGTCAAACCGGTTTCGGCGAATATGCTACCATAACAACTTTCTTAACCTTTTTCGCGGTCATCGCCGATTTGGGTTTAACCCTAGTAACCGTACAGATGATCAGCGGCCATCGCGATGACGAAAATAAAATCCTCAATAATCTCTTTAGCATTCGCTTGATTTCCGCGCTGTTCTTCTTGGGCCTAGCGCCAATTTTTGTTTATTTCTCCCCTTACTCCGGAGAGGTAAAAATTGGCGTGCTAATTACGGCGGTCTCTTTTATTTTTCCCGCTTTAAATCAAGTGCTCGTCGGTTTATTCCAAAAGAAATTAAGCATGGATCGCGCCTCTATCGCCGAAGTCGCCAGCCGCCTAGCTTTAATTTTTGGGATTCTCTTAACTAAAAAACTGGACGCCGGCTTAACTGGCGTTTTACTTGCGACCGTGGCTTCTAGCGCCATCAGCTTCTTACTCCATTATCTCTTCGCTTTAAAGTTTGCGGTGGTTCGCTTAAACTTTGATTTATCACTTTGGAAAAAAATAATTTCCAAATCTTGGCCCCTGGCGATCACTATAGTTTTAAACTTAATTTATTTGCGGGCTGATACCCTAATTTTGTCGTTTTTTAAGGGTGCCGAAGAGGTCGGTTTATACGTCGCCGCTTATAAGATAATTGATGTCCTGACCACTCTGCCTTTTATGTTCGCCGGACTAATTTTACCAATTTTAACCGCCGCCTGGCTGGAAAATAATCATCCCTATTTTAAAAAGGTCTTGCAAAATTCCTTTGATTTTATGGCGCTCGTCGCTATCCCGCTAGTCGTCGGCGCGCAATTTCTTGGCCGGCCAGTCATGCTTTTTGTGGCCGGACGCGATTTCGCGGCCGCTGGTTTAATCTTAAAAGTCCTTATTTTCGCGGTCGCGGCGATTTTTCTGGGAACGATGTTCTCTCATGCCGTTATCGCTCTAGACAAACAAAAAAAGATGATCACTTTTTATATTTTTACCAGTCTCAGTTCTTTGGCCGCTTATCTTATCTTAATTCCTAAATTTTCTTATCTCGGTGCCGCCAGTGTGACTATTTACAGTGAAATTTTAATCGCCGGTTTTTCAGCCTATTGCGTTTATAAATATAGCCACTTCTTCCCCAGTTTGATCCCGTTTACAAAAGCCCTGCTCGCTGGTTGTTTAATGGGGCTTTTTCTCTATTTCTTCCCTGCCCAATATCAAAATACTCTCGGCGGCGTCATTTTAATTATTATTCTGGCTAGCTTAATTTATTTTATTGGTTTATACTTTTTGGGCGGCATCAAGCCGGAAGATTTGGAAGCAATTTTTAAACGCCAAAAGAAAAGCGGCGGGCAAACTTATGACCCCTCAAATAATTTTTGAAGATAACAATTACTTAGTTATTAATAAGCCGGCCGGTCTAGCCGTTCACGGCGGCGGAAACATTAAAGAACCGACTTTAGCCGATTGGCTAATTGCCCGTTATCCAAAAATATTGGAAGTCGGAGATGACCCGGCGCGACCTGGCATTGTTCACCGATTAGATAAAGATGTTAGTGGTTTGATGGTCGTGGCGAAAACTCAAGCGAGTTTTGAAAGTTTAAAAAATAAATTTAAAGACCGGGAAATCAATAAAGAATATTTGGCATTAGTCTATGGCCAAATTGCCAATGAAACCGGAGAAATAAATTTTTCTATTAAACGGGCGAATAAAGGTTTTAAAATGGCGGCCCTGCCTTTGAACACTGATAATCTCTTAACCCGACATAATCCAAAAAATCGTGATCAAGGTAATATTGACGGTTTCTTTAAAGCTCGCCTGGCAGAAACAGAATTTAAAGTTTTAAAAAGATTTATCAATTACACTTTATTGAGCGTTAAAATAAAAACCGGCCGGACGCACCAAATTCGTGTTCACTTTTTTGCCTATGGTCATCCTTTAGTCGGCGATGACCTTTACTACACTAAAAAAACCAAAGAAAAAAATAAAAAATTAAAATTAGGCCGAGTCTTCTTGGTCGCCAATCATCTGTCTTTTCGTGACCTAGACGGCGAGAAGCATGATTTTAAAATTGACCTACCTCTAGAGCTTAAAAACTGGCTGCCAAAATTCTAAGAATTTTGACTTTATAATTTTGACTTTTAATCAGCTTTTTATTATAATAGAAACTACTTATAAAATTTAATAAAAATAAACAATTTAAAAATTATGAAAAATCTTATGAAAAACCTCTTTTCTCGAGGGAACTTCACGCGGATAGTTCTCCCGATTTTGCTGGTTATCGCGCTCGCTTTAATCGGCTATTTCTCTTTTAAAAGCCCAACTAAAACTTTATTATCTGCTGAACAAGCTAAAACTAAATCGGAAGAGTTTATCAATAATTTCTTGTTACAAGGCGGCAATAAGGCAACCATTAAAGAAGTTTCCGAGGAATATGGTTTGTATAAGTTAACCGTAGACTTAACCAGTAGCATGGTTGAGTCTTATCTGACTAAAGATGGAAAATTGTTTTTCCCTCAAGCTTTAGATGTCGCGAAAGTTAGCAATACGACCAACTCGACTACTACGACTGACAACACCGCTGCCCCGGTTGTGACCGTCACTAAAAAAAGCAAAAAACCGATCGTTGAGTTATTTGTGATGAGCTATTGCCCTTATGGTACACAAATTGAAAAAGGAATTTTACCGGTCATAAAAGCTTTGGGCAACAAAATTACTTTTGAACTAAAATTCTGCAGCTATGCGATGCACGGCGAAAAAGAATTAGCGGAAAACCTCTTGCAATATTGTATCCAAAAAGAACAACCGGATAAATTAAGCGCCTACCTGGATTGTTTCTTGGTTGACAGCCAATCCGCCTCTTGCTTGACTAAAGCCAACGTCAACAAGTCTAAAGTAACCAATTGCGTTGCTGCGACCGACAAACAATATAAAGTCACGGAAAATTTTAAAAATAAAGTAGGCTATCAGGGGAGCTTCCCGGGCTTTGATGTTTCCAAGGCTGACAACACCAAATACAATGTCGGTGGTTCTCCGACCTTAGTTATTAACGGCGAAGAAATCTCCAGCGGTCGGGACTCTGCTTCTCTTCTAAAAACAATTTGCAGCGCTTTCAATGACCAACCTAAGGAATGTCAAACCGTTCTCTCCAGCGCTTCGCCGGCGCCCGGTTTCGGAACTGAAACCGAAGCGGCTTCTGGCGACAGTGGCTGTGGCCAATAAATAAAGTAACTCCTTAAATAAAAAACAGACCCGAGTATTGGGTCTGTTTTTTATTTATTTGGCTGAAACCTATTTTTAGATTCTCCCGCGATATTTCTCCGCCGCCAAAATTCTTCTAACCGCTAAAATATAAGCCGCCTGACGGAGCGTAATCGCGCCCGCTTTTTCTTCATATTTATTATAGACCAAGTTCCAATTAGTTTTCATCTTCTTCTCCAATAACTCTTTTAAATATTCGGGATCTAAAATTTGCCCCGTACGATTCTGCGCCCATTCAAAATAACTGACAATCACGCCGCCGGAATTAGCCAGAATATCAGGCACGACAAGCTTTTTATTCTGTGCCAATATTTTTTCAGCTTCGTAGTCGATCGGGCCATTCGCCAATTCTACAATGTACTCCGCTTTAATTTGATTGGCGTTAGTGGCGGTAATCTGATTTTCTAAAGCGGCTAAAATTAAAATGTCCGTCGGTAGCTCTAGCAATTCCGAATTAGTGATTTTCTGGCCGCCGACATACTCGCCAACTGCCTGGCCTTTATTTTTCCAAACAATTAATTCTTTAATATTTAAACCCTCTTTATTGTATAAACCGCCTTTACTGTCTGAGACCCCTACTATTTTATAGCCGTCATTATAAAGTTTTTCGGTCATAAATAAACCAGCATTACCGAATCCCTGGATCACGATAGAGATTTCCTTCTTATTATTGATTAATTTAGCGGCCAATTCCTTGGTAACAATATAACCGCCCTGAGCCGTAGCGTCACTGCGTAAAGCAATTCCGCCTAGTTCCACCGGCTTACCCGTAATCATTCCCGGTTCATGATGCCCGACTCTTTTTTCATACTGATCAAGCATCCAAGACATTATTTGTCTATTAGTATAAACATCCGGCGCGGGGACGTCCTTATCTTGGCCGAGATCTTGATAAAAATAATCAATATATTTACGGCTCACCTCTTCTAATTCTTTTTTGTCGGCGGCCTTAGGATCGAATTTAACGCCTCCTTTCGCGCCACCATAAGGAATGTCGGCCAAGGAATTTTTCAAAGCCATCCAAAAAGCTAAGGACTTAACTTCATCTTCAGAAACTTCCGGGTGAAATCTAATCCCGCCTTTGCCCGGGCCCAAGGCACGGTTATAAATAATTCGCCAAGCCGGATATTTTTTCCCATTAATATCCAAATCCGTATAATTGACTTTCACCGGCGTCATTAGAATATTCATATCAGAATCGCTGATATTTTCTAATGCCTGAATCTCTTTTAATCTTGCCAGGTTATCGCTAAAAATACTCATAAATTTTTATTTTACCAAATCGATGATTTCTTGACGTAAGGTTTCTTTATCGCGTAAACCGATAAATTCGCCAATTACTTGGCCACCTTTGAAAAGCTTCATGTTCGGAATGCTTTGAATTTGATATTCCATTGCCAAATCCTGATTAGAGCCATCTTCAGTATTAAGTTTGGCAATTTTAACGCTTCCTTCCAATTCCGCGGCTAATTCTTCTAAAATCGGCGCCATCATTTGACAGGGCATGCACCAGGTCGCCCAAAAATCAACTAAAACCGGTAAGTCACTTTGCAAAACTTCGCCGGCGAAATCATTTTTATTTAGTTCTCTAATTTTACTCATAAATTTATTTTAATTATTAATTATTTCCTTAAATATTTTTTCCAATTTATTTTTCTCCGTATTTTTTCTGTCTACTAAGCAATGATCGAATTCTTCAATAATAATTTTTTCCATTAAAGAACCCATGGCCGACTTAATTGCCTTTAATTGAATAATTAAAGAAAAACAGTCCCGTTCCTTGTCGCTGAGCATCTTTTTAATTCCCTCCAGCTGACCGCTGATGTTATTAATACGCTGTTCAATTGTTTTCATATGCCGTTATTGTATCAAACACCCCCTGGGGGTGTCAATAAATTAATTTTTAGGGCTAACTTTAAAGTAAAAGTTAGCCCAATTAATACATAATAAAACATTACATCATGGCCAGGCCATCGCCCAGTTTTCATCTTTGACCAAACAAATCCCCATTTTCTTTAACTCACGAGCTTTCTTTTCAGAAACGAAAGTGATCTTTCCTTTAATAAGGCCGACACAAACCTCCTCGGTGTGTCCGTTAGCGGTCGTAGTTCTGAAAAAAAGTTCTGGCACTCTACCGCCGAATTTAGAAATCGTCAGAAGAAGCTCAACGGTCAGATTAAAATCTAAGCGCGAACAATCTTTGGGATGGAGTTCTTTCTCGATGGCCGCTGACAGATTCTTCAAAGGATTATCATAACTCACTAAATAATGCCCCGGAATATTGCCGTTTGAGAAATCTTTATATCGCCCCCAATCGTTTTCGGGAAACCTTTCGGCCATGGCGGCGACGGATAAACCGCGAAGCAACACTTTCATGAAGTTGAATTTAGGATCATTAAAAACAGGGTTAGCGCTTAAAGAGGCGGTCACCGGCAAATCTTTTTCTTTTTGATTCCATTCTCCCCAAACTTGCAAACTTTGAGCATAGGAGATACCGGTAATATTCTTAAGATGGTATTCTCTGGCGGGCGCATTTTGACCGTTTTTATTTTGCGCTTTTTTGAGGCGATTGTTTGCTTTCTCTTCCTTTTTTCCCAAAGAATTCAAAATAGAAGTCAATTTTTCGTTGGTCAGCACTCTATTTTTAATAAACTTTTCTAAGCGCTGGCGTACTTCAACGTCTAGCGGATCAACATTTTCCTTTTCCATAGCCGTAAATTTTTTGTTTTAAGAGAACTTATTTATTTATTTTTATTTTCCAAAATAAGCCAATAATTATGTTGATCTCGTTTTAGCTCTATAATTCTGAAGCCGGTTAAGCGCGCCAGTTTTTTTAACTCTTTTTTAGTAAAAGCATGATAATAACGCTCACTCACTTCCTCGCCCCGACTGTTCTTCCAAGGGAAAAGAAGATCATTAAAACCGAGTTTATTTCTTCCTAAAATTTTAAGCCAATAATTTTTAAAAAGCAAGGAGCGATATTTCCGGTTTTGCCAAAGATTCCAGACGCTGATTATTAATTGTCCGCTAGGCGCTAATTTAGCGCTCATTTGTTTTAAGGCTTTAAGGCGCAGATCGCGTCCGGGGATATGTTGCAAAACCGCCAAACAAAAAATAGTCGTAAAATTAGTTTCTGGTAATTGATCGAGCTCTAAAATATCGCCGACGCGAAATTCTCTCTGAGAATAATTTATCTTCGCTAATTTTATCAACGCCTCACTATTATCAATTCCTAAATATTTAACTTGATTCGATAAAACTTCTAATAAGCGGCCGTTACCGCAACCAAGGTCTAAAATATTAGCGCTGGCCGGAAGAGCGGCGGCTAATTCACGCATTTTAGGCCAAACTTCTTTCTTTCTAGTCGAATTAAACTCCACCGCAATTTCTTCGTAATTCCGTTTGACTAGAGCTAACAGTTTGTCCGCCATCTTCTGTCTCATATTAATAACTCAAATATTCCTTAGTGCGATAATCTTCGCCGGTTTTATTTTTCTGGCTACTAATCCTTAAACAATTATCACACTGCCCGCAAGGCTTGGACTTTGAATCGCCAAAATAATTCAAAATATATTCTTGTCGGCAATTAAGACTATAAACGTAATTTTCCATCTCGTCTAACTTCTCGTAAGCTCGCGCCGCTTTTGCTTTTAAGGCTTTAAAATCCAAATTTAAATCGCCCGACTCGACGATTTTCAAAATTTTAATTTCTGTTCCTCGAAAAGGCGGCCGATATTCAACTAAGTCCTTTTCCGCTAATTTTTTTATGGCACGCAGTAATGAATCTTTCTTAACTTTTAAAACAATGGCCGCTTCTTCCGGATTAAATTCCCAGCCCTTAGTCAAATCATGATGATACTTCTCGCCCAATTTTTCCACGATTTCTATTTGGCTCTTGGCGCGTTTACCTAAAGAAGCAGCGACCTCAGCCCAAGATTTTTTAGCTTTTAAATAAGAATTGGAATTTTTTTCATTCGGCCGAGTAATATAACTTTCTTTTTCTAAAATTTTGAGTGCCGTACCGATAGCCATTTCCGGAACCGAATCGGATAAATTTTGCGCGATTTCGGCGTAGGTCACTAAAATTGAACTTTGCGGATCAATTTCTAAACTCACGCGACGCACTAAAAAATCATAAATTTCTATAATAATATTCGGATCCGGATTATCGCCCTTAATAAAAAACTCTCTTAAATAACGGTCCTGCTGATGGTAAAAAAGCAAACAAAAACTCGGCTTCCCGTCCCGACCGGCGCGACCAGCTTCTTGATAATAAGCCTCGATTGTCCCGGGCAAATCGTGATGGATAACAAAACGAATATCCTTTTTATTAATACCCAACCCAAAAGCATTTGTCGCGACGACTACTTGCGCTTCCCCTTTCATAAATTGCTCTTGCACCCAATCGCGGCTGCTTGAGTCCATGCCGGCGTGATAAACTACTGCTTTAACATCATTATCAATTAAAACCTCTACGATTTCATCGGCCTTAGCGCGCGTTCCGACATAAATAATCCCCGAACCAATCTCGGGGTTAGTGGTTAAAAAATTAACAATGTTTTCTATTTTTTGGCCGTTGGCTGAGGGAATAACCGCTAACTGTAAATTAGGTCTGGCAAAACCGGTGATTACTAATTCTGAATCAACCAGATTAAGTTGTTTAACAATATCGTCACGCACTTCTGGCGTCGCGGTCGCGGTTAAAGCAACGACGGGCGGCGAACCAACGAATTTAATCGCTTCTTTTAAGCGCAGATAACTCGGCCGAAAATCATGGCCCCACTGACTAATACAATGCGCTTCGTCAATCGCGAATAAAGACACTTTGATGTTTTTTAATTCCGCTAAAAAGTTTTGGTTATAAAAACGTTCCGGGGCGATGTAAACAATTTTATAAAAACCGTTTTTGATCTTTTTCAGGCGTTCGTTGGTTTCAATCGCGGAAATTGAAGAATTAATAAAAGTGGCCGGTATACCAACCTGATCCAAAGAATCAACCTGATCTTTCATTAAAGCGATTAAGGGCGAAATAACAATAGTTGCGCCATCTAAAATCAAGGCGGGTAATTGGTAAATCAGCGATTTTCCGCCGCCGGTCGGTAAAACCACCACCGTATTTTTATTCTGCAAAATATGATCTAAAGCTATTTCCTGGCCAGGCAAAAAAGATTCATAACCGAAATGAATCTTTAATAGTTCCTTTAATTGTTGCTTTTTTTTAACTAACACGTCTTCTAACCAGCACCTTGGAAACACTAAGCTAACATTTCCGCCGGGGTTTTGAGCCCTAAGCTGAGGTGTAATCTGGAGTTATTATAATATTTTAAATAATCATTAATTAACGATAAATAGCGG
>Ga0265297_10006119_pt1 | contig 17721 bp, 20 predicted proteins | sample Munlanlwell13791_FD_192502 | JGI IMG/M metagenome (GOLD analysis project Ga0265297, IMG submission 192502) | Leachate microbial communities from a municipal landfill in Southern Ontario, Canada - Leachate well 137-91 | ecosystem: Engineered > Solid waste > Landfill > Unclassified | place...
CCATCATCCTTTGGGGAAAGGGCTGGCTCATTTGGCCGACGTCATGGAGCTTCAGTGCGACGTCCTTAATATTTACGGGGTTCCGATCAATATTGCAGAAAGAATGATGAAAAAAAGGATCATGGAAGTTGCCAGGGGAGTCAACGGACTCAACCACGAAAGAACGGTTGATGCGGCCAGGATTTTGAAAGTCAATTTGATGAATTCCCATACTCCCTGCGATAATCTGGCAGCCAGATTCTTGAAGGAAGCCATTGAAAAAGAAAATCCGGAAAGAGTGGGGGATTTGCTGGATTTATTGAAGAAAATCCCCGAATACAAAAAAGCCGTAGAAATAGGGGCGGGACCCAGGGCTTTTGTCGGGGACGAAGATAACAGATGCGGCAGGATAGCCCTTACTGAAATCACCGGAGGGACGGAAGGATCCCCGAAGCTTTACGAGAAAATGGCCCAGGCGGGGATAGGAACGGTCGTCGGCATGCACGTTTCAGAAGAACATAAAAAAGAGGCGGAAGCGGCCAATCTCAACGTCGTCATAGCCGGCCATATGTCTTCCGATTCGTTGGGTATAAATTTGTTTGCAGACAAATTGGAAGAAAACAGGATTGAAATAGTTCCGTGCTCCGGATTTACTAGAATATCCAGGAATTCTTGATCAGTTTTTCGTGCTAAAATGAAAGCATGAGAACCGGAATAGCCACAATACCTTTGGATTACGGGAGATGCCCCAGGTGGCTTTTTGAAAGAATGAAAAGGCTTTCTAGGGGCATAACCGCAGCCATTGCCGAGGAATTCGGCCCGGAAGAATTTTTAAAAAGAGTGTCCGATCCTGTATGGTTCCAGTCTTTCGGGTGCGTTCTGGGATTCGATTGGAACAGCAGCGGCCTTACCGTCACCACTTTGGGAGCCCTGAAAGCAGGGCTTTTTGAAATCCAGGATTACCTCGGTCTTTACGTTTGCGGAGGGAAAAGGACTTCAAGGGAAACACCTTCGGAGATAGAAGCTTACGGCATATCCAGGCATTTTCCCTTTGCTAAGGACCTGATATATGCTTCAAAAATGGCCGCAAAGGTGGATTCTTCTTTAATTCAGGACAATTACCAGATATACCAGCATAATTTTTTATTCACCAAATCGGGAAGCTGGGCGGTTATACAGCAGGGGATGAATATCGGAAACCAAACGGCCCGGCGATATCACTGGCTTTCAGAATCCCTTTCAGAAAAGAAAGAATTCATACAGGAACCTCATTCGGGCATAATATCCGGAGCCAAGACCAGGCCCTTGAACCTTGTAGCCAAAGAAAGCGCGGAAAACAGGGAAATAAGCGCTAAAATTGCGACCCAGGAAGCGGATTCCTTTCTGAAAAATATGAGGCTGATTCAGACTAAAAGAAGCGATAACCTCATATCAATGAAGCTTTACAATAAGGAATTCCATTGGCATCCGGTCGTAAAAGAAAAGTTCGATTTGAAGCGCCTGGAAAAAACGGTTTTTTCCATCAAAAATGACGATCCTGAAAGCTTTCAGGATTTGCTCGCCCTCAAAGGAGTAGGGCCGAAAACCATAAGGGCTCTTTCTTTGGTTTCAGAGCTTGTTTATGGAGCGGTCCCTTCTTACAATGATCCTGCCAGATACAGCTTCGCCCACGGAGGGAAGGACGGCACTCCTTATCTCCCCGATCCTGAAGAAATGGATAAAACCATAGAAATTATGGAAAAAGGAATAAAAAGAAGCGTGGTTTCACTCAAAGAAAAAGAAGAAGCTCAAAAAAGGATCAAAGAAAGCTTTTTTATAAAATGAAAGGATATTCTTCAAAGAGAGCCAAGAAAGGGAAATCAGCCTTCAGAACCCCGAGCCGTTTCATTTCCCGGAAATTTTTGGAATCGACGATTTTAAAAGCGAAAAAACGCTAAGAGGAAAAATTTTTTACCATGTAGGTCTCTTGGATAGAGTATCCGAGTTTCCTGTAATATTCCCTTGCACCGACGCCGGAGATTACGGCTATTTTTTTCGCTTTGAATTCATTTTTTGAAATCCTTTCAGCCTCCTTCATCAGTTTTTTCCCGAGCCCTTTGTGCTGGGGGGATTCCCTTTTTCCTTTTTCTGATATTTCCCTGAGCTGCCCGTAAGTGTGAATTTCTCTTATCAAAGACGCGTCTTCCAGTACTTTCAAAAGGGGGTTCTTGCTTTGTTTCCTCAAACGAAGCAGACTGTAAATGTTTTTTCTTTTTTTGTCTTCAAAAGTCAAGAAGACTTCTTTTCCGAAAGAAGCATTGTAATCCATACGGAAGAGAAAGAGCTTTACGGAAGGGGAGTATCCGGCTTTTATTTCCCTGCATCTTATGCATTTGCAGCTCCATCCTTCTTTTTTGATTTCCCTTTCAATGATTTGGCGGAGATTGGAAATGCGGGCAGGTCCGGCAAAAATCGAGCCGGAAGGGATATCCCTGACTATCCTCTGGATCCTGACGTAATAAGGGACGATTTTTTTTATCTTCTTCAAGACATCCTTCATCTGGCGGTCGGTGTAAACTTTGTATTTTCCTTTTTCCAGCCATTTTTCCAACAAGGATTTTTTTAGAACGGCCGTAGGATATATCTTCAGCCAATCGGGCCTGAATCGCTGGTCGGAAAAAAGGTCTTTGAACATTTTTTCGTCTTTTTTCAAGCTTGATCCGGGAAGGTTGGGCATCATCTGGTAGCAGACTTTGAATCCGGCGTTTTTAAGAAGCTCTGTGGCCGAAGCGGTTTCCCTCACTCCGTGGCCCCTTTTGTTTATTTTCAAAACGCTGTCGCAAAGGCTTTGCACTCCCAGCTCGACGCCGGTTATGCCGAGGCGCCTCATGCTTTTTATTTCTTTTTCGTTAATGAAATCAGGCCTGGTTTCTACTGATATTCCCGTTATCCGATGAAAAGCTTTTTCATTTTTTTCCTGCGCCTTCTCAAGGTTTTTTGAAGAGGATCCGTTGCAGGCGTCAAAGCATCTTTTGATGAACCACATCCGGTATTTTTCGGGATAATAGCTCCAAGTTCCGCCGATCACTCTCAACTCCACCTTGTCTGTCGGATGCCCTCCTTCCATAAGGGCTTTCAGCCTTGTTTCAGTCTGCTTGAAAGGGTCGTATTTATTCAGAACGGCCCTCATTACGGCAGGCTCGTTTGTAAGATAGCTTTTAGGGGCGTTTTTCTGGGAAGGGCAGAAAATGCATTTTCCCGGGCAGGGGTAAGGCTTTGTCAGCACGGAAACATTGACTATGCCCGAAAGGGACCTTACAGGTCTGACTCTCAAGAGCCTTTCCGTTTTCAGAGACCTTTTAGACAAGGGGAGTTCGTGGTAAGCTTTTAATAATTCCCGGTTTGAAGGGCAGGGAATCTTGTATTTCTTGGCTGCCTTTCTCTTCTCCCTAGTCAAATCGGCCGGAGTTTCCGCTCCGGATTTTATCAAGCTTTCGATTATTTTTTCAGATGTCTTCATGAAAAAAGAGAGAGCAGAGCAATTATTAAAAGATATTACAGAGTATTATAACCTTAAAGCAGGGGAGTTTTCAAGGACGAGGAAAGACCCTTGGCCCGAAGCAAAGTTTCTTTTCGATATCATCAATCCGGGAGACAGCGTTCTGGATTTAGGGTGCGGCAACGGAAGATTTTTCCGCTTTTTCAATGAAAAAAAAGCCGATTACATCGGAGCGGATTTTTCTTCAGAGCTGATTGAAATAGCCAAAAAAGAGAACCCGGAAGGGAGATTTAAAAAAGCGGATGCCCTTGATGTTCCCTTTCAGGAAAATCAGTTCGACAAGGTTTACAGCATTGCCGTTCTCCACCATATTCCCTCAAAAGGTTTGAGAATGACATTTTTGAAAGAAACAAGGCGAGTATTGAAGCCGGGAGGAATTTTTGTCCTGACTTGCTGGAAGCTTCCTTTAAAAAGAACGCTTTCCCTGAATCTGAAATCTCTGGTAATGAAAATATTCGGAAAAAAAGACATGGACAAGGGAGATGCCCTTGTCCCTTGGGGGAAAAAGGTGGAGAGGTATTACCATATTTTTTCAAAAAAAGAACTGGAGAATCTCGTTGAAAAGTCTGGATTTGAAATACAAAAATCCGGCGTTTTCAAGAATAAAGTGGGGAACAGGCAGAATTTTTATATAATTGCAAAGAAATAGCCCTCCAGCTTTTCAGCGGGAGGGCCATCGGGGTTTCACTTCTTTCACTTCTAGACAAGTGCCTAGAGGTGGAATAATCAGCTCAGGAAAAGATTTCCTGAGGCTAATCTCTAAAACCTTAAGAGCTTGACTGGCAGAGTATGCTTGAACATACTTTGCCTTCACATTCCCGATTCTAGGGATTGCCCCCTGAATGAGGAATGTCTTCTTTGTTTTCCCCTCTTTTTTCGTTACCAAGCTTCACCTCCTTTCGGATATTATACCAATAAAAAATAATTTAGTCAAGTTCTTCTTTATCTTTCCCTTTTTAATTGCTACAATAGTAAAATGAAGTATAAAATCGCGGTCAGCGGAGCTTCCAAGCTTAATACTTGTGCGAAAGGGATTGAAAAGCTTGCTGAGGGTCTGGGGAGAGAAATAGCCAAAAGCGGATCCGTTTTGATAACAGGAGCCACTACCGGAGCTCCTTATTATTCCGCCAAAGGATGCAAGGAAGAAGGGGGAATAAGCATCGGATTTTCGCCGGCCGCTTCCCTTAAAGCTCATCAGAAAACATACAGGCTTCCCACAGACCAGTTTGACGTGATAGTTTTTACTGGGTTTGATTACAGCGGAAGAAATCTTTTAATGACCAGAGCGGCGGACGCCGTGATTATCTGCTGCGGAAGAATGGGAACGCTGAACGAATTCACCATTGCTTTTGAAGACAAAAAGCCGATAGGCGTTTTGGAAGGATCGGGAGGAACGGCTGACTCCATCAGGGCTTTGCTAAGCCGTCCCCACAGAAAAGCGGCCAAGATAGTCTATGACACCGATCCGAAAAGGCTGGTTCAAAAACTGCTTGAAACAATAAAAAAAGGTCGTTAAGTCATTCAGCTAAATTTTATGCCGGACAAAAAAGAAAAATTAGTCGGCGAAATAACCCATTATTTCGGAAACATCGGAGTAGCCGTCATAAAAGCTTCAGACAAGATCAAGGAAGGAGATACCATTCATATCGTGGGGGGAGACGCCGATTTCACTCAGGAAGTGGCCTCAATGGAAGTTGACCATGAAAAGGTGAAGGAAGCCAAAAAAGGGGCGGAATTCGGGCTGAAAATGGATCAAAAAGCGAGAGAAGGGTACAAAGTTTATAAAGCCTAGCTTCTAAAGCTTTCTGCAAGATTTTAGCAGAAGAATGAGCTGCGGATTATTTTCCTGCAAGAGCAGATGAAACCTTAATTATGGTTTTTTTTAAATTTTTGCAATTCTTCCTTTTCCCCACGGTGTTTCTTTCCCTTTTCTTTGTTTCAGGCCTGCTGCTTTTGAAAAGAAAAGAAGGAAAGATATTGCTTATCCTCGGAGTATTCCTTTATTTCTTTTTTTCAATAACTCCCTTTGCCGATTTGATAATCCGGCCGCTTGAAAGCAGGTACGGGGAAGACCATGATTTTCAGGACCTTGATTACGTCGTTTTGCTGACAGGAGGCATGAAAAACACGAAAACAGGCTTGGGAGAAAGCACCATGTTCAGGGCGGTGGAAGCGTTTCAGCTTTATTCAAGAAGCGGCGAGAAGCCGTACATTATAGTCTCCGGAGACGATCCTTTTCTCTCCTTTTCTTCCGCCCGCAAAATAGCCGATTTTCTGGAATCCTTGGGTGCAGAAGAAAAGAAAATAATTGTTGAATCCGAATCGAATACGACTTTTCAGTCTGCTAAAGAAACAGGGAAAATAGTCGGAGAAAGCGAATTCGCCCTTGTCACTTCGGCCTATCATATGCCCCGGGCAATATATTCTTTTGAAAAGCACGGGCTGCATCCTGTTCCCTTCCCTGCTGATTTTAAGGCGGAGGAAAATTACGGCATTTTCGATCTTTTCCCTCAGGCCGACAATCTCAAAAAGTGCAATCTGGCTTTTCACGAATATTTCGGCCTGATATATTATTCTTTTAAAAATCCATGACAAAATTCGACGTCATCATAATAGTTTCGGTCTTCATTATCATAGTCTGGTATCTGGCGACCAATCTGCCTGACATAATAAAAGGCTTCTGAAATGAAAATCGTTTGCGATTTTCACATCCACTCTAAATATTCCAGAGCCACCAGCAAAGAAACGGATCTTGAGCATCTGGCTTCTTCAGCCAAAATAAAAGGAATAGACGTCCTGGGGACAGGGGATTTTTCCCATCCCGAATGGTTCAGGCCGTTGAAAGAAAAGCTGGAACCGGATCAAGAAGGCCTTTTTAAGCTGAAAAAAGGGGACAAGGGAATCAGATTCATTCTTACCAATGAGATAAGCTGCATTTATTCTAAGGCGGGAAAAGTTAGAAAGATCCATGTTTTAATATTCGCTCCCTCCTTTGAAGCTGCAGAAAAGATAAATTTCCAGCTCGGGCTGAAGGGAAATCTTAAATCTGACGGGAGGCCGATACTCGGATTGGACGCCAAGGAACTGGCGAAAATAGTTTTGGACGCTTCTCAAGACTGCATGGTCGTGCCAGCCCATGCCTGGACTCCCTGGTTCGGGATATTCGGGTCCAAGTCAGGGTTTGATTCCATGGAAGAATGCTTTGAAGAATATTCAAAGCATATTTATGCCATTGAGACTGGCCTTTCTTCGGATCCCTCGATGAATTGGAGGCTGAAAAAGCTGGACAACATCAGCTTGATAAGCAACTCTGACGCCCACAGCCCGGGAAAGATCGGCAGGGAAGCCAATGTTTTCGATACAGATGTCAGCTATCCTGCTATTTGCAGAGCGATAAAAAAGAAAAATCCTGAAAATTTTCTTTATACAATTGAATTCTATCCCCAGGAAGGAAAGTACCATTACGACGGCCATAGAAATTGCGGGGTGTCCCTTTCCCCTTCAGAATCCAGGAAAAGCAACAATATTTGCCCTGTTTGCGGAAAGCCTTTGACTGTCGGGGTTTTGAGCAGGGTGGAGCAGCTCGCAGACAGGCCGGAAGGATTCAGGCCTGAAAACGCCGTTCCTTTTAAAAGCTTGATACCTTTAGAGGAAGTTATCGCAGAAGCGATGGGAAAAGCTTCTTTGACCAAAACCGGAGCCAGAGAATATGACAAGCTCACAAGCAAATTCGGTTCCTGTTTCAACATACTTCTGGATGTTCCAAGGAAAGACTTGGAAAGCGAAACTTTGCCTGAAATCGCGGAAGCCGTCATCAGGGTGAGGGAGGGAAAAGTTTCAATCGAGCCCGGGTACGACGGATTGTACGGGAAAATAAAGATTTTTCCGCAGCAAAAAAAGAAGCTTGGATCAAACCAAAAAAGATTGTTTTAAATGCATGATTGACGAATACCGCTTCGGATTCATAAAAGTAAACGGAAAAGAATACTTTAACGACGTTGAAGTGAGATGGGATGGGACCGTTCTTGACTGGCCGAGAGAGAAAAGCCATGTTTTCACTTTAAAAGATGCAGAAAGGGCGGCAGCTCAAGATCCGGAAGTCATAATCATGGGAACGGGCGAATCGGGCGCCGCAAGGTTAACTGAGGAATGCAAAGGATTCATAAAAGAGAAAGGAATAGATCTTGTTGCCGACAGGACGGAAGAAGCGGTAAAGACTTTTAATATTATTTTTTACGAGTCTTTGGAGGAAGAAGGGAGGCAGAAAAGGGTGATCGGGCTTTTCCATCTTACCTGCTGAAAACAAAAATCAGGCATAAGGCCTGATTTTTGCCGATTTCCTCGTCTCCATTGTTATGAGAATCTTTTAGGCACAGAGGTCGTTATCCCCTAATTATTTGAAAGAACAAAAAAGCAGGGGGCCCGCAAGGAGGTGAGCAGGCAAGATTCTCATAACAACAAAGGCGAGAAGAGCTTTAACGAGATATTATACATCTTTATTTCATTTTTGTCAATATAAAATGTCAAAAACAAGCCTTTACCGGCAGGAAAAACAATAGTATACTGGAAAATAGCATGAAAAAGGTTCTGCTTTTTTTTATCTCTTTGGCCGTCGGTTCCGCGCTTTTATTCGCGGTGGTCCAGAAAACCGGCTGGGAGGACGTAAAATCGGTTTTTCTGTCCTTTTCCGGCTGGGACGGCCTGATAATCCTGGGGTTGAGCGTTTTGATGATGATAGTCGGAAACTGGCGATGGCGCGAGGTCCTGAAGGGACAGGGGATAAACATACCCTTTTTCCCTTTGCTTGGGATATATTTTGCCGGATTTTTCGTGATGTTTCTGGCGCCGATTATTTTTTTCGGAGGGGAAACCTTAAGAGCCTATCTTATAAGGAAAAAATATTCTGTCAGCTGGGATCAGGGAGTAGCTTCCGTCGTCGTGGACCGGATGGTTGAACTTACAGTTTACGTGGCAGTAATTCTGGCTGGAGTCTCTTATTTCGTCTTTTCAACCGGATTCAATTTTTCCGGCTTTAATTTGGTTCTCGGATCGGTTCTGGCTCTTTTTGTCGCCGGGATTTTCCTGTTTTATTCCAAATGCTTTAAAAAGCAAAGCATCTTAAAGTTTTTCGCCGGCATTTTCAAGCCGGAGCTTAACGACGGCAAGCCCTTTGAACTGGAGCAGGAATTTTTCAAGGTGCTGAAGCCGACGGGAAAATTCTTCTGGAGAATAGTCATGCTTTCCTTTTTGAGGTGCGGAATAATGCTGGCAAGGTCGTGGGCTTTGCTTTTTTTCTTCGGAAAAGCGATAGGATTTTTTCCTGCGGTTTCCGTGCTCAGCTTTTCCTATCTTGCCCAGATGATTCCGATTCCCACCGCCTTGGGTGTTCATGAAACATTCCAGGCTCTCGTATTTTCCGTTCTTGGGATAGGATCTTTCATGGCTCCCGTTTTCGCCATGATCATCAGGGGAGGGGATCTTTTGATGGCGCTCATAGGAATGGTCTTTTTGTTCCATTTCGGGTTTTATCTGGCCAAAGACGTTTTATTCAAAAAAATAGAGGCCTTTGCCAACGGGAGAAACCATAAAAACGGGCAGCCATGATTTTTCATATCAACACAAAAGGATTCAACGACGTCGTTGATATTACAGGAAAAGTTTCAGATATCGTTTCCCAATCAGGCGTTGAAGACGGAATCTGCCTGGTTTCGTGTTCAGGATCGACAGTGGGAATCACCACCGTAGAATACGAAGAAGGAGTTATCAAGGATCTGAAAAGGGCGCTGGAAATAACAGCTCCCATGAATGATGATTACGAGCACCACAAGAAGTGGGGAGACGGCAACGGATACGCCCATGTCAGGTCCGCTTTAATGAAGCCGTGCATATCTTTTCCGGTGGAAAAAGGAAGAATAAAGCTCGGCACCTGGCAGCAGATAGTTCTCATTGATTTTGATAACAGGCCAAGGGAAAGGGAGCTTTCGGTCAAAATAGCCTCTTCTTGAAGATTATTGGATAAAAGAAAGAGCCCGGAAACCAGGTGCGCTCATCGAGAATCATTTCTCCTCTGAGCGGCCACACGGTTCCGGGCTGCGATGGTTCGGCGCTTGAGGCCGAACGTTGGACCTAGGCGCCTAGGTCCTTTGTGCTCCTGCTGTATCTGATCCCCGCAGGAGTGTAGGGCGCCGGGTCAATTAAGGATCATCAGTCTCTCTATGGAAAAGTCTCCCTAGGGAGGTCGTAGGCTGCGTCTTATGATTTTTTTCAAGACGCATTCCTCCTTTCGAAGGGGAGCCGGCGTGAAACAAACCCGATCCTTTATTCCGTCCTTCAGCCGTTCCCTTCTCTTTGGATTCTAACTTGTAAAGTCCAAAGAGAAAGGAAAGCGTTTTACTCCTATATTATACCCCTTATTCAAATTTTGTCAATATCTCAGTCTTTCTTGCTAAATAAGAGACCAGGATTTAAAATACAGGTATAGGATAAATTTTTAATCGCAATCATGCTTGGAATAAAAATAAACAAAGTGGTGAAATATCTAGTTTTGAGCGATTTGGTCTTTTGGGGAGGATGGGGCCTTTTGACTCCCATATTCGCCCTTTTCATAGTCGACAAAATTGAAGGAGGCTCGGCTTTTGTGGCCGGAATAGCCGCGGGCGTCTATTGGATTTTCAGATCCTTTTTCAGAATACCGATAGGCATCATTCTGGATACCTGCCCGGGAGAAAAAGACGATTATTGGTTCTTGACCGTAGGACTGGGGATAGCCTCTCTTGTCTCTTTCGGATATATTTTCGTTTCCACTCCGATCCAGATATATCTTTTGCAGACCATATACGGCATTTCCATGGCAATGTCCCTTTCGGGATGGTCAGCCATATTCACCAGGCATATTGAAAAAGGCCAGGAATCCACTGCCTGGGGGATAGATGCGACTTCCGTCGGAATAGGGACAGGGATTTCCGGGGCCCTGGGAGGATGGGCGGTCACTCAGTTCGGATTCAACGTCGTTTTCATTACGGTAGGAGTTGCGGGCATGTTTGGAACTTTATTGCTTTTGGGAATAAGGAATGAAATTAAAGGAGTGTTCGACAGGGGATTTCCTTCAAGCATAAAAGGAATATTTCAAAGCGATGAAAAACAAGGAAATAGCAAATCTTCTTTATGAGATAGCTGATTTTCTTGAAGCTGAAGGATCCCAGTTCAAGCCTTTTGCATACAGGAAGGCGGCTTTTGAACTAAAAAGCTCTCAAAAAGACGTAAAAGAGACATATGAGGAAGAAGGATTGCGCGGTTTGGAAGATATTCCCGGAATAGGGAAAAGCATAGCAGAAAAGATAGAAGAATACATAAAAAAGGGGAGGATAAAAGAGTTTGAAAGACTAAAAAAGAAGACTCCTATAAAAATGAAAGAGCTTGTTCAGATAGGAGGCATGGGGCCGAAAAAAGCAAAATTGATTTACGAAAAACTTGGAGTCTCTGATGTAAAAAGCCTGGAAAAAGCGGCAAAAGAGAACAAAATATCCAAGATTGAAGGGTTCGGAGAAAAATCGGAAAAGAACATTTTAGAAAGCATAGGATTCCTAAAAAAATCTTCTGGAAGATTTCTTACGGGCGAAATTTTAGAAGAAGTTAAAGAAATAGAGGAAACCCTGAAGAAGTCAAAAAACTTCAAAAGAGTTGCCCTTGCAGGTTCCCTGAGAAGGGGAAAGGAAACGGTGGGAGACATAGACATCTTGGCTGTTTCGGACAACCCGGGAAAAGCGATGGATTTTTTCGCTTCTTTGCCAGGAGCGGTAAAAGTATGGAGCAAAGGAAAGACTAAATCTTCCTTGAGGATGAGCAGGGGATTTGACGTTGATTTGAGAATAGTTCCGGAAAGAAGCTTCGGAGCCGCTCTTCAATATTTCACAGGGTCAAAGGAGCACAACATCGCTTTAAGGAAGATTGCCGCATCCAAGGGATTTAAGCTTTCAGAATACGGACTTTTTAAAAAAGGCAAAATGGTTGCCGGCAGAACGGAGGAGGGAATCTATCGGGTTCTGGGGATGGAATGGACGGATCCGGAAATAAGAGAAAATCAAAAGGAAATAGGAGCCGCAATAAATGATTTTGAAAATAAAAAGCCCGGGTTGCCGAGATTGATAGAGAAAAGAGACATAAAAGGAGATCTTCACTGCCATTCGGTCTGGAACGGCGGAAGGAACGATATATGGGAAATGGCGGAATCCTGCATTGAAATGGGATACGAGTTCCTAGGCATTTCAGACCATACAAAATTCCTGAAAATTGAAAAAGGACTTGATGAAAAAGAATTGGAGAAGCAAGGCTGGGAGATAAGGAAAATCAATGAAAAAATCAGGAAGACGGGCCGGCATTTCCGCATTCTTCAGGGAGCCGAAACGAATATCTTAAAAGACGGATCCATAGATATAAAAAACGAAGCTTTAAAAAAGTTGGATTATGCCATTGCCGGAATCCATTCCAACTTCAAAATGTCCAAGAGAGAAATGACGGAGAGAATCATCAAGGCCATGAAGAACAGGCATATAAATATAATATCCCATCCGACAGGAAGGCTGCTTCAAAGAAGGGAGCCTTATGAGATCGATTTTGACAAAATACTGAGGGCGGCGAAAATTTACAATGTCGCCTTGGAAATAAACTCTTTTCCCGAAAGGCTTGATTTGGACGGCGGGAATGTCCGCAGGGCCAAGGAAGCGGGGGTAAAAATGGCGATTAATACGGACTCACACCAAAAAAGCCACCTTAAGAATATAAGCCTGGGGGTAAGCCAGGCTAAGAGGGGATGGGCCGAAAAAAAAGACATAATCAACGCCTGGTCGCCAGAAAAGATGATGGAATTTTTCAAAAAAAAGCATGCTTTATGAAAAATCGGCCGGCTTTCTTATTTTCCGGAAAAACGGGCTCGAAAGAGAATATCTTCTTTTGCATCATCCTTTTAAATCAAAAATAGAAACGGATTTCTGGAATTTTCCGAAAGGGCACTTGGAAAAAGGAGAGACCTGCTTGGAAGCCGCCAAAAGGGAAGTTTTTGAAGAAACAGGGATAAATGATTTGAAAATACTGGGCGGATTTAAAAAAGAGATAAGGTATTTTTTTAAGAAAAAAAGCAAAATTATTCTGAAAAAAGTTGTTTTTTTCCTAGCTGCATCCGAAGCAAGAAAAATAAAGCTTTCCGACGAGCACATCGGCTTTGAATGGCTTTCCTTCAAAAAAGCCTATGCGAAGCTGACTTTTGACAATGCAAAAGAAATCATCAAAAAAGCGGAGGACTTCCTTTCAAGAGGAAGTGTATAAAACAGTCAGAAAAATACCGAAAGGAAAGGTTATGACTTATAAAGAGGTGGCTGAAAAATCCGGCTTTCCTTTTGCTTGGAGGGCGGTAGGAAACGCTTTGAACAAAAACAGAAGCTCTTCTGTTCCCTGCCACAGAGTGATCAGGTCTGACGGGTCTTCGGGAGGATTCAATAAAGGTTTTTTACGAAAAAAGTTTTTACTGAGGAAAGAGGGGATAAAGATATGAAAAAACCGCCTTTGAGGCGGTTTTTCCTATTTCTTCGCTTCTTCTACTATTTTTTTAAATATGTCGGGATGGCTTTCGGCTATTAACGCCAGGATTTTTTTATCAAGCTCTATTTTGTTTTTCTTCAGCCCGGCGATGAATCTGCTGTAGGAAATCCCGTTTTGCTTGCAGGCTGCGTTTATTTTCAAGTGCCACAGTTTCCTGAATTCTCCCTTTTTGGCTTTTCTGTCCCTATAAGCATACGTCCAAGCGTGGTACAAGGCTTCCTTAGCCTGTCTGTACTTGTTTTTTCTTCCCCATTTGAATCCTTTGGCGTGCTTTAAAACGTTTTTCCTTCTTTTATGGGCGATTTTTCCCCTTTTTACTCTGGCCATAATTTTGTCACCTGCTCAGCAGCTTTTTAATTTTTTTGGCTTCATTCTTGGGCAATTTGACCCATTTCCTTCCTTTCCTTACTTGCTTTCTGGATTTTTTGGCCCTGTAATGGTCCTGGCCGGTTGCCCTTCTCAAGATTTTTCCGTTCTTGGTGATCTTGAATCTTTTTGATATCGATTTTCTTGTTTTCATGTTGATTTTGCTATTATCATTGTCAGCCCTCTGGCTTCTTTTTTTATTCCTCTTTCTATCCTGAAGGGGATCTTTTCCTTTAAAGAAGCAAGGAATTTTTCGATTTTTTCGTTTGCATAGTCTCCCAGGGCCTTTTCCCTTCCTCTCAGGCGCATTTCTATCTTCACTTTGTGCCCCTGGTTCAGGAATTTTGCCGCGTTTCCGGCCCTTGTTTCAAGGTCGTGCTGGGAAATATTGAAAGTGAGTCTTATTCCTTTCAATTCTCCGCCGATTTTTTTCTCGGTCTCCTTTCTCTTTTTTTCCAGCTGATAAAGGTATTTTCCGTAGCTTATTATCCTGCAAACAGGAGGGTCGGTTTTTTCTGTAACTTGCACTAAATCTAAATTACGCTCCCGAGATTTCCGGAGCGCTTCTTCTATTTTAACCACGCCTTCCTGCTGTCCGTCCTCTCCTACCAATCTGACTTCTCTCGCCCTTATTCTGTTGTTTATCAATGGCCTTATGTACAATGTTTTAGAAAGTGGAGGTGGAGGGATTGAACCCTCGTCCAGAAACTTTAATAAATTCTCTCTACAGGCTTAGCCGGTTTCTTTTTTTTCGGAGCGCCGAATCTGAAACTGGCAAAATTCCGGTGCTCCTATCCCTGGTCCTTTCGGCAGCCGTTCAGGGAGGACGGGCTGCTTATCCCGAAAATTTGACACCCGGATTCCGCTTATCGGGAGTGGGCGGGCCGGATGGCTTTAAGCGTAGGCTAAAGCGGGTTGTTTGAATAAGTTGGCACTTATTGCTTTCTAGAAGTTTAATCAGGTTCTAGAACACTGAGCCTGCCGGATTTAGTAAATATTCCTGTCGAATCTTTCACCCCCGCATTCTCAATTCTCTCTTTATGCTCTTTTCCGTCTCTCTCTTTTTGATAAGCTCTTTCTTATTGACCGTCTTTCTTCCCTTTCCTATCCCGAATTCAAGCTTGAGTTTACCTTTTTTAGTATATATCTTCAAGGGGATTAAAGTCAAGCTTTTCTGATTGGCTTTTCCTATAAGGTATCTGACCTCTTCTTTGTTCAAAAGCAGCTTTCTCGGCCTTTTGCTGTCGTATCCGGCGGGAGCATTGGCCGGCTGATAAGGAGGGATAACCGCTTCCACCCAGTAAAATTCGTTGTTTTTAGAGGAAACGTATGATCCTGCCAGATTAACGCTTCTTACCTTGAGGGATTTCACTTCCTGGCCGGTCAAAGAAAGGCCGGCCTCAAATTTTTCCGAGATTAAATAGTTGAAACGGGCTTTTTTGTTTTCTGAAATGACGGTCATTTAAAAATTTTAAATTTCAGCATGAGTTTCAGGATAATTTTCCAGTAAAGGTTGATTTTCCGGCCCTCAGCTTCTTTTATTGCCAGCTTTTCGTCCTGTTTTTGGACAGAAGCGCGATAAAGGGCGACGAAAACTCCTGTCCTGTCCACTCCCTTCCGGCAATGGACCAGAACGGGAAGGCTTTCAGGATTTTCAAACATCTTCAAAAAAAGCCGGATGCCTTCCCTGTCTTTTTTCCGGAAGCCGGTTTTTACGGGAAAATGCAGCAAGAGCATCCCTTTTTCCTTTGCGACTATTCTTTCGGAATATTCAATGTTGCTTCTCAGGTCAACCACGGTTTTAATGCCGTATTTGTCTTTCACATATTCCAGAAAAGAACTGCTCGGCTGGGCGGATCTGTACAGCCTTCCGGGGTCAACGGTTTGGAAATTGTAATCGGATTCGGGATTATCCATGTTATATTTCATTATACTTCCGTTTTCCTTTTTTTCCAGAGATTGCAGTAGTTTGTTTTAAAATGTAGAATGGATTTAATGATAAGGGAAGCGATAAGAAAAAAAGTGAAGGAAGCGGTGGAATTCCTTCAAAATGAAAGGATTTTCCCGGATTTTGAGCTGTCTGATATCGAAGTCGGGCGGCCCCAGAAGCCGGAGCACGGGGACTATTCCGTCAACACGGCCATGATCGTGGCGAAAGAAACCGGAAAAGATCCTTTTGAGACGGCCGAGGTCATTTCCGCAAAAATCGACCGGGAAGGCCCGTATTTCTCAAAAATAGAATGCGTAAGGCCGGGATTCATCAATTTTTTTCTCAAAAACGAGTATCTTCAGAATCAGCTTGGAGAAATAATCAGGGCGGGAGAAGATTACGGCTCTTTGAAAGAACGGGAAAAGGTGAATGTTGAGTTCATATCCGGAAATCCCACCGGGCCGCTGCACATCGGAAATGGCAGGAACGCCTTTGCCGGAGATGTTTTAGCCAATGTGCTTGTAAAAAGCGGGAGAGAAGTGGTCCGGGAGTATTTCATAAACGACGCCACTTCCAGCCTCCAGATCGCTTCCATTAAGGATACTGTTTCTCAAATAGGGTCTGAAGAAGCCAAAGCGAACCTTCCGTATTACACTCCTTACCTTGAAGAAAAAGTCAGAAAAATGGGGATTCAATCCGGAACCGAGCAGATAATCGCCTCCATCCAGGAAGACAACAGAAAATTCATCACCGAAAAGCTGAAGATAAAATTTGACAGCTGGGTTTCGGAGAAAAAGGACATTTATGGAAAAGGAAAAACAGAAGAGCTTTTAAATCAGCTGAAGGAAAAAGGCCTGGTCTATGAAAAAGAAGGAGCCTTGTGGCTTAAAACCTCTTTGTTCGGATCTGAAAAAGACTGGGTAATAGTGAGGAAGAACGGAGAGGGGACCTATCTTCTCGGGGATATAGCCTACCATAAAGACAAATTCGACAGGGGATTTCAAAAAGTGATCGACATATGGGGGGCGGACCACCAGGCCCATGTCAGCAAGATGAAGGCCGCAGCCGAAATACTCGGGTACAAAGGGAATTTTGAAATTCTCATCCTTCAGCTGGTGACCCTTAAGGGTAAAGAAAAGCTTTCCAAAAGGTCCGGCAATATCATCACCCTTGAGGAATTGGTTGATGAAATAGGATTGGACGCGGCCAGATGGTTTTACCTTCAAAAATCGCTAGACACCCACATGGAAATAGACATAGGATTGGCCAAAGAGCAGTCAGAAAGGAATCCTGTTTATTACGTCCAATACGCCCATGCCAGGATATGCAGCATTCTCAGAAAAGCGGAAGCTAAGGATTTTTCCGCAAGCATCTCCTCTTTGCTCAATCATCCTTCAGAGCTCCGGCTTTTGAGGGAAATAGCCGCTTTTCCCGAAGTGGTGGAAGACACGGCTAAAGACTACCAGATGCAAAGGCTGGCAAAATACGCCTTAAGCCTTGCCGGTTCTTTCCACCAGTTTTACGGAGACTGCAAGGTGATTTCCGAAGACGAAGAGCTGACCCAAGCCAGGCTTTCCTTAGCGGCTGCTGCGAAGATAGCTCTTAGAAATTCTCTTTCCTTGATGGGGATATCCGCTCCCGAGAAGATGTGATCTTGTGGTTAGAGGCCGTTTTTAAAAGGCCTTTTTATTTTTGGAGAAATTTGTTAGAATGTTATTCTAGGGTAATAATCATGGATGTCAATTTTCCGAAAATTGAAGAGAAAATCCTTAATTTTTGGCGCAAAAGCGACGCTTTCAAAGAAAGCATAAGGCAAAGGAAAAAAGCCGGCAGATTCATATTTTTTGAAGGCCCTCCGACAGCCAACGCCAGGCCGGGAATCCACCATATTTTGGCGAGGATATTTAAGGACGTCATCTGCAGGTACAAAACGATGCAGGGATTTTTGGTTGAAAGGAAGGCCGGATGGGACACTCACGGCTTGCCCGTAGAGCTTGAAATAGAAAAAAAACTGGGACTGAAGAACAAAAAGGATATTGAAAAATACGGCATTGCCAAATTCAACAAGCAGTGCAGGAAATCGGTCTGGCTTTACCAGCAGGAATGGGAGAAGCTCACCGAAAGGATAGGTTTTTGGATAGACATGGAGAACCCTTACGTCACTTACAAGAACGAATATATAGAATCGGCTTGGAGCATTTTGAAAAGGATCGGCGAAAAGGATCTCATCTATCAGGATTACAAATCCGTCCCTTTCTGCCCGAGATGCGGAACGGTATTGTCCAGCCATGAAGTGGCTTTAGGGTATAGAAAG
>Ga0265297_10006122_pt1 | contig 17712 bp, 10 predicted proteins | sample Munlanlwell13791_FD_192502 | JGI IMG/M metagenome (GOLD analysis project Ga0265297, IMG submission 192502) | Leachate microbial communities from a municipal landfill in Southern Ontario, Canada - Leachate well 137-91 | ecosystem: Engineered > Solid waste > Landfill > Unclassified | place...
CTGAATTCCTTCCGAACGATCTTGCGGGCTATTTTTCTGCAGATTGAGGCAATCTCCCGCTCCATATTCCGCACCCCCGCTTCCCGGGTATACTGCCTGATAATGGTGAGGATCGCTCCGTCGGTAAAGGCAACATTCTTTTCCGTAAGGCCGTTGGCTTCCATCTCCTTCGCCACGAGGAACTTTTTGGCGATATTGAGCTTTTCCGGCTCCGTGTAGCCGGCAATACGGATAACCTCCATTCGATCTTGCAGGGGCGCCGGAATAGTTTGCAAGATATTGGCCGTCGTGATGAACATCACATCCGACAAATCGTAATCAACTTCTAAATAATTGTCGTTAAAGGCATTATTCTGCTCGGGATCGAGAACCTCCAGGAGGGCCGATGAGGGATCGCCCCGAAAGTCAGAACTCAGTTTGTCCACCTCATCAAGACAAAAGACGGGGTTATTCGATCCTGCTTTTTTCATCAACTGGACAATTTTCCCGGGCAATGCGCCGATATAGGTTCTTCTGTGCCCCCGTATCTCCGCCTCATCCCGAACACCGCCGAGGGAGAAACGAACAAATTTCCTGTTCGTGGCCCGGGCAACAGATTTGGCAACGGAGGTTTTCCCCACCCCCGGAGGACCGACGAGACAAAGAATGGAGCCTTTATTCTTCTTGACCAGACTTTGCACGGCCAGATATTCAAGGATCCTTTCCTTGACCTGTTTCAGGCCGAAGTGATCCTCTTCGAGTATTGCCTCGGACTCCTTGAGGGTATGTTTGTTCTCCGTCTTTTCATACCATGGTAAATCGAGAAGCCAGTCAATATAGTTTCTAACTACGGTGGCCTCCGCCGACATGGGGGCCATCATATGCATCTTCTTTATCTCCGCCTTAACCTTCTTATGGGCCTCTTCGGAGAGCTTTTTCTGTTTTAATCTCTTTTCGAGCTCGGCGATTTCACTTTTTAAATCGTCTTTCTCCCCCATTTCCTTCTGGATCGCCCGCATCTGTTCGTTAAGATAATAATCTTTCTGCGTCTTTTCCATTTGCTTCTTGACGCGGCGCTTGATTTTCTCCTCCACCTGGAGGATCTCAATCTCTCCCAGGAGCATTTCATATACGGCTTCCAGTCGATCAGGGACACTTATTATCTCAAGAATCCGCTGTTTGTCTTCAAGCTTAACGCTGACATGAGATACGATGACATCGGCCAGTTTGGAAGGGCTTTCGATGGAGGATATCGTATTGACCATTTCCACATGCACCTTCTTGCTCAACTTAACGTAGGATTCAAAGGCCTCATTGAGACTTCTGATCAGCGCTTCGGCTTTAACCCGGTCCCCTTCCCCCTCCTCCTCGATCTCTTCGACCTTAACGGTGAAATAATCTTCCATGGAGAGGTATTCTTTGATAATTCCCCTCTTTTTTCCCTCTACGAGGACCTTCACTGTCCCGTCGGGAAGCCGGAGTAGCTGGATGATGATACCGACAGTTCCAATTCGGTATATATCGTTTTCCGTCGGTTCATCTTTCTGGGCGCTCTTCTGGGCCACCATGAAGATACTCTTTTCATATTTCATGGCCGACTCAAGGGCGGCAATCGATTTGTCCCTTCCCACAAACAGGGGAACGATCATATGGGGGAACACGACTACATCCCGCAAGGGCAGCAAGGGCATGGACGGGATTTCATCTTTATCTTTATCTTTTATAAAATCGAACATATATGTTTATCTTTTCCTTCAAGTAATATCGACGTTAAGCCGTTTCCGAGGCCGATTCAAAGATCAAAATGGGGTTTCCCCTGTTCATAACCACGTCCTCACTAATGACACATTCACGCATGTCACGGCGGGAGGGAAGTTCGTACATGATCTCCAGCATGGTATTTTCCAGGATAGAGCGCAGTCCTCTCGCACCGGTTTTTCTTTCCGTAGCAAGCTTGGCGACCGCCCTCAGGGCGCCGTCGGTAAATTTGAGTTTGACATTCTCCAAATCGAAAAGTTTTTTGTACTGCTTGATGATTGAATCCCGTGGTTCGCTAAGGATGCGCACCATATCGTTTTCATCGAGTTCATTAAGGGTGGCGATTACGGGAAGTCGACCGATAAATTCGGGTATCAGGCCAAATTTCAATAAATCTTCCGGTTGGACTTCCGTCAGCAGTTCTCCGACCTTCTTTTCCTGTTTGCTGCGGATTTCCGCCCCGAAGCCCATATTACTGAAACCGACCCTTTTGGCAATAATATCCTCAAGGACATTGAAGGCGCCGCCGCAGATAAAGAGGATATTGGTTGTATCCACCTGGATGAATTCCTGTTGGGGGTGCTTTCTGCCCCCTTTGGGCGGAATGTTCGCCAGGGTGCCCTCGATGATTTTCAGGAGGGCCTGCTGTACCCCCTCGCCGGACACATCCCTGGTAATCGATGGATTCCCGGACTTTTTAGCGATTTTATCAATTTCATCGATATAAACAATCCCCCGCGACGCCCGTTCCACATCATAATCGGCATTCTGGAGCAGGGACAGGATGATGTTTTCCACATCCTCTCCCACATAACCTGCCTCCGTAAGGGTGGTTGCATCGGCAATGGTGAAGGGGACATTGAGCATTTTCGCCAATGTTTTCGCCAAGAGAGTCTTGCCCGAGCCGGTGGGGCCGATGAGGAGGACATTGCTCTTCTGAATCTCCACTCCATCCATATCCGTCGGACGGAAAAGTCTTTTGTAATGATTGTAAACAGCCACGGATAGGATTTTCTTGGTCCGCTCCTGACCAATCACGTAGGAGTCCAGGAATTTCTTGATCTCCTTCGGTTTAGGATTCCCCTTGGTCTTTTCCACCGATGCCGTCGTGTCATTGTCTTCATGGACAATGGATCGGCAGAGCTCGATACATTCGTCGCAGATATAGGCGGTGGGACCGGCAACGAGTTTTCGCACTTCGTTCTGGTTCTTGCCGCAGAAGGAACAATACAGGAGCCCCTGCCCCCCTCCCTGCGCTTCTCTTCCTTTTCTGACCATTAATTTATAACCTCTTGATCACCGTATCATTGCCGTTTATCGATGATAACATCGATAATCCCGTAATCTTTCGCCTGCTGACCATCCATGAAATAGTCCCGCTCCGTATCCGCCTGAATTTTGTCCAGCGGCTGATTAGTCATGGTTGCCAATATCTGGTTCAGTTCGTCCTTCAATCTAAGGATCTCCCGGGCCTGGATAGCAATGTCCGTGGCCTGTCCCTGGAACCCTCCGAGGGGCTGATGGATCAATATCCGCGCATGGGGCAAGGCAAAGCGCTTTCCTTTGGCCCCCGCTGCCAGTAACAGAGCCCCCATGCTCGCCGCCTGTCCCATACAGAAGGTGCTGACCGCCGGTCTTATGTACCGCATGGTATCATAAATGGCCAATCCGGAACTGACATGACCGCCGGGGCTGTTGAGATATAAAAATATCTCCTTGTCCGGGTCTTCCGACTCCAGATAGAGCATCTGGGCGATGATCAGATTGGCGATATTATCATCAATAGCCGTTCCCAGGAATATGATGCGATCTTTCAGCAGGCGCGAGTAAATGTCAAAGGCCCGCTCGCCCCGTCCATCCTGCTCGACTACCATTGGAATCAGGGGCATTTAACTTACCTCCTCCTGTGTCGCTGGGGATTCTTTCTTAACCATGGTTATAACGGCCTTCTCCTTGATAAAATCCATGACCTTTTTGTTGGCCAGTTCAGCCCTGATGGTTTCCATCATGTCGTCCTTGGCGAGTGAGGCGAGGAAGGACTCGTAACTCTGACCACGCTTCTCGGCAAGGGCCTTTATATGTTCATTCAGTTCTTCATCGCTCACGGAGATATTCTCTTTTTCACCGATCCTTTTCATCAGTAACAACGTCTGGACGATCCGGGTGGCGTCATTCTTGTATAGATCGTGATACTGGGGAAGAATTTTCGCCGCTTTGTCCGCATCAATTCCCTGCATGGACATCCGCCACCTCGTATCTTCCATCATCGAGAGAATCTGCCTCTCAACGAGGGATTCCGGGGCCACGATGGGGTTCTTCTCGATAAGCTTCTCCATCAGCGCCATACTAAAGCTTCCATCGGCCTGTTCCTGCTTCTGTGATTCGATGTCCTTGCGGATATCATCCCGCAATTCCTTCAGGGTGCTGTACTGCTCAAAATTCTTAACAAATTCCTCATTTATTTCGGGTATTTGCTTCTCTTTGATATTCTTGATAGTCACAGTAAAGATCGCGTCCTTGCCGGCGACTTCTTTATGGTGATAGTCAGCGGGAAATTTGATGGCAACCTCCCTGGCTTCGCCCTTTTTCATACCCAGAAGTTGATCCTCAAAGCCGGTAATAAAGGTATTCGATCCCACTTCCAGAAGATAATCATCGGCTTTGAGTTCTTTCAGCGGCTTACCATCAACGGCACCCTGAAAATCGATGACGACATAATTTCCCGAAACGACCTCGGAATCTTCGGAGATCTCCTCCATGGTGCTGTACATCTCCTGTAGTTCCTTTAGTTTAACCTCCATATCGGCATCCGTCACTTCGACTTCTTCCCGGTCAATTCCCAGTCCCGCATACCCTTCGGGATCGAAGACCGGTTCAATTTCCACCGTGGCGCTGAAGGCAAAGGCCTTTTCCGTCTCGATGCCCTGCTGATCTATTTCCGGTCTGGAAACAGGATCAATGGCATGCTCCCGCAGGGCATCCCAGAAATGTTGATTGAACAGCTGGGTTATTGCCTCTTCTTCGGCATGATCCTTATAGAATTTCTCCAGGACGGGACGGGGAATTTTTCCCGGGCGGAAACCTTTCACCTTGGCCGTCTTGCTGATCTTCCGATAAACATCATCCAGGACAATTTTTGTTTCTTCCCAAGGAATCTCAAACGATAACTTCTTCTTGACAGGGCTTATCTCCTCAATTTTTACTGCCTGGCTTGTCTCGTTCACCGGCTCTGTTCTCCTTCACTTCTTTATATTGGACGCGGAAAGGTCATCTGGTGCGAGAGAGGGGACTTGAACCCCTATCCGCTTGCGCGGGCTGGATCCTAAGTCCAGTGCGTCTTCCAGTTCCGCCACTCTCGCCAAGAATTTTCTTTTCATATATGCGCAGACAAAAAGATTGTCAACAATATCCAAAAAGATGCGAGGCTTTATCGCAAACCTAATCCTTTTGCAAGCTTTTTCAGTCTGCCTCTTCTTTCTCCAACTCATGATCCTTATCCTGGAAAGGTATGGTCAACTCATAGACCCCAGAAGAAAGGACCGCTTTAATCGGGAATCCCGACTTCTCATACACGCGCAGCATGGCCTTGTTTACCGCCAGGACATCGGCGGTAAATCCCTCGACGCCTTCCTCTCTGGCAATTTTTACTAACAGTTCAAACAGAAAAGACGCCATCCCCTTCCCCTGATAAGCTTCATCCACAATGAACGCCGTATCCGCGTAAGCACGATCATGGGAGCGAACATAACGGGCTTCGGCAATGATTCTCTCCGTGCCCGTCTCCTCGATGACGGCGACAACGGACATGATGCGCCGGTAGTCCACATTGACGTACTCCTGCATCTTTTTATGGGGCATCGTCTTGATCGGACTGAAATAACGGTAATAAACCGCCTGATCGGAAAACCGGTAAAAAAGACGTCTCATTTCGTCCTCGTCGGAGGGTTTGATCGCCCGGAACCGCACCGACAAAGCATCCTTGAAAGTATGGGTGCAGGAAACCTTTTCCGGGTAAAGATGGCCAGATTCGGCAAAATAAATCTGGTCGGCGTAGATCATCTTGGCATCCTTGGCCTGCCGCACCAGTTCCGCCCGATCGTCCGGGTGGGCGATATCGATCAGGGCCTGGGCGCGCTGCCGCAAGGTCCTTCCCATGAGATAGGCCACCCCGTATTCGGTTACCACAATATCGAGGGATTCCCGATTGGAAAACTGATAGGGCATGCATTCCACAGACATGACGATGTTGGCTTCCCCTTGCCGATTACGGCTGGGGAGGGCAAAGACCGTGCGGCCATCCCTTGACAACGCAGCGCCCATGAAGAGCTCCTGTACGGCCCCGGGACCGGAGGTGACATTGCCCTTGCCCATATGGAGGGCGACGTTTCCCGTCAGATCCACCTTCCGTGCCGGCAGGATCGCCATGACCCGATCATTGCGCCCGATAACCTTGGGACTCATGACCACATCGATAGGCTGAAATTCTACCAGGGGGTTTCTGTCGAGCCAGTCAACCAGTTCCTTTGTTCCCATAATATAGGAAGCCGCCGATTTCCCGCGGAATACCCCCTTTCTGCGATTGGTCACGGCGCCGCTTTTCACCAGGTCCATCAGGGCATCCGTAAAAAACGGGGATTGGATGCCCAGATGCTTCTTGTTCACCAACTGTTTCCCCAGCGCCTCATACAGCGGACCGATGGCAAAGGATATACAGCTCCCATCCTCCACGATCGAGGCGACATGCCCGGCAATTTTCAAGTAAACTTCATCCAACGGCCACCGGGGAACATAGAAAATAGGTTCCGTCGCTTCAATCAGGTGGTCAAAATCATCTATATGCACCAGCGTGTCGCCGAGGGTGCGGGGCACGGCATCGTTTATTTCTCCAACCACAACCCTGGCGCTTTCCATTGCCTGACGTTCCACGGCCATACCCAGTCCGAGACTGCAATATCCCGTTTCATCGGGAGCGGTGATCTGGATGAAGGCCACATCGATATGAATGGCCCCGGTTCGGAAAAGCCATGGTATCCGGGAAAAGCGGCTGGGAATCAGGTCAACCCGCCCTTCCTGTATGGCCTCACCGGCTATCCATCCGGAAAAGAAGGTTTTCAGACGGTACTTCTTTGAAAATCGCTCATCGATAGCGACAGCGTCCCCGAGGCTTACCAACTGGATCACTTCGAGGTCCTGAAGGTTGGGCTGCGCCGATGCCATAAGATGTTTTACCAGGGTCCGGGGCTCAGCCATACCTGTCCCCAGGAAGATACTCATCCCCGGCTCGATTTTCTCCAGAATTGCATCAGGACTGACTACCCGGCTCTTCCAGGGAGGTTCACTTTTCTTTGGCGAAGAAAAAGGATTAAATATCAACTACTTTACTCCTATGTGGCAAGATTGTAAGCGGCGGGGTCGAACGGAGATCCGGCCGGGAACATCCGGGTCCCCAATTCCCGATCCAGCATGAAGACTCCCTCCCTACTGTTTTCCACGCGCTCCATCTGTCGGACATTCTTATCTGCGTTCGCTTCCTCTTCAATCTGTTCCTTGGTAAACCAGTTCAGCATGCTATCCGAGGCAAAATCATTCTCTTTCCGTGCAATCTTGACCAGATTATGGATCTTTGAAGTAATGAACTGTTCGTGGGCATAAGCGTCCTTCCATGCCTCCAGAGGGCTACTCCAGGTAGTTTTAAGCTGCTTCATATCCAGGAGTTTTACCTCATGACCGCGATCGATGATATGATCGAAGAACTTCATGGCATGAATCATCTCCTCATGGGCCTGACAACGCATCCAGTGAGCCATGCCATCCAGATTTTGAGAGTGAAAGTAGGCGACCATGGAAAGATATATATAATACGATTCCAGTTCATGTTTGATCTGTTCGTTCATTGCTTCTAATAATTTTTTTGCGATCATTGTTGCTCTCCTTTCATTTCTTCATTACAGTTAGTTGGGAACGTATGCACATCCATGCCGATTGTCAATAAAAATAACCGGCAAAAAATAATCGACTCCTCTTCTGATTTGGATTATACGTAGTTAATCAAAACAATTGAAAAGAGAGTTTTAAACAACCGAATATGTCAAATATTATAAATAGTTTAATTACATCGTCGCCATTTCTGGCTTTCCTTTATCTGTTTATCCGTGCCTACTCGTGGACGTTCCGGCTCCAGGTTGAAAATGAAGCAGCCTGGAAAGAGTATCATAAAAAAGGAGGTGCCGTACTCTTGTGCACCTGGCATCAACACTTCTTTGGGGCCATCCGTCATTTTCAGTCGTATCGCATCTACAAACCGGGGCTTATGATTTCCAAGAGCAAGGACGGGCACATCATCGCCGAGGTTGCCAGAAGATCCGGATGGGAGCCGATACGGGGCTCCTCTTCCCGGGGCGGCCTTGAGGCCATGTTAAAAATGATCGAGAAATTGAAACAGGACAGGCTTGCCGCCCACATCGTTGACGGACCCCGCGGGCCGGCCGGTGAGCTTAAAGCAGGTGTTATCCGCATCTCCCATGCCGCCGACGCCGTTATTGTTCCTTTTTACATCCAGGCTGACAAAGCTTGGTATTTCAATAGTTGGGACCACTTTATGCTTCCCAAACCCTTCTCCAAAGTCACCCTCCGCTTTGACGAAATGCTCAAGTTTCCAGCAACCACTGATAACGAACTATTCGAAAATCAGCGTCTACAACTTCAGGAAACCATGCGCAAAGGGGCCAAAAAACTTTTCAGCTAATTTATATAAAACACTTACTCCCAGTAACCCTTCTCAGGGAGAAAACCCTGGTCGTCGAGAGCTTTCCCTGTGGCAGATAGCATCTCCCGGGGAAGGCGGATACCGGCGTGGAGGAGTGGTCCGGGGCGGCTTGCTGCATTAGGGCCATAAGCAAGAAAATGGTCAATGGCCTTGTTGGCATTTGTGAAGGCATTTCCATGGGTCAGGGGCTGGACAATTGCGAAGGTCTCTCTGATAACCGTACTGAGTCGTCCGGAAGTCTCTCCCGCGGTCTTGAAATCACCTTTTTCAAGATTTTCGATAACAGATCGGAGTTCCCGGGGAAAGGAATTGGCCGTACTGAGGAGAAAACCATCATAAGGCCCCCCGGCCTCCTTCAACCAGCTTGCATAATCCCCTTCGGCGCCGCGAACGAGAAAAACGCCTCCCTTGTCGACAGAAGAGGAAGCAATCCGGTCGTTACCGCTGGAGTCCTTGAAAAAGATCAGATTCGAGTATCTCTCCGTAAGGCTGGCGAATGTTTCCGGAGCGGCTTCATTTTCCGTTATCTGGGGAAGCTGGTAAAGGGCCGTGGGCAGAGCCATATCCAGAATTTCCGAGAGTCCCGAATCAATTTCCACCTGCGTCAGGGCCTTGCCGCGGGGTGGACAGATGGTAATGCCGCAGATATGATGAGGGCTCATCACCGGATCTGCCCCCTCATTTTCCGGCAAATGAATTATATTGCGTCCCCTCATTGCCGACAGCGTCCCCTTCACGCCCCCTGCATCCGGACGGAGAAGTCCGATGAGCAGATGAATATCCTTGTCCCGCATATGAGCCGCGGCGAATTCGGCCACCTGGAGCGTTTCTTCTTCCGAGAGCTCCCATCCGTCCCCCGTTGAGCCGGGGATCAGGAAGCCCTTAACCCATGGTGAAATATATGCGAAGTGGGACTCCATACGGTCAAAATCAATTGTCTTATCATCCCGGTAATGGGTGAGCAGTGGGCACCAGAGCCGGGGGATGCCGGCAGGAAATATGGTCCGGATCAGGTTTATTCGCTCCGTTTCCGATTATTCATGCATACACCTCCTGGTTAAGTTTCTTAGCATTATGATTGTTCCCCGGCGCTCATCCAATCCTTGCCGTTGATCATTCTGGCTACGACCATGCTGGCGACATTGTCGCCTGTGGCGTTAAGCATGGTGGCGGGCGGGTCAATCAAGGCGCCGATCATGGATACAAGGGGAAAGGCCTCCGGAGGAAACCCGTATAGGGAGACGATCAGAATATCGCCGATAACTCCTCCGCTCGGGATCCCCGTGATAACGGTGCCGGCAAGTACGGCGATGCCCACAGCCGTAAACATGGTAACAGGGCCACTGAAATCGAGATGAAACATTCCGAATAGAAAGGCAATCTTCAAGACTGCCCCCAGGCATGATCCGTCCATGTGAATCGTTGCCCCGATGGGGATGACCACTTCGCTGATGTCTCTAGGGATACCTGTTTTATTCGCCGCCTCAAGATTAACGGGTATGGTGGCTATGCTGCTGCCAGTGGCGAGGGCCGTCAGGGATGGCGGGATGATGTTCCTCCAAAAAGTTCGCACTCCCCGTTTTTTTGCTGCGATATAGGCATACACCGAGAAGCCGACAAAAAAGTACAGAATGGCGATTGGATAGTACAAGAGCATGGCCCTGAAATAGGAACCCATCAGATCGGAACCGTAAACGCCTATGAAATAGGCAAAATAGGCGCAGAGGCCGATGGGGGCATAGTACATGATGTAAGAGATAACCTTCATCATCACTTCATTTGCCGAAGATAGGAACTCTGAAAAGGCTTTCCCTTTTTCGCCGCATGATGAAGTAGCCAGCCCGACCAGAATCGCAAAGACAATCAGCGCCAGTATATTCCTCTTCGACATAATCTCCGCGAAATCAGAAGCGGTAAAGGCTTTGACGATTTGTTCGGAGGTTTTGAACTGATCGATTTGCACCTTTGAATTAAGATCGAGAACGATAGCCGCCGACGGAGGATAAAACTGGATGGTGATTACCATGATGGCAGAAGCTATGATACCGGTCAGAATAAAGAAGATCAGCATACAGGACAATATCTTGCCGAGACGTTTCAGGTTTGACATCCCCGCAACCGCCGAAGAGATGGAAAAAAATACCAGCGGCACGATCGCCGTGAACAGGAGATTAAGAAATATGTCGCCCAACGGCTTGAGGATGGCAACGTCTTTTTTGAAAACGACGCCGAGGACGCAGCCCAGGAATAAGGACGCTATCAACAGGAGTGAAAAGCCGTATGATTTTAAAAAACCAGACAGTTTAATCATCGATATGATCCACCTGGAAAGCCATGAGACGGCAACCATTTCTTAATGATAATGGCCACTTTATTTCAATATTAATATCTCAGCCCTAAATTAGCACTGACTATACTTCGTCGATGACCCCCGCAAGTTTTGTAACACATGTTAACTCAGAATTCTGCAAATATTTGAAAATTCAGCAACAAAAAGACAAAAGGGGTTACGGAAAACTCCGTAACCCCGTGATTTCATTGGTCGGGGCGAGAGGATTTGAACCTCCGACCCTCTGAACCCCATGAAGGAACATGTAATTATGTGCTTTGTAAGTTGCTGTTATTATTAATTATATAAATTAAATTTTTCATATATTTATGTCTTTTTCCATCGTCATTGTAGACAACTGTAGACAATCTCATAGTTAGTTCATCCGGTTGATGCATACTTCCTGTACTCAATAAAAACGATAACTCCTCCGATATGCCAGCTTTCGAGTCGTAATCAGCGGAGATTTATCAAGGGAAAAGCGTGGTTGGCTGGAAATGACAACACCTACGAGTCCTTAACTTGATTATACCAATTAACGTGAATATTACCGATGGAAAGCGCTGTTTTAGGCCAGCATTTCCCTGACCTTACTGGAGAGGATTTCGGGATGAAAGGGCTTCTGGAGGAAGCCGTTGCAGCCCCGGTCCAGAATCTCTTGGGCCTGGCCTGTGATGCTATACCCACTCGAAAGAAGAACTTTGACCGCGGGATTGATCTCCTGAAGACGATCGAAAGTCTCTCCCCCCGATATCCCCGGCATAATCATGTCGAGAATGACCAGGTCAATTTCGTTTCTTTTTTCCATGTAAACGGCGACCGCCTTCTGGCCGCTCCCGACCGCGTAGACCAGGTATCCCATGGCCTCCAGTAACTCCTTGCTTACTTCGAGGATCATCTTTTCATCATCCACCAGCAGGATCGTCTCCGTGCCCCTGGCGATAGCCCCGGTTGCCGTCTGTTCCTTCGCCACTTCCTTTTCCGAAGCGGGCAAATAGATGGTGAAGGTTGTTCCATGGCCGGGTTCGCTATATGCATTGATAGAGCCCCCGTGACCTTTGATGATCCCGTAGACTGTCGCCAGTCCCAGACCGGTCCCTCTTCCCATTTCCTTCGTCGTGAAAAAGGGATCAAAAATCCGCTCCCGCGTCTTTGCATCCATCCCGGTGCCAGTATCGGTCATGGATATCTTCACATATTGTCCCGGCTTGACGGCATGGGAAAGGGCTTGCTCATCATCCAGAACAATATTCTCAGTCTCCAAATAGATCTCCCCGCCCCCCGGCATGGCCTGCCAGGCATTCACATACAGATTCATGAACACCTGCTCCATCTGTCCCCGATCCACCTCCACTATCCAGAGGTCTTTCCCATATTTCCGATGGATGGAGATTTCCTTTTTGGTTCTTCCGAACATGGAGGAGCTTTTTTCAAGGATGTCGTTCATATCGGCGGGCTTCACATCATACCTTCCCCCCCGGGCGAAACCCAACAGTTGCCTGGTCAAATCCGCTCCGCTTTGCACCTGGTCCTCGATTCGTTTGAGCCGCTCATAATTGGGATGGGAGGGATCGAGATTCATTAACGACAGGGAAGCGTATCCCTGAATCCCCATGAGGAGATTGTTGAAGTCGTGGGCGATGCCGCCAGCAAGAGTGCCTATGGCCTCCATCTTATCCGCATGCTGCAAACGCTCCTTAAGGACTAGGTTTTCTTCCTCCGCCCGCTTCCGCTCGGTGATGTCCAGCACCGTCCCGAAAATCGACAAGAGATCGCCATTTTCATCGTAATGACCTTGAAAAGTCGAATAGTAGTGCCCAATACTCTGATCGGGACGAAGAAATTTCTGTTCATAGAAACCTTGAGCATGAGTCTCGATCGCCCGATTTATTAACTCTTGGTTGCGCTGATGATCCTCGGGCCACGGCGATAATGCCATTATAGAATCGATGTGGGGAGTGAATTCTTTCGGATCGAGGTGAAAAATCTTAAATACTTCCTCTGACCATTCAACATCCCCTGTCTTCACATCCCAATACCAGAAACCCAGATGAGTCATTTTTTGCGCTTCTGTTAATCTTTCCTCGCTCTTACTTAGCGCCTCCTCCGCCCGCTTGCGATCGGTGATGTCACGCTCAATGGCCAATACGCATTCTTTACCGGCTATGGATGCCCGTTTTAAGTTGACTTCTGTCCAGAAGAAGTGGCCATCCTTGTGCTTGCATTGCCATTCGAAGTGCTGGGGCTGCCCGTCTGCAGCCGCTCTAAACAGCTTCATGGCTGTTTCTTTTATAAATGGATGGACACCCGAAGAAATGTCCTCTACATTCAAATTCAACGCTTCACTGACCGAGTATCCAAAGATTTCTGTTACAGCATTGTTGACATCAAGAAATTCCCCGGTCTCAATGTCATGGACCCAAATGGCGTCGTTGACCGTGTTGAATATCTCACGGTAAGTGACTTCCGAGAGTTTTAAAGTGTCCTCAGCCTTCTTTCGATCGGTGATGTCTCGCACTATCCCGTTAAAGACAATTTCATTTTCCCGTAGTGATGGCGTGGAATTACCAGAAAACCAGATTATTTCACCTGAAGGCTTTTGGAGCATCCCTTCGTATTTCCATTCACTTGCTTCTTTAACTGACTTCTCAATTGATTTTATAAAACCATCTCTATGTTCTGGAATAACTATCGCCGAGAAACGTTCGAAATACCCCTCTAAGTCAGATTTCAGTCCAAGGACATGTTCCGACATATCGCTAACATAATAAAATCCCATGGCTCCGTTTGGCTTGACATAAAACTGATAGACAACGCCGGGAATCTTAGTTGTTATCTCACGCAAACGATTCTCACTCTCCCGCAACGCCTCCTCCGCCCGCTTGCGTTTAGTAATATCCCGATAGGTTCCGATCATCCTAAGAGGGATGCCCAACGGGTCTCTCTCCGTTGCAATCCCACGCGTCCAGATCCATTTCCACTCCTTGTTTTCGGTCAGCAAACGATGCTCTATCTCATAGTATCTCACGCGACCCGCTAGATAATCCGTCATATTTATTTCAAATGCAGCCCGGCCTTCCGCATCCAGGCTCGCTAGCCACTGGTCCATATCGACATGGCGACCTTCTGAAGGAAGATTCATAATCCTTGGCCAATTGTCATCATAGACAACTTTTCTGCTAAGGATGTCCCACTCCCACAGGCCCTGATCCGTCCCTTCCAAGGCCAGTTTCATATGCCGTTCCCTCTCCTGTAACGCCTCTTCCGCCTGCTTGCGCTCTTCTTGCAATTTTTCCAGTTCCTGGATTCTCTGTTTAAGGACCGCAATCTCTTCGATCAACTTCTGATTTATTCTTGATTGATCTTGCATTTGATAACCCATCTATCGTGATATGCGGTGCAGGATAAAGACAATAGTGAACTGTATTTGTTGATTGAATCAAACAGTTCGAATCGTATAGAATATTATTGTAGTTGTCAAAAGGAAAGTAGACACAAAAGGACAGTTCACAAGTTGGGCATCGAATGCTGAATACTGGTTATAATCTTTCGTAATTGATGAAAGTTGTCAGGCAAACACTACAGGAAGGCAACCAGATTTTACATCCAATAAAAATTGGCTGACTACCACTGCTACATTTCTACCCGTACTGCTCAGGTAAAATCAAGAAATATCTGAACTGTGTAGGTTATCGCCGCCACCTACGAGTCCTTAGAAATTCAGACCTAAAAAGCCAATGAATACTGTTTGTACTAAACTCTTTGACAGCGATGTAAACCCTTAGCACCGAACCATCTGCTCGGCCCTATTCGGGATGAGTGAACATATCGCGGCCACCCCATTCCAATGCAGGAAAACCTTGCTTGTCTTTTAGTCTTTGGCCGTATAATAGAAAAAACAATAGCGATAGCAGTGCAAAAATAACCACAATGATTTCATGGCCCTTTCACAGCCGCCATCCTTTTTTTACTTTTTGGCCGTCAGGTAATCAATCATCGGTTGAGTTACCAGTGGGACAACATCGGCGATCATATGCGGCAGCAGGGTGTCCATTACCTTCGGCATCAGCGAGGGCATTTGCGCCAGCATATAATCGGGCATCGGAATTTGGTCGGCAACGCGCTTGAGCATCACCGGCATTACCTTCGGCAGCATCATGGGCAGCAGTTTAGGAAATAATACCGGAAACATTGGCTTCATTAACGTCAGGGCTCCGGGAATCTTGCCCATGGCCCGCATCATCGGCCCCATCCCGAAAGGCATGGCGTTTATCAGTTCCGGCCACATTGTTCCCATCAAACTGGCAAATCCCCGGGGTGTCATCAAACCGATAAAGGCATCAAAGACACCCCACTGGCTGTGCACATCGGGATTGGGATCGGGAAACTCATATCCTAAGGCCCTCCCGACAAAATGAGCTAGATCGACAACTTCGACGGGAACATTTCTCTTTTTTGCAGAGACGCGCAACTGCACCTCGCAACAGGGACAAAGGGCCAGCATTTTCTGCGCCCCTGCTTCTAACGCTTCGTCAAGTCTGGTTTTGCCGATATCCGCAGCTACCGACGGTTCTTTAATCAACGTCAACACGCTGCCGCAGCAGTGGGCATTTTCCCGATTGTGTTCCATTTCCACAAAGTTAACATTCGGGATGGCTTTGATTAAATCGCGCGGCGCATCGTAAACACCGGAGGCACGACCGATATGACAGGAGTCGTGCCAGGTTACCGTTACCGGCGTGATATTATTCTGCGGAAAAACAAACTCGCCGGACTTGATTTTTTCGGCGATAATTTCCGTGTAATGTTTCGCCCGGAAGTTAAAGTCCAAACCTTCCTTTTTCGCCCAGACCGGATAAACGTTGCGCCACATCATATCACAAGCCGGACAGGATGCGACAATGGTATCGGCGCCGCAATTCCGGGCGACCTCCATGTTCTTCTTCATTGTTTCTGCGAAGAGTTCCCATTTGCCCGCCACCAGCATCGGTGTGCCGCAGCAGTTTTCCGGATTGCCGGCATAAACAAAATCAACACCGGCCTTATCGAGCAGGCGGACTGTGGCCATAGCAATATCGTGTTCGACATAGCTTGCCGTGCAACCGGCGAAATACAAAATTGATGATCGGCGCCCCGGGCCATGCTTTTCTTTCAAGTCTTCAGGAAACCAGTCCGAACGGTTTTTCCGGTAGCCCGCCCAGATATTGCCCTGGGTGCGCAACGCTTCTGCCATCATTTCAAACGGCGGGAAAGTCATGCGCTTTTGTTCCTCAATGAGCATGCCCCGCAGTTTCATCCACGCAGGCTCAATCGGCAGTGCCGCTGAACAGCGCAGATTACACAGCTCACAAGTGGTGCAGACTAAAAAAGTATCCACCTGCGCCTGATTCCACTCGGCACGTCCTTCCAGGTATTCGCGCAGCCAATACCATTTACCGCGGGGGCTCTGGCTTTCCCAGCCGCGCCCGTAAAATTGATCGCATTCTTCCACGCAATAGCCGCACTGCGAACAGCTATAAGCGTACCAAGCTACATCCGCTGGAATGTCGCGTAAAGGATAGTTGGGACGCTCGCCGATTTGGGTAATCACATAATTGCCCAGTGGCCGGCTTAAAGGCTCCAGTGCACCGCCCAGAGACATTGCTGCATCCAGAAGGCCGTAGCCGATGACTTTGCCTGGATTGAAAATTCCTTTGTCATCAATATTATTTTTGAACGCTTTGAGTTTGGCCACCCGTTCCGGCCCAAACACCTTTTCCGCTTTGTTTTTGAAATACAAACCGGTGGCATAAGCCCGCCCGCCGTTTCTTTCGGCTATATTCATGATGGAGAGAGAAAGGGTGAAAACAAAATTGTAGCTGAACTGCCGCTGATCAGCCGGGATAAAACCTAAAATAACAACTTCCGGCCGCCCGTCTTTACCTTTGCGGATAACCGTCCCTTCTTTAACCACGGGCTGATTAATCTTATTTTCCACTTCCTCCATGAAGTTGCCTAAACCGGCAAGGGGTATGACCACTTCCGCCGGAACGAGACTGGGGCCGAGACGCTTGACTACCATAAGCTTGAAGCGGTTTTTCCATTCATGTTCGGCAATTCTGTCACTTAAGATTTCACCCTGGCATCCATGCAATATACCCTTCAAGGTGTTTAAAATTGTTAATTGGTCTTTGGTGCGGAAGGCAAGCGTCGCAATATAGGATGCAGGCAAGAGAACCCTTTCCTCGGCAGGATGGCCGTTGTGTTCCCGCAGGGGCGCACGGTTCTTCAACTCCGCCATGCGTGGATTGATAAAAACGAGCGACCATAGCGGCAGATCAGCCTTGACAATATCTTCAACTATCCTTTGGAGATCGCGGGCATCCGGGCAGCCAACGGCAATAATCTCCATCTCTTCTTTGGGTTGGACCTGCATGGTCAAGTCTATGATGAATCCGGTAGTGCCTTCGGCATCCGCGATCAGATCTAGATCCTCACCGGCAAAAACACGAATAGAGCCGTCGGGTAAAACTACACGCGCGGAATCAACATTTTCGGAAAACCAACCGCATTCATATGAACCGAACCCGGCACCGCCCTGTGCCAGCCAACCGCCGACGGTCGAACCGGGATAACTGGAAGGATAAAGTTTTACTGTTAAGCCCTGCTTGGCTAATGCCGCATCAATCTTTTCCCAAACAATACCTGCCTGACAGGTGACAGTCAGCGCATGCTTATCAATGGAGACAACATGATTGAGACGGAAGAAGTCAACCACAACGCCTTTTTTTGTTGGCATCACTCCGCCGTAGCCGGACGAAGCCTTCGCTCGCGGCGTTAAGGCAATATTGTTTTTATACGCCCATTTAACAAGGTCGATTAATTCTTCCTCGTCTTGCGG
>Ga0265297_10006123_pt1 | contig 17712 bp, 16 predicted proteins | sample Munlanlwell13791_FD_192502 | JGI IMG/M metagenome (GOLD analysis project Ga0265297, IMG submission 192502) | Leachate microbial communities from a municipal landfill in Southern Ontario, Canada - Leachate well 137-91 | ecosystem: Engineered > Solid waste > Landfill > Unclassified | place...
CCCAAATATCTTGTGGAGGACATTTGAATTACTGTTTTATAGGCTGCTAGCAATTGGATTTCTTATCAGAATGTATATTTTGATTAGCTATTGGGTAACATGCCAGGAGCTTCCACGAACTCCAAGGTAATTCCGTCAGGACCTTTTAGATAACAAATATTCCAACCTTTGACAGGACCACTATCTATACGGATCGGCGCACTGCTAAACTGTACTCCTTTAGCACTAAGATCTTTATACATTTTCTGGATATTGTCTACTTTAAACGCAATATGAGCTACACCTGTGTTGCATGTAGTTAGATCTATTTTTTTACCCTTTGGTGCTTTATATTCTATGAACTCTATAGTTCCATTATCTGGGGTATTAATAAAACACATCTTTAGTACCACGCCAGGCATTTTCAGTAGCTTCTCGTTTAGAGGGCCAGATGCATCCGTAACAAGTGCTACTTGTAGTGCCAGGATATCACGGAAAAAATGTATTGTTTCCTCCAGGTTACTCACTGTGAAACTGAAGTGCTGGATTCCTGTTATCATTGCCGTCTCCTTGGACATTATTTGCGGTATTATATCAATGCATGCAACGCTAGTAGATTTAATTTAATTACCCAATCATTCCCATCAACCTAAAATGTGCCGCTTATACACTTGCCCACCTCCTGCAGAAGTTATGTGGTATGTCAAAACCTGCTTGACCCAAAAATTGACATCAGACGGTTGGGGATATATCAAAAGCTGCACGGGGTGCAAAGATTACCGACCGGGGCTTCTTCTCCATGAGCTTGGCTAATTCAGGAATGGAACCGTGCCACATGATAGATGCCTGACAATGTTTTACACAGGCTGGCTTCTCTCCTATTTTCGTTCTAGCTGCACAAAGATCGCAAAACTCAGTAGGAAATGGTAAATAATCAATACGAACCTTGTTTGATCCCTCGGTTATTATTTCATTGAGTTTTATTCCACATTTCCCAACTGGGAAATTATGTTCCTGTTTGCAAGCCACTTCACAGGTATGGCACCCAGTGCAATATTCATATTCAATAAGTAAAGCATTTTTAGCCATTTCAACCCCTTTCAATTTAATCCTCAATTTTACTTATGCGGCACAAATTTGATTTGTAATTTCCTCCTCCAAAGCCAGAAGAAGATTGATGCCCCATTTCCAGCAAATTGTTTACGTTATACTCCCAAATACCAAAAAGATGAGGCTCTCGCCCCTCTGTTTCTGGAAGCCACCAACCATGGGCAATCATTACCATCCAGGGAGGTACAGTAGGTCTGATCCTGGCTCTAGCCTTCACCTTGCCCTTCTGGTTTTCTACATAGACCCACTCGCCATCTGCAACCCCCACTTCCACTGCAGTCTTAGGACTTATTTCTACCGTAGGATCCGGGTCAAGCTCTCTTAACCATGGTATCTGTCGATGTTCGGAGTGGAAAAAAACAGGTGAGCGCCGACCAGTATCCAGTATTAGTGGATATTCTTTGGCCAGTTCTGGCGTAGACACAGGACTGGTCGCTGGTTCCTCATAATAAGGCAGTGGGTCAAGCCCGCATTGTTCATAGAATTTTGACCATAGTTCAACTTTTCCAGTGGGAGTATTGAATCCTGGCTTGCCATCTCTTCTCAATTGACCTTTTTCCCATCTCTTGTAAGGCACCGAGGGACCTTCCTTTTCCATTTCCCAACCGCCTTTTGCAACTACCTCGTCAAAGCTTTTTCCTGCGACTTTCAACCTACTGTCTAATAATTCCTTGACAGTCTTGTGCGGAATGGGTTTAGCACTCAAACGTCTGGCCAGTTCCAGATTAATCTCCCAGTCAGATTTGCATTCTCCAACCTCCACTGCCTTGGTCGTTACTTCAAGAGGCGACCACCATGTTCGTAAGCTCTCCTTCTCGGGAAAGGTGGCTGCTGGTAGAAAGATATCAGCCAGTGCCATAGAGGTTGGAGTTTGAAATAGGTCCACTACCACAATAAAGTCCAGCTTCTTTAATGCATTGTAATGTCGCTTGCTATCTAGAGCCATACAAGCTATGGGATTACTCGTTTGTATCCAGGCAGCCTTGACAGGGTAGGGGTGTCCACTTTCTATTTGTTCCAAAACTACATCAGGTTGGGTCCATGCCCTGAAATTTTTAACTGCAGGATAACGCTGGGCACCAATTCTCCTATCAGAGAGTTTCATAAAAAGTTCGTCTCCGTATAGTTCTTTCACTTCATCATGAGTAAAGGGATAAGGTACTACACCATGAGAAGAACGGGCGATGACATTGCCTCCAGGAACATCCAAATTCCCAGTAATGCACCAGAGATGAGTGATAGCTGTAGCAACCACATCGCCCTGGGGATTGGCGTCAATGGGTATTCCCCACTGAATAGCCGCTGGTTTGCTGGAGGCATAATACCTGGCAGCTTCAGCTATTTTCTCTTTAGGAATCCAGGTAATCTCAGCTACCTTTTCTGGCTGATATTCCTGAACTCTTTTCTTGAGTTCATCAAAGCCATATGTCCACTTATCCACAAATTCTTTATCATACAGTCCTTCATTGATGATTACATTCAACATGCCCAGAGCTAGGGCTCCATCAGTGCCCGGACGGATTTGAAGGTGCATCTTAGCCCTACTAGCCATCCAGGTAGTCCTAGGGTCAACTACAATCAATTCAGACCCCCTCTTCATACAGTCCACTACCCAATGACCAAAGAAACCGTCAGGACAGGTAGGTGGGGGATTCTGTGCCCAGACAATGATACATTTGGGGACTTTCCATTGTGGGTCGTTATAGCGCTTCTCCAGGAACTGAGAAGCATCTAGGACAGCATAATTACCAAAAGTGGCATACATAGCCAGTAGCCTGGGGGTATAGCAGGAGACTGCAGATAGACCTAATGATGTCCAGTTAGGGCTGCCATAGGCATAGGCCAATAAACTTATAGGACCACCAATATCCCTGCCTGTCCCCTGACAGAAAATTACTGATTCAGCCCCAAATTTATCGCGAATATCCTTGAACTTCTGTTCAATAGTATCATAAGCCTCATCCCAGGAAATTCGTTCCCATTTGCCTTCACCTCTTCTGCCTATTCGCTTTAAAGGATGTAAAACTCGGTCGGGGTGATACATATACTGTGTCAAGGCAAGAAGTCGAGGGCACTCTCTACCCTGGCTCCAAGGATGATCTTCGTCTCCTTCTACTTTAACTACCTTCCCATCTTTTATGTGCAGCTTAACCCCACAGCCTCCATGACAACCAGGACCCGCTGACCAGACTCCTGTTTGAACAATCGTGTCTTCTTTCATAGCTTCCTCCAAATAAAATATTTAACCTTCAATCAACACAGTGACAAGTCTAGATTATCAAGATACTTAGAGGATTAAATCTGAATCAGATCTAATTATGAAGATGTTAACCGCTCACACCAAGATGTTTGGCTTTAGCCTCTTCATTCCTATCTAGTTCTTCCGGTTTTGACTCGTAGACTATTTTCCCTTTACTTATTATGTAGACATAATCAGCTACATCAAGAGCCATGTGGATATTTTGCTCTACCAATAAGATCGAAAAACCCTCCTCTTTTAGCTGAGTGATTATACTACCGACCTCTTCAACAATTATGGGTGCAAGTCCTTCCGAAGGTTCATCCATTAAAAGCAATGAGGGATTGGTCATCAAAGCCCGAGATATGGTTAGCATTTGCTGCTCACCACCACTAAGCAGGTTACCTTTATACTTAGATCGTTCCTTTAATATTGGGAAAAGGGCATATACTTTATCCAGTGTCCAGGCTCCAGCTTTTCTACCACCTCTTGCTGCCATGGTGAGGTTTTCCTCGACACTCAGAGAAGGGAAAATGTTTCTTCCTTGAGGAACCAGGCCAATACCCATTCGAGCAATCTGATGAGGTCTTAAACCAGTGATATCATTCCCTTTAAAACGTATTATTCCTGGGTGTGGTGGATTATATCCAATTATTGAGCGGATAGTAGTAGTCTTGCCCATGCCATTACGCCCGAGCAAAGCTACTACAGAACCATCCTTAACTTCTAATGAAACACCCTGGAGAACATAGCTATCTCCATAATAAGCATGGACATCAATTAACTCGATCATTTCCAGTGACCTGCCTTTTTATCCCCCATATAAATTTCTTTAACCTTAGAGTTGGCACTGATTTCCTCCGGTGTCCCTTCAGCTATAATCTCCCCATAATGGAGAACAACAATTCGCTCGGCAACACCAAATACTAAATCCATGTCATGGGCAACAAGAATAACAGCTATGTCGGTGCTAAGATTACGGATAAGCTTGACAATTTCAGCGCTTTCGGTAGTAGTAAGTCCAGTACTGGGTTCATCCATCAATAATAGCTTTGGTTCTGAGGATAAGCTCATAGCAATTTCTAATTTCCGTTGTTCTCCGTATGATATAGAATTAACTTTATCATCTTTATTTTTCCATATATCCATCGAACTTAGTAGCTCACTAGCTTTGGCGTTCAAATATTCATAAGCAGTAGCTGAATGGAACATGTTTGAGCGATGTCTCTGAGTAGCCTGTAGAGCCAGCAAAATATTCTCAAATACTGTTAAGGTGGGGAAAACACTGGTGTGTTGAAAAGAGCGAGCCATGCCAAGATGAGCACGTTGATATACCGCCAAATGAGTAATATCTTTACCAAAAAGATAAACCTGGCCTGCAGAAGCAGCGAGCTGTCCGCTGATTACGTTGAAGAAAGTTGTTTTGCCGGCTCCGTTCGGACCGATTATTGCCAGATGTTCCCCAACTGCTACACTCAGGCACACATTTCTGACTGCCTGGACCCCTCCAAAGTCTTTACAGAGGTCTTTAACTCTTAACGCTTCCAATAAACAACCTCCTCCATAGTCTAGAGATATGGGCAGCAATTCCCCCTCTTAGAAATATAACGGCTAGGACAAAAATAATACCCAAAATAAGTGGCCATCGATAAGGAGCAAAATTTCCTATAAAAAATTCTAAAAATATTAGGACTACCGCTCCAAAAATCGATCCCCAGAGTGTTCCCACCCCACCGATAATACAAATAAGTAGAGCGTAGGCAGAGGTGTTAATATCAAGATTCTGAGGAACCATGCCTCCAGAGTAAAATGGGAAAAGCACGCCAGCTATTCCAGCGAACAGACCGCTGATAATAAACGCGATATATTTATAGCGCCAGGTATTATAGCCCAACATGCGCATTCGGCTTTCATTTTCACGTATACCTTGCAAAGTAAGCCCGAACGGTGATTTTGTTATGCGGTACATCAAAAAGAAGCAAACGATGAAGACCAAAAAAACAAAGAAATAGAAGGTGAAAGAATTCAATTCAATTCCTGGCAAGCCCAAATTTGGATATGCCCCAAGCGGTAAGCCCTGTTGTCCCCGAGTAAGCCAGTTGAACTTTAAAGCTATACTATAAATCAACATTCCTAAAGCAAAAGTAACCAGCAAGAAAAATATACCTGATGCACGAAGTGCCAATACCCCAAGAATAGCCGCAGTGAGGACTGCCAGAAATATGCCCAGAGCAGCGATTAGATAAAAATTGTCAATACCATGTATCACTAAAAGAATAGTGACAGTGTAACCCGCCACTCCCAAGAAAGCGGCATGGCCTAAAGAGGGAAGGCCAGTATATCCCAAGATTATATCTAGACTCATGGCAAAGATGGAAAAAATAAGAATCTTGGTCATCAAATTCTGAACATAAGCGGGCAGGAAAATTGGGACTATAGCAAGTAATAAAAATCCAATAATGTAAGGGGCAAAGCGAAATAACAGTTCATTGGAATCTTTTCTATGATATATAGGCCTGCCTGTAATCATTTTTTAGGTGTCCTCCCCAGAATACCGGTAGGGCGTATTAGCAGGATAACTGCCATTATCATATACATGGAAAAGTAGCCTAATTCTGGACTGAGCCCTCTAATGAAGGAATCAACAATGCCTATAACCAGCCCTCCAATTAAAGCCCCGGGTACTGAGCCCATACCACCAACAACGACAACAATTAATCCATAGAGCATAATGTCCAAGGATTGCTCAGCTCTTACTCCCATCAAGTCGGCACCTATTACTCCAGCAGCTCCAGCTAAAAAAGCACCCAGACAAAAGACAGCAGAACAAACTACTGCCACATTAATACCCAATCCCTCAGTCATTTCACTATTATCCATCCCGGCTCTTACCATGGCACCTACTCTGGTCCTATCGATCAACCACCACAGAGCTGCAGCTATAACTATTCCAATACCTATAACTGCAACTCGACTAACCGGATAAATCTGTCCCATAATGTCCAAAGAACCGGACAAGTAGGGTGCGGTAAAAGGCACCTTGGGAACCATACCCCATATCCATTGACATGAGTTCTTAATGATATAAACCAGACCAAAGGTCAACAATACCTGATCATTTAACAAACCGTAGAGGTGACGGAGCAATCCTCTTTCGATAATTAACCCTAATAATCCCGCACCGATTGCTCCGCAAAAAACACCTAATCCCCAGTTAAGGCCGAGTTGCACAGCTACAGTCCAGCCGATATAACCTCCCACCATGTATAGTGCCCCATGGGCTAAATTCAGAACACCCATGATGCCCAGCGTCAGCGAGAGCCCTGAAGCTATAAGGAACAACAACATACCGAATGCAGCCCCGTTTAGAAAGTTTAATGCGACAAATTCCATCTTTATTCACTCGAATTTATTCATAGGACACAAATTTCATAAAACATTTCTGCCTCTAAGCTATACCTATTACTTTATTTTAGCGAACATACCGATTACTTTCTACGCAGCCATTTTCAGTAGTAAGTTAAAACCCAACCCAGTAGAGCACTATACATGGCGAACATATTTAATTAGGGATAGGGATAGATTTTCTCAAGAGTGTGATGATTAGGTACGGTGTCGATTATAACCGGAACGTACTTCCCATTCACATTCTGGATCTGCACGGCATAGCGGGTTCTCACGGCTATTCTTCCCTCGTCAAAGGAAAGTGGGCCTGAAGGAGTATCCATTTTTAATCCAAGCATAATTTGCTTGAGTTTATCAGGATCAGTATCTCCTCCTGCAGCTTTTACAGCCTCGTTTGCTACCATGATAGATTCCCAATGAGAATATTCCCAGTTAGTAGGAGTATGCCCTACTTTAGCAGTGAACGCCTCGACAAATTTTTTATTTATGGGGGAATCAATGCTGACATCATATTTAATTCCATATACCATACCTTCGGTTATCTCCCCCCATGGTTCCGGATCAGCTGTGGCAAACCAATGCGTTTTCTGGAGAATGCCAAGCTTTTTGGCCTGATCCATAATAAACGGTAAAGCTTCCCCAGCGATCATTGAGGCAATACCGTCACCATCATTAACCTTTAGGGACAGTAGATAAGGAGTATAATCAGCTGCTCCTATTTCTGTCCATACCTGCTGATTTACTGTGCCTCCTGCTGCTTTAAAGCCATCGGTAAAGCCCTGGATGAACTGATATCCGCACTCGTAATCCCAGGCAATAGTAACAGCATTCTTGACACCCATTTTGTCATGGAAGTACTTTGCAGCAGCAAAAGGTTCATCTGTATATGCTTGAGCCAAATGGAACTGATAGTCACCAGTGTACTCTATTCTATCAGAGGCAAGACAATTTATACCAATCGGTGGTTTTTCAATTGTTTTAAACCACTCATAGGCAGCCGGGCGCATCGGTCCCAAGAATGGCCCGCTGAGAAAAGCTATTTTATCCTGTAATACCATCTTTTTCAGTTTGTCCATCATTAAAGAAATATCCGATCCGCTATCATCAACTAAAAGTTCTACGGGTCTGCCTGCCATCTTCCAGCCAAGTTCATCAAGTCCATATCTCAATCCACTCTCAAACTGAGGTCCCCAAGATGCACAAACACCAGTGAAAGGCAGGAGTGCTCCGATTTTTAGTGGCTCTGTTGGTGCTGGAGCTGGTGCCGGTGTAGTACCTGGAGTTGGTGATGGTGTGGGTGCTGTTGGTGCGCATCCACCGAGTATCATGGTAACTACTAGTACAATCATAATTAATATTGGGAAAAACTTTCGCACTTAATTACCTCCTGAATTCTTTTTTTATTCTAGCCACAAATACAATCATATCGCATTTACAATGCTAACTAAAAAATATTCAATTTTGATTTTACTTTACCTATTACCTCCTTACCTGAATATTTTTGGATGTAATATCGGGTTTCATCCTTATAATTTGATAGTTAATAAACTACTTTATCACCCCATCACAAATACAAAATGTTTAGTAATTGATTTGTCCTGACTCAGCTAAATGATATTGTCTTATGAACCTCTACAACGACTCCAGCCTTTGACAATCCTTGAAGGAATTGATCCGCAGGGTAGGCTTTCTCTGGCATTAATATGCCCTTGCCTTTAACTTGCCCCCGACCAATCATCAAAACGCCCTGTGCAATAGCCATTCCTGTCATCAATAAACCGTTACAACCGTTTCCCCAATAGTGTTGGTGGGTCTTTTCGTTTGGCATTGCCGATATCTCATATGTTATCTTTTGGCCTGCCTCAGTCCCCTTAACAATTACCCTGCCTTCAGCGATCATGCGAGGAAGTTTATTAGTCTCAGGAGGAAGCTGTTTAAGCAAGGTAATCAGCAATTCCCATGGTGACACCATTTGGCCATTGACGCTTATTGGCTCGTTGCTTAATAAACCGATGTCACGAAAAAATTCCACTCTGGGGTCAATATTTATCTTCCAACTTAAATGTTTTATATCTGGATATGACCGATGTAGGGACAACATAGGCTCACCACCAGTTTGAGCTACGACCTGTTTTCCTATTGGCTCTCTAAATGTAAACACTTGAGGGTTAGCCCTTGGCAAATCCTCAAAAACTTTTCCATCATCCACGCGTCTGGACTTTTGGGTAACTATCCACCTTTGTCCTCCTAATGTAAACGCCTCGTAGAATGGGCGACTATGCTCCTTTTCAGCTAAATCTCTGGCACCCCAAAATATATCTACTCTATCTGTGGTATCTAGCTTTTCTATGCAATACTGGGCCAGAATTTGGCTTAAACCAGGTGCTTCACCAATCCCGAGGACACCTATGAGACCCTTTTCTTTAAATGCCTCACCCAGTTCTGGCGATAATTGTTCTGATGATGGGGGAGGACCACCTAACCCAGCATAATTAACACCAGCCTTTAGCGCCACCTTGGTGGCTAACAACTCACGATCGATATGAATTTTATCTGTTGTAAATCCCGAATTGGCACAATTGGCTAAGACATCGAAACCCTTTATTTGTTGCGCTGAACTTTCAACATCGTCGAGGTCTATAAATCTGGCTTCCAATCTGCTATCCGCCAGCCTGGAAACCAATTTCTTGACTTTATCCTCTTGTATATCAGCGCACATTATTTGCGAAACGTCATTGTGCTCCAGTAAATATAAAAGGGCAGGTAGTGCCATATTACCTGCTGCGCCAGTAACTACTATCTTCAATGATTTCTCTTTTCCTTGGCTCAGCGGCCCATAGTTTTTTGTTATGCTAGATTAAGTGCCTTCTTCGCTTTCATCAAACCATCTTGGGCATTCTGTCCGTAAATATCCGCACCGATTTCATCTGCCCAATCCTGAGTAACAGCTCCTCCACCTATCATTATCTTCACTTTAGAACGTAGCCCCTTCCCTTTCAAAGCATCAATAACCATTTTTTGCTGTGCAACTGTGGTAGTAAGTAGTGAAGAAAGGCCAAGCAAAGTAGGTTGTTTTTCTTCTACGACCTTAACAAAGGCATCTACAGGCACATCAATCCCAAGATCTATGATGTCAAAACCCGCAGCTTTGAATATAGCTCCAACAATTGATTTGCCTATTGTATGAATATCGTCCTTAACTGTGCCGATTGCCAGGAGCCCTAACGATTTAACAGTGCGTCCCGATTTTTCAATCTCTTTGTTAAGGATTCCCGAGCTTGCCTCCATTACCTGTGCTGCTGCAATTAATTCTGGAATAAATGATTCGCCTCGTCCAAAGGCATCCCCTACCACCTGCAGTCCAGGTTGCAGGCCTTTCTCAATAGCCACCATAGGGTCTATACCAGTCTGCAATGCCTTACTGCACATTTCTTTAGCTAAATCAACCTCTCCATCAATAACTGCCTGCTTTAAACTCTCTAGGATTTCAGCTTGCGACATTTAGTATCCTCCTTGTTGTAATTAGCATACCATCTCATTTTTAACTATTTTACATTCAAGCTTTTCTTATTTATTAAAATTAGATTTTTACAAGATGCTACGAATTGTTAATTCTTTTAACTACCTAATTTTTCCTTTTCCACCGCTTTAAGAATTTTTGCTATTTCTCTATCTTGCTCCTCAGGCAAAGGAACTGGTTCATGGTTTTTCAAAATGTCCATCACTTTCTCCCTTGCCACAGTAAGTATGTCCTTGCTACCTTTATTAACCCATACATTATAATCATTTCGATCGCTTACTCGTGGAATGTAGTTCTCTTTCTTCCACCAATCCTTTGTATGCCGTTTATCCATGTAGCTTCCTGGAATCGGCCCAACTTGCTTGATAAGATCTACAGCTAATGTATCCTTGTTAACCGCAATTCCACCCAGTATACGACCGACCATGCCATATATATCATTATCAATCACAAGTTGATCGAAGTGTAAAAGTTCCTCATCGTCCACCCCACCACCATGTATTATGTAATTTGTACCCGCAAGGGCTAACAATAATAGCTGAAGAGCCCTCTCATAACCACACTGCTGGTCAGGGGTCTTAGCTTCTGTCATTGGAAAGTGAGATTTTGTAGACATTTTGTAAAAATGTGATAGTTGTGCTGCCGCTGCTGTTAGAAGTGCAGTCTCCACAGAACCAGAAGCCAAGCGGCCAGTACGCATATCCATTGTCATAGTTTCAGTACCATAAAATATGCCTAGTCCGGGATTAATTAATTGAGTAAGGACAGTAGCTGCTAATATTTCTGCATTCTGCTGTACCAATGTGCCGGCTAGAGTGACAGGGCCAGTTGCCCCGGATACAATCCCGCTACAAATTGCTACTGGATGTCCTGCTTTTGCATAGTCGATTAGTCCCTCGGTCTGGAACTTACTGTAGGTAAGTGGCGGTGCTGGGCCTGCTGCGCCTTGTATCTTTACACCTACCACGTCAGCCATTAAAATTGCCCATTTAGCACAGCCGCCAAATGTTGAGGCAATAATAGATTTTTCCGTATATCGGAGTAAGGTAGCAGTTACCCACTCTCCAGAAACCTTGGGTGGCTTATCAGACAACCCCGCACATGGCCAGAAAACACCATGATAATCTTCCAGAGCATCTATTACAGTAGTTAATTGAATTAAGTCGTTTAAACTGATACTTCTTCTTTTACCCGTTTCTAAGTCAACCATCTTGGATGCAGAATGATTGACAAAATATATCTCTTCACCACTATACTTCATGTTGTATTTAGGATTACGTGCCGTTGTATAGAATGTATCGGGTACATTTTTCAAGCAAGCTTCCACGATCTTGATAGGGAATTTCACCAGCCCACTCTGATAATCAACTTGGCATCCTCCGTCATCCAATATTTTAAGGGCTCTTTCGCTATCAAATTTAACTCCGCAATCCCTCAACACCTCGAGGCTACCTTCATGAATTTGGGTAACCTCATTATCGCTGAGCAATTTGATCGGGTCCGCACATCTGTATCCTAGGGTCATATTACCTCCTTTATTTAATCATTGCTATAAAATGACTTTCACTACTATTTAAAAAATTCTATATTATATGGCTCCTTTGACTTGCGATAAGTTACCTTATAGGTTATTATGAAATAATATCTGTGCATGTGCAAACCTGCACATTTTATAAGGAAGTTTTTATTTTGTCAACATCACTGCTAAGAAATAATAGAATACCCGGTATCAGGTGATATAACAATGATATTTTATGAGGTGATCAATTGAAATATAAAGTCAAACATTATTCTGAATTTTCCAGCGATAAAAAATTCGCCTATCCTAATATTAATGCTATGCCAGTCAAATCATCTAAATGCGTGGTGGTGGGCAACCTGGTTTTTGTTTCCGGTACCAGTGAACAAAAAATTCTCGGTGGTAAATCTATATCAACTAAATTTGAGGATCAGATGATATTAACTCTTGATAAAATCAAAGGAGCCATGGAAGAATCCGGCAGCTCTATGAACAACATTGTCAAAACATTGATAATAACCAAAAATCTGGACGACTATCATAAAATGCGCAGAGTAGAGCTGGAATATTATCAAAGGCACGCCTCTTATCTTGTTGAAAATCCTCCTGCAAGCACACATCTTGTTCCAAACTCGCTTTTGGATCCCAATCTATTGGTAGAGATAGAGGTTATTGGTGTTATAGATAGAGACGCACCTGGGTGGCAAGTTAAATATTATCCAGCGTTCTGGGGTGATAAAAAGCTGGCCTATCCTTATGTCGCTCCTGAGGCTCCCAAGTTTGCCAAAAGCGAAGTTGTAGGCAATCTTATTTTTGTCTCCGGCTGTGCAGGAGTACGAACAGATAATCTTAAAGTAGAAAAATTTGTTGAGGACCAGACCATAGTGGCGCTCGATAAACTCAGGATAGCTATGGAAGAAGCAGGAGGTTCTATGAATAATATAGTCAAGACTTATCTGCTGGTAAAAAATTTGGAAGATTACTCACAAATACGCAAAGTGGAGTTGGAATATTTCCAAAAGTACGCTCCTGAGCTTGTAGAATTCCCTCCTGCTAGTACTCTTATTCAGGTTGATAGCCTGGCTTGGCCTGAATTTCTGGTAGAAATAGATGCTATTGGCGTTGTAGATAAAAGAGTATCTGGTTGGGAAGTTAAGTATTATACAGAACTATCGGACAGCCGGAAATCAAGCTGTTCCAACACTACAAATGAATCGTCCAGACCATCCAAATGCGTGACGGTAGGCAACCTGGTTTTTGTTTCTGGGACTAATAGTCAACTAACTCTCGATGGTAGTTCTCTATCAAATAGACTTGAGGATCAGACAATAGTAGCTCTTAATAAGATCAAAGAAGCTATGGAAGAGGCAGGTAGTTCTATAAACAACATTGTCAAAACACTAATAATAACTAAAAACTCGGATGACTATCACAAGATACGCAGGATAGAGCTTGAATATTACCAAAAATACGCACCTCGCCTTTTGGAGAACCCGCCTGCTAATACATTTTTTCAAACTCAGTGTCTTGAAACACCTGAATTATTAGTCGGGATAGATGCAATCGGCGTAATTTAAGTTATCAATAGCATACTTCGGTGAAGCTATATTTTTGTCGTAATGGGAGGCTTAGTCTTAAAATTACAGAGGAATCACAATATCAAGAAATGTTCAACAATGCCCTAGATTAAATTTAACCATTTAAGTTGTGTCAAAATTACTTGTTTAGGAGCAAGAAATTCACTTTTCAGTAAATTTATGTTCTTACATTCGTCCCATTTAGTTCTAACCCACTCTTTAGGTAATAACACATAAAGAGCAAAAACATCACAAAGCAACTCCCTAAATGCTGGATTTATGCATACTAAAGGTTTATATGTCGTACTATTACGCATTAGGATATGAAATGCTTCGTGAAACAAAGTAAACCTTTGTTGAGACATTTCATCGCGGGAATTAATAAATATCGTCCAGTGATTATCAAAGCACCATGTGGCTCCGTGGCAAGAGCCTAAAGGTAAATACTTGATTTGTATTGAACGTCTTCTACCAAGGCTATAAACTAAGTTTTCTGGAACAGGTGGGTGTTTGACATTTGCCATATTAAGTAATTCGGTTGCACTGTTTTCTATATCTTTGGTTAATATGCTATCCGCTTCACCATCATAATTCCTCGAATTCAAAAAATTCAAATCAATATCGTTCGGATTTTTTTTGTCGAATAAATGCTTATAATGCCAGATATTTCGATCAAGACATACGACAAAATCCCTGACCTCACATATATCTCTAAAAGGACAAGATTGACCAGGGTTTCCATCTAACTTACTTATGATTTCATCTCTAGCGTCTTTTACCCTTTTTAACACTTCTATCACCTCGCCGCGACGCGATCAAGTGCTCCATCATAGCTATTACGTCCTCATTAAAAGCTTTAGGATATTTTTTAGTAACGTATTCACGGAACTCAGGTAAACTATCTGTGCTATTAGAAGCATTTGCTGGTATCAGGTGACCGGTGATTGACAAAATTTCCAATAAAGGAGTATTGCTGTAGTGAGATAACTTCACACATGACTCAATATTAGGCATATCTTGCCCTTTAAGCCAACGAAGAACAGTAGCATGATTAACCCCCAGGTCACGCGCTAACTGACAGGGTAACCTATTTTGTGTTTTCAGCAATCTTTTTAAAAATGAAATTAATACTGATCGTTTTTTACTCATGATGGTTGATTATATCATATTTCCGTTACTTATTTAACACAAAAACACCATTACACGCCAAATTAATGAAAATCCCTATATTATAATGACGCTAATAACCAACGTTACAGCATTATCTGTCTACTAATCTAGGGGTTACTAGCGATTACTGCTTTGGTATTCGAGCTAAGGCTTCATGGCTATTACATCTATTTCTATAAGCATATTCGGCTTTGCTAAGGAGACAACCTGCATTACCGTGCTGGCGGGCGGTTCATCAATGAGGCTAGGTGCATATTTGCTATAGTATTCCAGTTCGGTATCGCGCATAACCTGATAATCTTCCATCCGTTTAAGAAAAATAATTGCCTTGACCATATTGTTCATCGAACTACCAGCTTCTTCAAGGGCTCCTCTGATTTTATCCAGGGCCACTGTCATCTGGTCTTTCACATTATCCGAAGAGACCTCTCCAGTTTCCATAGTCCTTCCACTGGAGCCGGATACAAAAATCAAGTTACCAACCACCACTGAGCGTGCGAATCTTTGTTTTTTACCCGCATAAGCTAGAGAATAAGTTTTTTTCTTCATAGTCATAGTAATATCTCCTTTAAAAAGTTTGTATTAATAATTAACACTTAAGAAAAACAGGTATTACTTTGTTCTTAAAGCTTGCAAAATCTTTTCCGGTGTTATAGGAGGTTCCCAAATACGTATTCCAATTGCATCATAGATTGCATTGGCTACAGCCGCTGCTGGGTTGTGTATGCCAATTTCACCAGCCCCTTTGGCACCAAATGGCCCGGTGGGCGCTGGTGCTTCTTCAATACCGATAACCTCCATATCAGGTGCATCCAATGTACTGGCAATTTTGTATGTATCAAAGTCATCTGTCAAGATACGTCCACTCTCGTCTGCAACAGGGTGCTCCCAAAGTCCAAACCCTAACGCCTGTACAACACCGCCTTGAAGAGAACCTTCTACAGTCAACGGATTCAACATAGTGCCACTATCATTGACAACTACTACTTTTAATACATCTACCTCTCCCGTCTCTGTATCCACCTCTACCTCAGCAAAACAGGCCTGGTATGCCGGTGGATTATCGCTAGCAGTGTACATACAGCAACCGGTAAACTGCTCATTATCAAAAACGTTAAAAATAGCTTCCATGGTTACTTCAGCAATCGGCATTCCTTTTTGGGGATCAGTCTTACTGTATATTCTCCTATCCTTTATATCGAGTTCTTCTGCAGGTAAATCCAGTTTCCTTGCTGCTCTCTTAAGAAGTTTACCCTTGGCATCTTCAGCAGCTTTTATGACTGCATTTCCAATTAGATATGCTGAACTCGACGCAAAAGAGCCGAGTTCCCATAGGGTAACATCAGTATTTCCCCAAACTATATGTACATCCTCAAAAGATATGCCTAATACCTCCGCAGCAACCTGGGCCATAGAACTAAAAGCGTTATTGCCTATAGGAGAAGGCGAGATTGAAAGTACGACAGTACCGTCTTCATTAAATTTAACTATAGCGCTAGTTTGTCGCTGGTGTGCAGGCCAGGCACCACTTACATATGCAACACATGATAAACCTACTCCCCGTTTGCGAGTACCATCTTTCTTTTGTCCTCGTTTCTCTTTCCAGCCTATCTTCTCGGCACCAATTTTAATACACTGAGCCATTGCGGTAGAGGCTATAGGAAAATTAGGACCAAAGATACCAGGGTCACCAACCTGGGAAAGATTTTTCAACCTGAGCTCAAGGGGATCCATCCCTATTTTTTCGGCAGCCATGTCCATGATCTGTTCACGAATAAAACAATCCTGTATAGCACCATACCCCCGCATTGATGAGCGGGGAACTTCGTTAGTGTAAACCACATCCGCTACATTTCTCTTGTTTGGGCATCTGTACAGGACACCAGCACAGGCACAGGCAATCATAGAACCCAGCCCACTACCAGCAACCGCAGATCCAGGTCTGGTTATTAGTTTTCTCTCGATGGCGGTTATGGAGCCATCATTTTTGAAACCCATCTTTAAATTGAAACGGCTGAATGCTTCTCTGGGTGGTCGATCGCTGAATTCCTCCTGCCTGGTATAGAATAGCTTTACCGGCTTTCCAGTTTTTTTAGCCAGAGCAACACACAGCGGTTCTCTGACCATGAGCCAACCAGCACCAAAAGCACCACCTATATATTGCGCTTTAACCGTAATCTTACCAACGGGGATACCAAAGATAAAAGAAATTCCTTTTTTAACAAGATGCTGTAACTGATTAGGCGTCCAGACTGTAAGTCTACCATCAGCATTGAAGCTGGCGACGCAGGCAAAAGTTTCTAGCGGAGAATGCCTTTGTTGTGTTGTATTGTACATGGTCTCGTCAATAACAAAGTCAGCCTCATTGAAACCTTTTGTTATATCACCTTCAGGCGGTAACTCCACGTGTAGTCCTAAATTTTTCTCAACGACTTCTTCTCCTGGTTGGCCATCAGCCTGTTTTCTCTGTACTTTATCGTGTATTCTGGGAGCACCTTCCTTCATCGCCTCTACAGGATCAAAAACTGCTGGTAATTGTTCATATTTTACATCAATTAAACCTATTGCTTCCTCAGCCACGCTTTCATTTATTGCAGCTACTGCCGCCACAGCGTCTCCATAATAGCGCACTTTTTCATCTAATACACGTGTGTCTCGAACTCCCCATGGTTCAATACCAGTCAGTTGTTGAAGATTTGCTGTGTCCATCGCGTATTGAATTCTGGGCACGTCTTTCATAGTAATCACGGTCTCGACTCCTGGTAACTTTTCCGCTTTTGAAGTATCAATTTTTGCAATCTTAGCATGAGCATAAGGGCTATGAAGCACTTTTGCAATTAACATGCCCGGTAGATCTACATCTGAGACAAAAGTTGCCGCTCCGGTAACTTTTGCTACACCGTGGATATCAGGTAATCTTTTCCCTACAACTGAAAGTTCAGTTTTCATTTTATCGAACCTCTCTTCCTTATATTTTTTGCTGCCTCTAGAACGGCATCGACTATTTTCACGTAACCAGTACATCGGCAAAGGTTCCCAGCCAGAGCCTCTTTAATTTCCACCTTAGTCGGATTTGGATTCCTATTTAATAAAGCCCTGGCGGACAGGACCATACCAGGTGTGCAGAAACCACATTGTATTGCACCATAATCTATAAAGGCCTTCTGGACCGGGTCTAAAACATTGTCCTTAG
>Ga0265297_10006124_pt1 | contig 17704 bp, 12 predicted proteins | sample Munlanlwell13791_FD_192502 | JGI IMG/M metagenome (GOLD analysis project Ga0265297, IMG submission 192502) | Leachate microbial communities from a municipal landfill in Southern Ontario, Canada - Leachate well 137-91 | ecosystem: Engineered > Solid waste > Landfill > Unclassified | place...
TGAAAAAGCGAGGATGAACAAACCCGGGACTCCTAAGGGGAACTGGGACTGGCGGATGACCCCGCACCAGATCACGCCGCAGCTGACTTTAAAGCTCTGGAAAATGACCGACGAATACGGCCGCAGCTAGCGGTAGTTGTCGAATTGAAGGGCGATCTGTAAATTAGCGGCGTTGACCTTCTGCATGACCGCTTGTAAATCATCAATTTTCTTGGCGATCACTCTGACGCTATCCCCCTGGATCTGCGCCTGAACTTTTAGTCCGGAAGCTTTGATCAGTTTGGTGATCTCTTTGGCCTGCTCTTGTTCGATCCCGGTCTTGATCTTAACGATCTGTTTAACTGTCCCGCCGAGAGCCGTCTCAATTTTACCGAACTCAAAAAACTTGAGGGAGAGCTGACGGCGGGCCAGTTTTTCTTGCAGAATATTAACGACGTTCTTCAGTTTGAACTCGTCTTCAGAGACCAGGACGATCTTATCGTCCCCTTGTTTCTCGATGGAGCTGACGCTCCCCTTGAAATCGAAACGGTTGGCCAATTCCTTGACCGCCATTTGCACGGCGTTATCGAGCTCCTGCAGGTTCGGTTTGGAGACGATGTCAAAGGAATGGTCTTGCGCCATGGTTATTCCTCCAGCGCCTTGATGATCGCTTGGGCGAACTCATCGGCCACGTCCGCTCCGCTGCCGGTCACGACTTTACCGTCGGTCTCGACAGCCTGGCCGGTAACGTTAACGCCGACGCCTTTAAGCGCCCGCTTGCCATAAGGCGAAACCGCCGCTTTTTTACCTTTACCGAGCGCGCCGCCGTTGACCAGGGTGATGGGGGCGAGGGAGAGCCCGCCGATAACCTTATCCGCTTTGACCGCTTTGGCGATCAGGCCGGTCGCCGTTTCGCTGTGATTATAGGCCGTGACGCCGGGCCCGCCGATGAAAACAATGGCGTCATAATCGGCCGCGCTGGCTTTTTGCAGAAGTTCGCAATTGACTTTAGCGCCGAAAGCGCCGTAAGCCGTTTTTACGGTCGAAGCGACGGAGACTTGCAGGCCGGCGGCTTCAAAGGTCTTTTTGACCGCGGCGAATTCTTTATCGTCAAATTTGCTGGGGGCGACGACAAGCAGGACCTTTTTCCCTTCAACGGACGAGGCGGACGCTTCATCGGTTGCTTCTCCGGAGACGAGCTCAACTTTCAGGACCTCTAACTTGTAGTCGTCCTTGGGGGCGGGGCCACCCATCGCGGAAACCGGGCCGATCACCAGCAGTGAAACGCCGAAACAAAGGGCCAGGGCCAAAAAAACTTTTCTCATTTTACCTCATTCCTCCCGTTTACTTTCACTATTTTAGCCTTTAAGGCCTTTGCTTCTTTTATCGTCGCCAGGGCGTAGGCGATAATGACGACCTTTTCCCCTTTTTGCCCCAGCTTGGCGGCCGGACCGCGGAGCGAGATCTCGCCCGGCTGGCCTTCGATCACGTAAGTTTCGAAGCGGTGGCTGTTGTCAAAATTGAGGACATGGACCTTTTCCCCCGGGATCAGGCCGGCCGCTTTGATCAGTTTTTTGTCGATGGCGATGCTCCCTTCGTAATAGGGCTGGGTGTCAGTTACCGTCGCCATATGGATCTTTGATTTTAACATGGAAACTAGCATTTCTTTGAGTATAGCGAAAAAGCCTTGATATTTCAAGGAATAAACCTCTCCCACCGTCCGCCTAAGCGGACGGTCCCCCCTCTCCATCGAAGATGGAGAGGGCCAGAAGGAGGGAATGTCGTGATATAATTTAGATGAAAATGAGATTGATAACGGTTGGACTGATATGTTTACTTGCGATTTCTCCGGGCTTGGCGACAACGGCTGAAGTTGGCGCTTTCGTGCCGCTGCCGATCGTGGCCAGCGCCGAAGCCAGGCCGGCCAACTTTCTGACCGAATTTGACATTGTTTTCTGGCAGACCGCCCCCTTTGCCACCCTTTGGAGCTACGCCGGCGACCGGCTTTTATTTGCCAGCCAGCCGATCCATTGGGAGGCGATCGCTATTCTTGGTCTGGCGGTCTCGGTTGGGAACGCTTTTATCCGGGCCGATAAGGCAACGCATGATCGAAATTGGCGAAGTTATTAAGCTTGACGGCGAGCAAGCCGAGGTTTTTTTCCAGCGCAACCCGGCCTGCGGCAATTGCACCGCTTGCCGGGCCCAGGCTGACGGCACTTTAAAAACCAATGTTTATAACGCGGTTGGCGCGAAACTTGGCGAGAAGGTTGAAGTTGAGTTTTCCAGCCGCTCGTTTGCTGGAGCGGCCTTGATAGTCTTTGGCCTCCCAGTGGTTTTTTTGTTTCTGGGGTATTTATTGGGCCGGCAATTTTCCAATGAAATAAGTGGAGCTGTTGGGTCCCTGCTTTTTTTCTTGGCCAGTTTTGGTTTGATCCAGTATTTGGACCGCTTTTTCCCGAAAAGTAATTTACCGAGGATAATTGCCATATGCACGAAGCGACCATAGCCGAAGCGATCTTGAGCCTGGTGACGTGTTCGATCCCGGAAGACGTTACCAAGGTCAGGCGGATCAACCTGGTCGTTGGCGCGTTTGGCGGGGTGGAGAAAGAATCGCTCGACCTTTATTTTAACGCCTTAAGCCAGGGGACCAAAACAGAAGGGGCAGTATTGGCGATGACGGTTAAACCGGCCAAGCTGACCTGCCGGAGCTGTGGAGAGATCTCCTTTTACGACGGCCGGGAAAAACTCCGGGAGACCTGCCTTAAATGCGGCGGACCGAACCGGGTGGAGAAAGAAAAACTGTTCTACATTGATAATGTTGAGGTAATCTGACGAAATTTCGCCACTTAACTGCTGAAATATTCTAATTTCCTCGTAAATTGTCAATAATCCATCTGGCAATAAAATTGCTTTCTTCCCTCCAGGTAAGAAGGGGGGAGGATTTAATTGGGAACTGAAAATCTAAGTAAATTAATAATTCCAATTGAGAGAATTGAGCATAAGATCTATCTTATCCGCGGACAGAAGGTGATCTTGGACCGTGATTTGGCCGAATTGTATGGGGTTGAAACCCGTGTTTTAAATCAAGCGGTTAGAAGAAATCAAGATCGTTTCCCTGGAGATTTTCTATTGTCTTTGTCCAGAGAGGAGATAAGGGACTTATCACAAATTGTGATAAGTTCAAAAATGAAGCACGCGCCAAATGTTTTTGCTTTTACAGAACAGGGAGTTGCCATGCTGTCCGGCGTTCTTCATAGCAAAAGGGCGGTTCAGATGAATATTGTGATTATGAGGGCATTTGTGAAACTGCGACAAATTATCTCTTCTAACAAAGAGTTGGCGGAGAAATTTAGCGAGCTTGAAAAACGGATACAAAAACATGATGTTGAGATCTTTTCGATTTTCAAGGTGATTCGTCGACTAATGGTGGAACCGGAAAAACCGAAGAAACGGATCAGGTTTGTGACGTAAAGGTAACGGAAGAGGAAGGGATGGCGAAAAATCGCCATGTTACAAGAAAAAATGATTGCAATTTATGACTTGATGGGGCGATAATGTTTAGTGGCAATAATGACTCTTTATGTTATCTTGGAGGATTGTCGTTGAAGTCCAAAAATATATTAATAATTAGTCTTCTTTTTTTGCTGGTTTTACCGCTCTTTGCGGCTGAACCGGCCAAAACAACAGCTAAAAAAACAGCCGCGAAAACAATTAAGGCCTTTTCCCTGCCAACGGAGCCGACCGGAGCCAGTTTTAATCCCGCCAATAGTTTTCCCAGCTCTCCAGGGGATTCAGTCGATCCAGCCAGCGGGGCCCTGGTTATCAAACAGACCGATCTGGTCTTGCCAGGGAAAGCTGGATTGGACCTGGAGATAGCGAGAAGCTATAACAGCCGGGCGTTTAAATCGAATCCAAGGCCGGATCATTTTAGAAATACTAACGAGATTTGGAATATATTGATTTGTAACAAGCCAGAAGAAGTATTTAATTTCCGTGTTCCTTTGATTGCGGACCAATGGGGTGGTTGGATTGGGCAAGGTTGGCAGTCAAATATTGGCGGGGTCTTAGTTGTTGGGCATGCTTTTAATTTTGTTCCTATAAACTTAGCAAATACAATGCCTTTTTATATTTTCAATGGATTAGGCTGGAAGGTTAATGAATGCCCAAACAACTACGATTCAATAAGGATTATGGTTGATTCTCAATCATATGAATTTGATCAAAACCTAAAGCCTAAAGATAAATTGGATAAGGTTTCTTTGAAGAGAAATGACGATGGATATATTTTGACCGTAAAAGATGGGAAGAAGTACTATTTTGCAGAGAAACGCTATTTTAAAAAAGAGCAATACGCCCATTATTGGTATCCGAACGACCATTACGAGTTTTGGAGTGAGATTTATTACCTATCTTCCGTTGAAGATACGAATGGGAATAAAATAAAGTATGAATATGATAAGTTTGGCGACTCCTTTAATCATAACGAAGAACATACGGAGAAGACTGAAGTCTTTGGAGTGACGGTTGCCGTTTGGTATAAATACGAAAAAGCGCTGATCTATTCAAAATTCCTCAGACCATCAAAGATTATTGATTCATTCGGTCGGGTTGTAGATATTCATTATCGTGCCGCCTATGCAGATTCCCCATTATTAGCTTCAATGATCGACAGTTTATCTTATAAAGACAGCGATGGCCGGACCGTCAGCTATCAATACGTTTACGATGCCAATAATTGCCTGGTTGAAGTGATCCCGCCAGAAGGAAATCCGACCCATTTCAGCTATTCCTCGGTTGACCAGGGGCTAGGGGATAAATATGAAGATCGCGGGAATATCCTGACCGGGATTGTTTATCCGACCGGAGCGAGCGCCTCATATAATTATGAATGGTATAGCGTTGGGAGCCAATCTCCGACTATGAAAGTTGAAAAGGACCAAGCCTTGAGCAGTTTTGTTGTTTCCAGCCGGCGGCTCAATAGCTTGAACTGGAACTACTCTTACGGTGGCGGCTCACTATACAGTCGTTATGGGGAAGATGTCCGGCCTGATACTGAATATAAGGAAGATAAGGGGGAAGCTTGGAATATCAAGCAAGTTACGGTTAGTGACCCATTAGGTGAAACAGATTATGAGTATGAGCAAGGACTGCCTAAATCAATTAAAAACGCGGTAGGGCATATTACTACCTACTATTGGGATTACATAAACAAAATATTGATTTATTTGGATACGAATAAGAATGGACTGACCATGCGAACCGAATATGCCAATTATGATTACTATGGCAATCCTCATTTGATTCGAGAGTTTGGCGACCCCACGATCTCGTCAGACGATTGGGAGATACATGCTGAATACCAGCACGACAGCAGTCCAATTTATCGGGACAATCACCTCGTTGACCGGGTGAACCATTCCTGGCTTAGCAAAGACGGGAAAAATTACAACGAGGTTTATTTTAATTACGACCCGGTTGGGAACGGTAATTTAATCGAAAAACGAGAAAAACAGGATGCCGGGTTGGCGATTACCAGTTATAAGTATGACAGCGCCGGTAACCTGGTCGTTGTAATTGATCCGAATAGCAATGTGACCCAGTTTAGTTATACCGACGGCTCGCCGAAACCGACTAAGGTATCTAACCTGCTGACCAAGACCAGCGCCTTCTATATTAATACCGGACTTCTGAAAAGCGAGTCCGATTACAATGGCAACTTAACAAGTTATAGCTATGATTCCCTTGGCCGTCTTCTGATAAAAACCAACCCTGACGGGACCAATATTAAATATGCTTACAATGACGCGGCCAACCGGGTCGAGGTCGCCGATGAGAACGGGAATATTTCACGCTATAACTACGATTCCCTGGGCCGGTTGAGCGCAGTTGAGAAGCCGGAAGGGGTGGAGATAGGCTATCAATATAATCCCCATTCCAAGATCAGCGCGGTAACGATGGCAGGGAAGAAGACAAGCTACGACTATGACCAGATCGACCGCCTGGTCGGCCTGACTTATCCGGGCGGGGCGACGGTCCGTTGTGCCTATAACCGGAACCAGATCGAGATGACCGACCCGGAGAATAACGCGACCAACTATAAATATGACGGCCAGGGGAACCTGCTGGAAGTCGATGAGGTGGATGGGAGCAAGACGTTGTACGCTTACACGCCGACCGGCAAGCTGGCCAGAGTCTCGGATGCTCGCGGCCTGATAACTGAATATGAATACGATCGGCAGAGTCGTTTGACCAAAGTGAAAAATTCCGATGGCACGTCGATCGGCCTCGGCTATGATCTGGTAGGTAATTTGGTCCGGAAGTCGACTCCAAATGACGAAACGATCCGCTATCGTTATGATACCTTGAACCGCTTGACGGCGATCAACTATCGCGACCCGAAATATGATCTTAGCTACGGTTATGACGAGAGCGCCAGCAGTAATGGTAAAGGTCTGATGACCAGCCAGACCGACCCGTCTGGCCGCTCGACTTTCAGCTACGATAAGCGGGGAAAACTGACCGCGAGAACTCAAACTATTGGCCCGCTTTCCATGACAACCAATTATTCGTACGATAACGCCGGTTATATTTCGGCGGTCCAGGATTTAAGCGGTACGACCTATTACGATCATGACGGTTTGGGCTGGGTAATCGGAGTGAAGCGGGAAATTGCCGGGAGCCGAAAGACAATCGCCAGTTATATTTATAACCCAACCGGGACAGTTAAAGAGATCGACTATTTTAACGGCTTAAAAACCACTTATTCTTATGACCAGCGTGATCGGCTCGACCTTTTAAGGCTGACCGATAGCCAGGGGAAAGAACTGCTTAAGCATGATTATGACTATGATGGGGTTGGGAACCGGACCGCCCTTAATATCGCGAATGTTGAATCGATCACTTATAACTACGATCAGCTCTACCGCTTAACCGGCGTGCACTACACCAATTCAGAAGGGGACTCGACCTTCAAATACGATCCGGTCGGAAACCGGACTAGCCACGACTATCCTTATGGGAGCATGAAATATTTCTACGATGGGAAATCCAATCGGCTCGATCACCTGACCCTCAATCTTCAGGGGAAAACCTCCTACTCTTACGACCAGGACGGGAACCTGACCAAAGCGGAAACGTTTAACGGCGAGCAGAGTAGCGGAGCGACCAATTACCTGTACGATCCGGAAGACCGGTTGACCGCGATCAAGGCTCCGGATGGGACAGAAGTTAACTATACCTATAGCGGCGGCGAGCGGGTCAAAAAGAGCACTCCCGACCAAACGACTATTTACCTCTACGATTTGGCGGGGAATGTCCTTTGCGAGACCGATACCGCCGGCGGGCTCAAGGGATATTACGTTTATGCCAACGGCCAGCGGCTGGGCGAAGGGAAGTCGGACGGGACTTTCTATGTTTTTCACAATGATGTCTTAGGGAGCCCGGCGCTGATCAGCAACCAGAAAGGGGAGATCGTTCAGAAGTATCTCTACGAGCCATTTGGCTCGATCCTGGCGAGCAAGGGGAGCAACGAGAACCGTTATACCTTTACCGGGAAAGAGTATGACCGGGAGAGTGATCTTTTTTACTTCGGGGCCCGGTATTACGACCCGCAGATCGGCCGCTTCCTGACCCAGGATTTGGCCCAGCAGGACTATGAAAACCCGCAAAGCTTAAATCGGTATGTTTATTGCCAGAATAATCCGCTAGTATTTGTTGATCCGGATGGAAATGACCCTCGGCCGATTGCCTATTTTAATAAGATCCTAAGGCCGGGGGATATTATTATGGTGCATTCCCCAGGTATTATTGAAGACTTAATTCGTGCTAAAACAGAGAGCTACTGGAATCATACCGCGATTTATGTAGGAGAAGGAACGGTGGTTGAAATGAGAGCTGTTCCTGGGAAAGCGGTTTATAGTACGCCATTAGAAAAAATTGTAAATAGCTCTGGAGATATTGGGGTTTATAGATATAAGGGGAAAGATTCAATAGAAAAGGGAAGATTGGCAGTAAACTGGGCAAGAGAGAGTTTAAATAGAAATTTACAATATGATTATCCGAGTATTATTTCTTATGGTTATTTTAGAGATACAAAAGGGTTGAAATATATTTGCAGTGAGCATACATGGCAAAGTTATTTAAACGCAAACGTTTCCTTGTCTCCTAGGGATAAACAAATAACACCAGGAGACATCGGGAGAAGTAAGAGCCTTGATAGAATAGATAGTTTTAATTTTGGAGGAGGTGTTAATCTTAACCCTGGAGAAACAAAAGCATATTTTAGAGGAGGATTTTCATGGTAAATCTAAAAAAGGCCCTAAAGACAGGATCTTTAATTAATTTGGCAATTTTATTTAACTGGGTTTTATTATTTATTGTTGATCCAATATATAAAATGACTGGCTGGCAAATATTCTTTTTTGGGTTTTTGTTGATATCTTTATTTTTATCAATATTTGTATTAATATTGCCAGTTTTGTTTGTCATGAGAAGTAAGGAGGCTGAAAATTTTACAAGCATTTATTTGTCGTTTGGTTTTACTGTTGTTATTTTTGTGATTATTTCAATGGTATTGTTTTTTGTCTCACCATCAACAATTGCTTCGTTAGGCATGAGCGGATATTTTGTTTTTATAGTTTTATTGTTTGTTGTTGGCCACATTGCGGCTTTTATTATTCAGCTAATTAAATATTTCAGGCAAAGAAAAAATGACCAATATTAAAAGCGGGATTAGAAGTGGGGTAAACATTGCGGGGATTATGATTGTTGGTTTGCTGTTAGATTCGTTTTTTTGGGGGCAATTGTATCGTCTATCAAATAATGAGGTGTTTATGTATGGGTCATTATTTACGATGGTTATAGTGTCAATGCTGACCTTGGTTTTCCCTAGTAAGTGGGTTGTTTCTAATAAGAACATAAAAATAGCTGAGGGGGTTTGTGCATTAATTGGCTCATTTATAGTGTCATTTAGTTTAATGATCTTAATTGCGCTTATTATTGCCTTTGTTTCTCCGGGGTATGCTGAGGCATTAGGATTTGCTGGTTTCCCAATTGTTTTTTCTGGCTTATTGTTGATGGGTCACATTGCCGCTTTCATTATTCAGCTAATTAAATATTTCAAGCAAAAAGGAGTAAGCAAACAATGAAAAGATTAGTATTTGTTCTTTTAGTTGGTCTCATCTCAATATTCGCGATTGGGCAAGCAAGGTCACTTGGCCAAGTCAGTCTGTGGAATTTAAATTGTATGGGAAGAGTCTTTCTCCTCATTTAATGCGTTTATGAGTAATTGGAAAGATAATTTAATTAATTGGATTGAGCCGCCTGTAGTAATCAGCTCAATAGTAGCTTTCTACTGGCTTATGCAATTTGGGGCCTTCAACTTACTATTTAATGTTTTTAGCATAAAAATAAGCAACTATTTGTCTTTCATGACAATTTATATCGCCATTGTAGCAATAATTGGTTTGCCAATATTAAAGAACGCGATTTGGTTTGGAGGGCAATATAAGTTACTACTTTTAATTGCGAAGTTGTTTGTATCGTTGTCGCTTTCTTTATTGTTTTTGTTTATTTACACAATTATGCTCATTATTATCTGTCCAGAAGCTTACATAGCGGCTGGCTTTGGGCATGAATTTACTATTTTTCCATTAGCAATAGTAATCGGGCATTTTATTGTTTTTATAGTTTTTTTGTTAAATGGTTTGCAAAGAAATGGGCGTTTATTTAAGGGGGGGGGATAATTGAAAAAAGTCGCCTTACTACTTCTATCCCTTCTCTTCTCGGCCAACCTGGCCATAGCGGAGCCGGGATTTATCTCGCCGGTCATTGGGAATATAGATGATTCGACCGCGGCGGATGAGGTTATTACTTCGACCTTCGATGGCCGGCTCTATGCCTGGAGGGAAGAGCGGACTTTAGCGGCCGGGGCCTGGCCGGTCCAGTTTAACGGAGTGATCTGTGCTGCTCCGGTTTTGGCCGACTTAGATTCTAATCCTAAGGACCAGGAACTTTTAGTCCCAATCCACACTTTTAATAATGCTTATAAGATCGTCGCCTTGCAAGGGAATGGGGCCGAACTCTGGGCGAAAGAACTTGATTTTGAGCTTAACTCTTCACCAGCGATCGGTCAAATAAACAAAGAGAAAATCGTTTTTCTCGGTAGCCGGGACGGGAAACTCTACGCCTATAAACTTAAAAATTGGCAGAAAGTTGACGGCTGGCCAAGGGTTGTTGCCGCTGGCGTCGGTGTTGCTCCGGTCTGCGCCGACCTAAATAATGATGGGAATGACGAAGTCGTGGTCAGCGCGGCCGATGGGACAATCGTTACCCTGATTTTATCCGGCAAGGAATGGACGGCGACTCAATTAAGCGTCAAAAATAGCTTTGCTGAAGCAGGCGCGATTGCCGACCTGGATAACGATGGGAAGAAAGAACTGGTCTTGAGCGGAAATAATCTTCTTTATCTGTGGAGCTATAAGAACGGGGCTTGGGAATCTCGCTGGTCGCTTCCGGTCAATGGCCAACCAGCCAGACCGATCATCGTCGATCTTGATAACGATCGTGAGATTGTTTGTTACACCGGCAAAGGAAAGCTGCAGATCGTTAACAACCAGGGATCGGTTGTTAACACAACGCTTGGTCCGGTTAAAGCTTCCGCCCCAGGCCAGAAAGCCGATCTCTTCCTCCGCCGCTTTCTTTATTCTTACGATGGCTCCGGTGTCGCGGCGGTTAATAAGGGGAGTACCGTAACCGAATGGGGGCTCTACCACCATTATAAGCAGCCATTTATTATGAGCTTGTTCGCGACCCCTGACCCCTTTTCCCCCAATGGTGATGGCCGGAAAGACACGACGGCGGTGACGACCCAGATCGGTTCTCCCCAGGAGTGCGACCTTAAGTTGGAGATCGTTGATGGCCAAAACAAGGTCGTTAAGAAGATCAAGGAGAGCCATTACAAACCGACCGCTAAAGAGAGCTATGTTTGGGATGGGAAGGGGGATAAAGCTTATAATAATGAAGGGGTCGTTCCTTCCGCCGATTATAACCTCTCCCTGCGGCTGGAGTCTGATTTCAGCGATCAGTTAAGTCAACTGAGTCGGGTAACGGTCGATAATATCCCACCGGTAGTTTCTAATGTCACAGTTACCAAAAAAGTAATTACTGATGACCCGTCAGCCCGGGAAACAACGATCTCTTATCGCTTGTCGGAACCGGCCAGCGTTAAGATCTCGTTTGTCGATGAGCAAGGGAAGGGGTATAGAACTTTCACCGATCAAATCGACCTGGGGACCGGAACTTATACCTGGGATGGGAAAGGGGACGCGAACCAGCTTTTCAGCGGTAAATATTATTGCCTGATCACCGCCGAAGATCTGGCGGGGAACCTTGGCTCGGCGGAAGTCGGCAAGATCACCGTCGATGTCGATCCCCCGCTGATCAACGGCGTTTACGCCGAGCCAAAAGTATTTTCTACAACGAGCAAGATCAGGTCAACTCTTTTTCATTATGCCGTTTCCGACGATTCAAAGGTTTCGGCCAGCGTCTACAGTTCGACTGGTAAATTGGTCGCCTCCTTGCTCAAGAAGGAAACGAAAGTTAAGGGGGCTTACTCGATCAAGTGGTCCGGGTTGGCGGACGATGAAAAGGCCTTGCCGGACGGCAACTACAATTTTAAGATCAATGCCCTGGATGAGACCGGCCATCAGTCCAACACGATCGAGACGGTTGTGGAGATCGATAGTACTCCGCCGAGCTTGCTGCAAGGCTTTGTTTCGCCGACGGAGTTTTCTCCCAAGGCTCTGGCCGGCAATTCAACTTTGTCGTTCTTGATCTCGGAAAAGGGGACTATTACCGTGGTGATTGCCGATCCGACCGGCCGGACAATTAGAACTTTGGCCGATAAGGAGAAGATCGAAGCTGGGATTAACTCATTTGTTTGGGATGGCCGCGATAGCGGAGGGACCCCCGTTAACGATGGCTTGTATTCTTATAGAATAACGGCGGAAGATCTGGCCGGGAACCAGGTCCAGGCGTCGATCAACGTTAAGGCTAAGTCGACCCCGCCTGATATCTCAAATCTGACTGGTCGGCCGCTTCTTCTGACCCCGAATAGTGATGGGACGAATGATGTTGGTCATATTAGCCTGACTTTGGCGACTGGAGTTGGTGAAACTAAACTTGGCGTAAGAGTTCTTAACTCCGCCGGTGCGACGATCAAGACCTTGGTTAATGACGAACCATACTACGATGGGAATTATCCGTTTGACTGGTTTGGCGATGTTGATGTTAAAGGAGGGCTGGCCGATAAGGATGGCAATGGGATCGCCGACGATGGCCGATATAGCTACCAAATTATTGCCTTAGACTCGCTTGGCGTAAAAGTTGAAAAACAAGCTGACGTTGTCGTGGTATCGGAGCGGCCGGTTTTTGCTTTGGCCGCTGGAGCGGAGAAGTTTTCTCCAAATGGCGACAATTCGAACGATTTTTTAACCTTCAACTATTCGATCGATTATAATACTGAATTTCTAACGGCGCCGGCCAACCTGAAGCTGGAGATTAAAGATTCGACTAATTTACTGGTCTACACAAAATATTTTACCCAGACGGTCGGCCGCTATTCTTACGACTGGGATGGAAAGGAGAATGATGGCTCTTCTTTGCCCGAAGGGAAATACGTCGCCTATTTAAGCGGTTACGATGCGGCTGGGAATTATACCTTGGCTCCGGCGGTGATCGTCGAAATCGATAATTCCAGCGCGCTGATCAATCTATTTAACGCGTCCCCTAATCCCTTTAGTCCGGCGATTAACGGCGTCAAGGATACGACATCTGTTGCTTACTCTTTTTCGAAACCGTCGCGGGTCAAAATAATGATCAATGACAGTAACGGTCTGCTGGTGAAAACAATTACCACCGAGTCATTTATTAATAGGGAAGTTATTGGCTCTTTTCTTTGGGACGGCCGCAATAATGACGGCGTGGTCGTTGTTGATGGTCCTTATACTTACCAGATCGAGTCGACTGATGCGGCCGGCAATAGTTCGATCGCCAAAGGGGAAGTGGTTGTCGACGATGCTATCCCAGGGGTACCGATTGCTAACGAAGTTGTTTCTTCGACCAATCAGGTTGAATTGACCTATGCGGGTAGTGCTGAAAATGGCGGCTACCTCGAGGTTTACGATAATGACATCTTGGCCGCGGGGACAATGTCGACCGGTAATTTTTCCGCTCCGCTCAAGCTGATGCTGGGTATGAATAAAATAAAATCGCGAGTCACGGATGCTGCCGGTAACATTTCTAGCTTTAGCAGTGAACAGTCTGTCAATTATGAAGTCGATCCGCCGGTTATCAGCTCGGTCGCGGTCACTCCGGCGATTGCTATGGTCGGGCCAATAGCGGTAACCTTTAAATGCTCTGAACCGCTGAAAGAAATGCCAAGCGTTATGATTAATGGGCGTGCGGCGACGTTCAACGGTGAGAATGGCAATGTTTATAATTATCAATACGCGGTTCAAGCCGGTGATCCGCAGGGGGCTGCCCAAGTTTTAATTCAAGCGACCGACCTGGCCGGGAATGTCGGCACTAGCGGAGCGGTTTCGCTGGTTGTCGACACGGTGCCGCCGGTTATTTCACTAAATGGGCGCGGCGCGAACCCTAATCCTTTTACTCCGAATCTGAAGAAAACGACGACCTTTGATTTTTCTGCCGTCGACGCGACCACGGCGGTCAGGGTTGATTACATTAAGATATCAAACGTCGCCGGTCAAACTGTTAAAACCCTGGGAGAAGGGGTCTTGGTCTGGGACGGGAAGGTTGATGGCGGAATTTCTGATATAAATGGCGATGGTTTGGCGGATGAAGGGACTTATACTTTTGAAATCCACGCGGTTGACGCAGCTGGCAATACCTTTAGCCAGACCGGTAAAATACTGGTTAATCGGATCGTCCTCCATCTGGCGGAACCGGCCGCTCCAACTAAGCAAGTTAACCCAACGCCGTTTTCTCCAATAGTACTGCCGGAAACGAGCATTTCTTTCGCTTTAAACCAGGAGACAAGCGGTCCAGCCTGGTTAGGAGTACTGTCGATAATGAAGAAAAAAATCAAAACGATGTCAATTGAGCCGATTGGCACCGTTAAGATTGAGATTAAAACAACGGGCGGGGCATTGGTGAAGACCTTGTTGCCAAGCCCAACTGATGATGGTCAGCGCGCCGCGGGGAGTTATCAGCTAGGCTGGGACGGCAAAGATAACAATGACTCGATCGTTGCCAGCGGCAGCTACAAAGTAGTAATTGCCGCGGTTGACCTGGTTGGCAATCCAGCGGAGAACTTGGCTAGTTTAACTTATGATTTAGTAATCGATACTACTCCGCCGACCGGCAGTTTGACGATCAACGGGAACAATGCCTATTCGACCTCGTTAGGAGTAACACTAAATTTGTCGGCAAGCGATAGTTACAGCAACATTGTTAAAATGAGGATCAGTAATGACGGGGTCTTTGATAGTGAGCCGGAAGAAAATTATTCGACTACGAAGAGTTGGTCCCTAGTAAGTGGTGGGGACGGAGCCAGAACGGTCTACGCTAAATATATGGACGCGGCTGGCAACTGGTCGCCGATTTATAATGACTCCATTATCTTTGATGAAACACCGCCGGCTGTTTCGATCCAATCGGTTAGCGCCACTCCTTTTAACCAAATGTACCAGACAACGACGATAGGGTACACGATCAATGATCTTGGCGATGTTTATTATGAGGCTGGTATTTATACCGCGGCTGGCAGTTTGATCAAGACGATCAGACGCTATTCCGATGGTGTAACGGCGGTCGGCGCCGTTGCTTATACCTGGGATGGACGGAACGATTCAGGCGATTATGTTAATGAAGGAGTCTATAAATTTAAAGTCAGGGCAAAGGATCAGGCTGGGAATGAAAGTGGCTGGCAGGAAACAGCGATCAACGCGGTTGATGACATTTTGGTGTCGGGAAGTATTGTTTCGTCAACTAGTCCCAATCTTTCGGTTTCAGAAAATACCGTTTCTTTAAGTTGGTTGCGTGACCCGCCGGATGATAGTAACAAGCTTGGTCCGGTTCGAGCTTTTATCGAGACTTCTTCGGCCTATTTTGGTGGCGCAACGGATGACTATAATAGAAGCGATGATTTTTCAGTCGATCATGGGCAAAATGTTGAGCTTTATCTTCGGGCTGATGGAGCCGTGCACGAAGGGAGAAGAAGTTTTGAGATTTATCGTACGTCCGATAATTCTCGTGTTTGGGGGATGAACGATCATTCAGAAGCTTATGCAGGAGAAACTTTATTTGTTTGGCTTGATTCCGGTACCTATTATTTAAGAGTTCGAGCCGGTGTCGCTGGCGGCGGTAATACTGCTAAGACGGAAATGAAGATCTGGTTTATTGATCGAAAATACAATCAATATGCGCGGGATAGTGCCGATTTTGGCTGTAATTGGAGCGCTATTGCTGGGCCAATACAAGTTGATTCTTATCCTTCCGGCCAAGATTGTCTTTTTGACCCCGAACCTACATTTGCCATTCAGGGGATGACGCCTGTTTTTACTTATGCTAGTGGGACCAAGGTTTATCATCTTTATCGCTCAAGCAATAATCTGTATTATCGAAAAGGTGTTTTGACCGCTGAATACAAATCGTATTATTCACCAGCGCTTCCAAGCGGTTTTCAATCGATTGTTTGGTCAACCTCGGCTCAAATCACTCATTCAAATACGGTTTCGACCACTGTTGTTTCGTTGTGCAGAAAAGTGAATGATTTATTCGTGGCTTGGAAGGACAATCGGGATAATAACTCCATATATTTCCAAAAGATCCCTTCTAATTTTGCTCCAACGAATGGAACGGCAACGGTCTTAAGCGTTAATAAAACGACAAAGCCAATCGTTAAAGTGCAATCCGCCACCCTCGAATCACCGTCTCTAATTGCGCCGGCTAAAGATCGGCAGGATGTCCAAAACATTCGGCCCGCTTTTGAATGGCAACATCATAAGGCGGATACGACTGAATATCGGGTTGAGGTCGCTAAGAACGATAGCTTTACGATCGATCACCAAATCTTTAGTAAAACGGCTGGGACCGGGGCTCAAGATAAGGCTGATAGTAATCTTTACTACTTTAATTACTCGATCCACGAATTTGATCCGAGCTTAGAGCGGAACACCGACTACTTCTGGAAGGTGACTGCACTTTCCCCAACCAACGCGGCGACCTCGGAGACGTGGGGCTTCCGAATCCAACCGGAATTGACCTTGGTAGGGGTGACCAACTATCCGAACCCGTTCAATCCGAACCGGGAGCAGACCAAGATCCGCTACCGGCTCTCGGCTGACGCCGATGAAGTGCGGATCAGGATTTATGATATAACCGGTTCTTTAGTAACCGAACTTGATGGTACAACCAATGGCGAAGGGATGAGCGTCTGGCAGAAATATAACGACGTTTCCTGGGATGGGCGGAATGGGCGAGGGAATCTGGTAGTCAACGGGATTTATCCGTTCGAGATCATGGCGCGAATCGGTGATAAAACTATCAGTGGCCGTGGAAAGATAGCGGTACTGAAATGAAGAAAGCAACTCTCTTTTTACTGATTACTTGGTTGCTACTGACGGCTGTTAACGCTCTCGGCCAATCCGGTGCTGACATTGCCGTGCTCAATGCTGGAGTAGGAGCTCGTCCGCTCGCCATGGGTGGCGCTTTCACCTCGGTTGCCGATAATGCCGACGCCCCATATTGGAATCCTGCTGGTTTGGGTTTTATTAGCAGCCAGGAGATTACCAGCAGTCAAACGAGGCTTTCAACCGACGCCGATCATTACTATCTTAGTTATGTGACTCCGGCTCTGGGTGGGACAATCGGTCTTTCCTGGATTCAGGTTGGACTAGGGAATATTGCCCAAACCTCAAGCGAGGTTGATATCCACAACGAAGTTCAGAATATCAGCTTGTTCAGCTATTTTTCGAGTGCTTATTTGTTATCATATGGGAAGAAGCTGAACGACCATATTGCCTTTGGTCTGACGGCGAAATATCTAAGCTCCGAGATGTTTGGGATCAGTGGTGGGAGCGGTTGGGGCTATTCCTTGACTCCCGGCGTAATGCTTCGCTTGGCCAAGTATCGTGTGACTATCGGTTTCAAGATCGACGAACTGATCAATACCCAGCAGTGGGGAACCGGAACGGTCGAAAACGTTTCGCCTAAAGCGCGGTTGGGCTTGAACTGGCTTCCTTGGTCCGAAAGCCGGGTGGCGGTTGATATTAGCCAGATGATAAAATCGGGTTATTCTCCGGAGGTCGCGACTGGGGTTGAATGGTCGCAAGGTTGTATTGCTTATCGGGCAGGGTATAATTCCAGCGGCCTGACCGCTGGGGTTGGCTTTACGGTTGGCCATGCTAGGCTTGATTACGGCTATGTTCAAGACGGAAATTTTTCCTCGAACAATGTTCATCGGATCTCTTTAAGCGGGAAGTGGTAATAAAATGAAAATTGAAATAAAAAGATCCATTTTCGCGACCAATGACCAGGAAGCCGAGGCGGTCAGAAAAAAACTGGCCGGTTTGGAACTGGCGGCGGTTAACCTCCTCGCTTCGCCGGGAGCGGGGAAGACCAGTCTCCTCCTTCGTTTGTTAGCTCTTCTCGCGCCGAAGATGGCGGTGGGGGTGATCGAAGGGGATGTCGCTTCTTCGATCGA
>Ga0265297_10006125_pt1 | contig 17704 bp, 16 predicted proteins | sample Munlanlwell13791_FD_192502 | JGI IMG/M metagenome (GOLD analysis project Ga0265297, IMG submission 192502) | Leachate microbial communities from a municipal landfill in Southern Ontario, Canada - Leachate well 137-91 | ecosystem: Engineered > Solid waste > Landfill > Unclassified | place...
CGATGCCGTCATAGAAGCCCTGGCGCACCAGTTCCTTGATCCGGGCGACATGCTTCGGCGCAAGGTCCGGACGCAGCTCGATGACGACGGTGCCGTCCTTGAGCTGCAGGAGCAGGGTGTTTTCGGGATCGGCGGCAACCGCGGCAGTGGTCATGGCAAACATCGCAAGTAGAATGGCAAACAGGCGCTTCATACCCTAACTCCTCCCAAAGGTCTCGGGTAAAGGGTCCGCCCGAGGCGGATTTCACTCGGGCGGATTTCGATCAGGCGGATTTCACTTGTGCCAGTTTGGCGCGCAGCCGGGCGGCCACGGTCGGCGGCACGAAGGCCGAATAGTCGCCGCCCAGGCGGGCGACATCCTTGACCAGGCTGGACGCTATCGCCTGGTGCACGAGGTCGGCCATCAGGAAGACGGTCTCGACCTCGGGCGCCATGGTGGCGTTCATGCCGGTCATCTGGAACTCGTAGTCGAAGTCGGTACCGGAGCGAAGCCCGCGCAGCAGCACGGTCGCCCTGTTGGCACGGGCGAAATCGACCACCAAGCCCTTGAAGGGCACCACCTCGATCACCCCGATACCGGGCTCGTCACGGAGCCCGGCGATCAGTTCGTTCATCATGTCGAGCCGCTCGTCGAACTCGAACATCGGCGACTTGCCCGAGTTGATGCCGATGCCGAGCACCAGCTTGTCGACGAGCTTGGCGCCGCGCCGGATGATGTCGAAATGGCCGAGGGTGGGCGGGTCGAAAGTGCCGGGATAGACGCCGATGCGCATCACGCCTCGCCCCCCTCGCCGTTCGCCTCCCCGCCGTTCGCCTCCCCGCCGTTCGCCTCCCCGCCGTTCGCCTCGTCGACCGCTTCGGCTTCGGTCTCCTCGCCCTCTTCCTCCATGGCATCCTCGAGGCGGGTGATGGAGACCACGCGCTCGTCTTCCGCCGTGCGGAACAGGGTGACGCCTTGAGTATTGCGGCCGGCGATGCGGATATCGTGCACCGGGCAGCGGATTACCTGGCCGCCGTCGGTCACCAGCATCACTTGGTCGCGGTCGGTCACCGGGAAGGCGGCCACCAGCCTGCCGTTCCGGGCACTGGTGGCGATCGCGATGATGCCCTTGCCGCCACGCCGGGTCAGCCGGTAGTCATAGGCCGAGGTGCGCTTGCCGTAGCCGTTCTCGGTCACGGTGAGCAGGAACTGCTCCTTGGCCTGAAGCTCGGCGAAGCGTTCGTCGCTCAGCGTCACTTCGGCGCCGTCCTCGCCCTCCTCCTCGTCCTCGACGACGTCGACGACATCCTCGTCACCCGCCTTGGCGGCCTTGAGATAGGCGCGGAGTTCGGCCGGTGTCGCCTCGACATGAGCGAGCAGCGACATGTCCACGACCCGCGCCCCCTCGTCCAGGCGGATGCCGCGCACACCAGTCGAATGCCGGCTGGCGAATTCGCGCACCTCGTCGACCGGGAAGCGGATCGCCCGCCCCGTGTCGACGGCGAGAACAATATCCTGGCTCTCGTCGCAGGGAGAAACCGCGATCAGCTCGTCGTCGGCATCTTCGCCCTCGAACTTCATGGCGATCTTGCCGTTGGCGCGCACGTCGACGAAGTCGGACAGCGCATTCCGCCGCACGTTGCCCTTCTTGGTGACGAAGACGACGTGGAGCTTGGCCCAGCTCTCCTCGTCCTCCGGCATGGGCATCACGGTGGCGATGCGCTCGCCCGTTTCGAGCGGCAGCATGTTGACCAGCGCCTTGCCGCGCGACTGCGGCAGGCCTTCCGGCAGGCGCCAGACCTTGAGCTGATAGGCGATGCCGCGGGACGAGAAGAACAGCACCGGCGTATGGGTATTGGCGACGAAGACGCGGGAGACGAAATCCTCCTCGCGCGTCGCCATGCCGGACTTGCCCTTGCCGCCGCGCCGCTGCGCCCGATAGGCGGTGAGTGGCACGCGCTTGATGTAGCCGCCGTGAGACACGGTCACCACCATGTCTTCGCGCTGGATCAGGTCCTCGTCCTCGAGGTCGCCGGTATAGGCCACCACCTCGGTCCGCCGCGGAGTGGCGAATTCCGCCTTCACGGCGTTGAGCTCGTCCCGCATCACGCCGAACAGCACGTCGCGTGAACGCAGCACCGAGAGGTAGTAGGTGATCCGCTCGCCGAGCTGCTTCAGCTCTTCCTCGACCTCGTCGCGGCCGAGGGCGGTCAGGCGCTGCAGGCGCAGGTCGAGGATGGCGCGGGCCTGCACCTCGTCCAGGCGATAGGTGCCCTCGGCGGCGCCGGCATGGCCCGCCTCTTCGACCAGGCGCAGCAAGGGGCCGACATCGCTGACCGGCCACTCCCGGCTCATCAGGGCTTCGCGCGCACTGGCCGGATCGGGCGAGGTGCGGATCACCTTGATGATCTCGTCGATATTGGCGACCGCGATGGCGAGGCCGGCCAGGACATGGGCGCGGTCGCGCGCCTTGTTCAGCTCAAAGCGGGTCCTTCGCGTGATCACTTCCTCGCGGAAGTCGATGAAGGCCTGAATCATCTGCTTCAGGGTCATCGTGATGGGCCGCCCGTGGTCGAGGGCCAGCATCTGGATGCCGAAGCTCTGCTGCAACGGCGTGTGCTTAAACAATTGATTCAACACGACATCGGCGATCGCGTCGCGCTTCAACTCGACGACGACGCGAACGCCGTCGCGGTCGGATTCGTCGCGCAGTTCGGCGATCCCCTCGATCCGCTTCGAGCGCATCTCGTCGCCGATCTTTTCGAGCAGCGTCGCCTTGTTGACCTGATAGGGAATCTCGGTCGCGATGATCGCCCAGCGATCCTTGCGGATCTCCTCGATATGGGTGCGCGCCCGCATCAGGACCGAGCCGCGCCCGGTCAGATAAGCCTGGCGGGCGCCACCGCCGCCGATGATCAAGCCGCCGGTCGGGAAGTCCGGCGCCTGCACGAACTCGATGAGTTGCTCGATCGGGACATGGGGATTGTCGATATAGGCGAGGCAGGCGTCGATCACGTCGCCCAGGTTATGGGGCGGGATATTGGTCGCCATGCCGACCGCGATGCCGCCCGCACCATTGACCAGGAGATTGGGAAAACGCGCCGGCAGCACCACCGGCTCGCGTTCCGAACCGTCATAGTTCGGCTGGAAGTCGACCGTCTCCTTCTCGATGTCTTCGAGAAGGGCGTGGGCCGGCTTGCCCATGCGGATTTCGGTGTAACGCATGGCGGCGGGCATGTCGCCGTCCATGGAGCCGAAATTGCCCTGGCCGTCGAGGAGCGGCAAGCGCATGGAAAACGTCTGGACCAGACGCACCATGGCCATATAGACCGCACTGTCGCCGTGTGGGTGATACTTACCGATCACTTCACCGACGATACGCGCCGACTTGCGGTAGGACTTGTTCCAGTCGTAGCCGCTCTCGTTCATGGCGTGGAGAATGCGGCGATGCACCGGCTTCAGGCCGTCGCGGGCATCGGGCAGCGCGCGCGAGACGATCACGCTCATGGCGTAATCGAGGTAGGAGCGGCGCATCTCCTCTTCGATCGAGACGGGGGCGATGTCGTGATGCGGCGGCACGGAACCGGGCGGCAGTGCGCCGCCAGTCGGCGGACCCGCGTCCTGCGGTTCCGGCTGCTCTTCGATAGTGGGATCGGTCAACTGGGATGCTTGCGGTGGGCGCCGGTTCTCGACGTCTGGGAGGGCCGGCCCGGGCCCGTCCGTAACCGGACTGTAGCAACGACGGCAGGGCCAATTCCAGAGCGAAAAAAATGCTCCCAAGCCGTTGATTCGACTGTAGAATTTTGCAGAACCCGACAGCCTGCCCCGATCCCCGGCGAAAGTGCTGCCAGAATCGCCCCCGCGCCCCCGCACCCGGCGCGACGAAAGGTGCTGCATGGCCCATTGGTGGCTCCCTTCCCTCGCCCTGGCGTTCGGCTGCCTGACGGTCGACGCGGCCCAGGCGGACACCCCCCTGCCGCCCACGGAAGGCCCCGGCAGCCCGGGCACGGCAGCCGCCGAGGTGCGCCAGGTCGATGGCCCCAAGGGCGGCGACGGCTATGTCCTCTTCCTGCCCGAGGCGCCACGGCCGGAGACGGCACCCGTGGTCGTCTTCCTGCACGGCTGGGGTGCCATCCGGCCGCGGGCCTACCTCGGCTGGATCGATCATCTGGTCCGCCGCGGCAATATCGTGATCTATCCCTATTACCAGGACGGGCTGGCGACACCCTCGGCCGATTTCCTGGGCCATGCGGCCAAGGGTATCGCCGCCGCGCTGGCGGCCTTGCCGGCAGCGGGCATCGCACCCGACCTCGACCGGGTCGCGGTGGTCGGCCATTCCGCGGGCGGCATGGTCGCGGCCGGTCTCGGGGCGCAAGCCGCGGCCTTCGGCCTGCCGCGCTTTTCCGCCGTGATGGCGGTGCAGCCGGGCAACAGTGCCAAGCGGGGCTCGGTCTCGATCCCGCTCGCGGACGTCTCGACCATGCCCGCGGAAACCCTGCTGCTCTCGGTCTTCGCGGCCGACGATGCCATGGTCGGCGATCATGATGCCCGCCGCATCTACGATGAGACGGTGCATGTGCCGGCGCAGAACAAGAACCTGCTGGCGCTCGTCTCGGACCACCATGGCAGGCCCGCCCTGGTGGCCAATCACTTCGCCGCCACGGCGGCGCGCGACCGCGGTTTTCTCGAGGCCGGGGAAATGGGCATCGGCCGGATCGACGCGCTCGACTGGTACGGCACCTGGAAACTCTTCGACGCCCTGACCGACACCGCCTTCCATGACGGTCTCAACCGCGATGTCGCCCTCGGCGGCGGCCCCAAGCAGACCTATATGGGCCGCTGGTCCGACGGCACGCCGGTGCAGCCGATCCGCGTCGTGAAATAGCTATTCCTGGTTCGAGCTCCAGTTGCTGGCATAGCGGTGCGACCAGGAGACCGAGCCGTCCGGGGCATAGGACAGCACCAGGCCCTCGAAGGTGTCGATCTGGCCGAAGGGATAGGTCCGGTTGCTCTGGAACCACTGGGTCTCGGTCGAGGCGACGACATAGCAATTGGCCGCCTTGGCCATCTCGCCGACGAAGAGGTTGCCGTCGCTCGGCTGGCCCGGGTCCTGGATGAAGCCGGGGCGGCAGGCGGTCAGCCAGATCTTGTCGACCTTGCCGCGCCACTGGCGGAACCAGCCGACATTGGAGCGCACCACGCCGCCGACGCCGAGCAACAGGCGCCCCGGCTGACCGTGGCAGTTGATGATGAGATTCTTCAGCTTGCCGCCGGCCGCCCCGGCCGCGACTTGGCCGACCCAGCCGAAGATATGCGGTACCCGCTCGTCCGACGCCAGGTCCCAACTGTTCCACATCTGGTACTTGCGGCTGATGTCATGGGCATTCAGCGCCATGGCCGGCTGCTCGATGGTGATCATGGTGTTCCCCCCCGTTTGTCTCGGTGCTCGATGCGTGGCGCCAGTTTCCCCCAAGCCCAGCATGCGGCAGTGACAGTGGTCACCGGGCCGCGCCATAATCGCCCGACGGCGGAGGTGCTATGATCGAGACCTTCCTGATTGCCTTCACCACGCTCTTCGCGACCGTCGGCCCGGCCGACGTGGCATTCCTCTTCGCGGCGCTGACCGGCAAAAACACGAGTTCCGAACGCCGCCGCATCGCCCTCAAGGGCACGCTCTTCGCCGGCGGCATCATGCTCGCCTTCGGCATCGTCGGCGATCCCCTGCTCCGCCTGTTCGGCATCTCGCTGCCGGCGCTCCGGGTCGCGGGCGGCATCCTGCTGCTGCTGATCTCCCTCGACATGGTCTTCGTCCGGGAATCCGGCGCCGTCACCACGACAGACGAGGAAGAGGAAGACGCCATGGGGCGGCCGGACATTTCCGTGGTGCCCCTGGCGACGCCCCTGCTGGCGGGGCCGGGCGCCATCGGCTCGATCATCCTGCTGACCTCGGCCAATGCCGGCGAGCCGCTCCGCCTCGCCATGGTCTTCCTGGCGATCCTGGCGGTCCTGGTGCTGTCCTATCTGATGATGCTGGCGGCGACCGGCATCCAGCGGGTGCTGGGCGTCACTGGCGTCCATGTCGTGAGCCGGATCTTCGGCGTGCTGCTGACCGCGCTTGCCGTGCAATTCGTCTTCGACGGGCTCAAAAGCAGCGGGCTGTTCGGATGAGGCTGGCCGGGACGGCGAGTCTCGCCTTCAGGCGTCGAGCAATTGGAGTTCGCGGGTGATGCGGTCGCCCCAGCGGGCGACGTCGAAGTCGCGGACCACGCGGTTCATCTTCTCCATGCGCCGGCGGGCTTCGTCGATCGGCATGTCGAGCGCGCGGTCGAGGGCGCGGTCCATCGAGCGATGGGAATTCGGATTGATCAGCAGGGCCTCGGGCAGTTCGACCGCGCAGCCGGCGAATTCGGACAGGACCAGCACTCCCGCCCGGCCGAAATTGGCCGCGACATATTCCTTGGCGACCAGGTTCAGGCCATCGCGTAGCGGCGTGGTCAGGCAGACATCGGCCACCCGGTAATGAGCCAGCAGACGCTCGAACGGGATCGCCTGCGAGAACAGCACCACGGGGGTCCATTCGAGCCTCGAGAAGCGGCCGTTGATGCGCCCGACCAGCCCTTCGATCTCCCGCTGGGTGCGTTCGTAGACCGTCATGGTCGAGGCTGCACGGACCGAGGTGACCAGCAGCTTGACCTCGCCGATCAGTTCCGGCCGGCGTTCGAGCAGGCGCTCGAAGGCGAGCAGGCCCTCGGCCATGCCCTTGGTATAGTCGGTACGGCCGACCGCGACGAGCAGGCGCCGACCTCCCATTTCCTCGACCAGGCGCCGCTGCAGGGCCTCGCTCTCCGGGCTCGCCAGCACACGCTCGATATTGAGCGGATCGGTGCCCACCGGCGTCGTACCCAGCCGGATCGTGCGCTCGCCATAACCGAGCGCCACCGGCACTTCGGGCTCGGACAGCGCCTTGCCGGTGGGCGACAGGGTGTCGTCGACCGTTTCCACAGCCTCGATCGTGGCGCCGCACAGGGCGCGTGCGGCATCGGCGAAATTCTTGGTGTAGCGCGGAATGTGGAAACCGACCTGATCACAGGCGAGCAGGCTTTCCATGATCTCCTCGCGCCAGGGCAGGATGTTGAAGATGTCGGCCGCCGGGAACGGTGTGTGGTGGAAGAAGGCGATGCGAGCCTTGGGCTTCAGTTCACGCAGGTAGGCCGGCACGAGCCACAGATTGTAGTCGTGGATCCAGGCGATGCCGTCATCCTCGATCTGGGCAGCCGTGGCCTCGGCGAACAACCGGTTCACCTCGCGGAAGGTCGCCCAGTCGACATTGTCGTACTGGAAGGCCTGGGGGAAGGAATGCAGGATCGGCCACAGCGCTTCCTTCGACGTCACGTGATAGAAGCTCTCGACCTGGTCGGCGGTGAGCGGCAGGCGGGACACCGTGTAACCGCCATGATCATCCTCGATATGGATCACGCGCTCGAAATCGACGCCGACTTCGGGATCATAGGCCTTCCAGGCCACCCAGGCGCCGCGCCCGGCCTCGATCCGGCCGAACAGGCTCTTCAGCGTCGGCACGATGCCGTTCGGGCTCTGGTTCGGACGGAGCTCGATCCTGCCATCCACTTCGACCTCCTCGAAGGGCTGGCGGTGGTAGACGATGGCCATGGCGGATTTTTTCATCGGTTGTCCCCTGCCCGGAACGCGAAATGCTCCAACGCTTCGGTAATGCCCTGCGCCCCCTCGCCGGCGGCGCGGTAGACTTGAGGCTTGTTTTCGATCGCGGCCATGAGGCCCGGTTCGGCATTGCCGACGGCGACACCCTTGAAGCCGGTCTCGAACAGCGACAGGTCGTTCAGGGTGTCGCCGGCGACCAGCACGCGATCGGGATCGACGCCCAGATGTGCCACCAGGCGGACCAGAGTCGGCCCCTTGGCGATCCCCCGCGGCAGCACGTCGAAGAAGCGATCGGCCGAGAGCAGGCCGTCGAAGCCCGCCGCCGCCACCCGTGCCAGCAGGTCGGGCGCCAGTTCGGCCGGCCGGCAGTCGTAACTCACCCGGTGGCGGAAGCCGGTCGGCTGCAGGCTGAGACCGGGCTCGTCCTTCAGCAGTTCGATCACGCGCGGCCCGGCATCGCCCCAGCGGGCCTCGATCTCGGCCTCCAGCGCGGCGATCGGCGCGAAGCTGTCGCCGTCATAGACCGAGGTGCCGACATCGCCGACGACGTAATGCGGTCGCGGCACCGAGCCCGGTTCGGCCACCAGCTCGGCGATGAAGCCGATGTCGCGCCCGGTGACGAACACCAGCAGGACATCGTCGCGCCCGGCGAGATCGCGGTAGAGCCGCTCGCGGGCTGCCGGGCTGCCGCCGAGGAAAGTACCGTCGAGATCAGTGGCGAGCACGAGGTCCACCGCCCTCATGCGGACAGCAGTCCTTCTTCCGGTGCCGCCGGGTGCGGTATACGCAGGCTGTTCTCGGCATCGAGGGACTCGGGGCGCAGCGCCGAAACCATCATCGCTGCCATCACCTCGTCGATGGCAGCCCCGGCCAGCACCGCTTCGACCCCGCTGCAGATCGGCATGGCGATGCCGTAGCGGCGCGCCAGGGCACCGACCGAGGCGGCGTTGGCCACGCCCTCGACCACCGGACCGCCCTCGGCCGGCTCCGGATGGCCACCCTCGCCCAGGGCCTTGCCGAAGGAGAAGTTGCGCGACTGATCGCTCGAACAGGTCAGCACCAGGTCACCGACCCCGGCGAGGCCGCGCAGGGTATCCGGCCTGGCCCCCAGGGCCACCGCCAACCGGGTGAGTTCCGCCAGGCCACGCGTGATCAGGGCCGCCCTGGCATTGCTGCCGAGGCCGCGGCCGGCGGCGATGCCGCAGGCGATGGCGATGACGTTCTTGACCGCGCCGCCGATCTCGACCCCCACCAGATCATCGGAGAGATAGGGCCGGAAACTCGCGGTGGCGAAGCTGACCGCAACCCGCGCCGCCAGGTGTCCCGGCCCGAAGCCGCCCGTTCCGCGCGCCGCGACGGTGACTGCGGTCGGCAGGTCCTGCGCCACTTCGGCAGCGAAGGTGGGGCCGGAGAGCACGGCCAACGGATGGCGGGGCAATTCTTCGGCGACGACGTCGCTCATCAGGGCGCAGGTCGCAGCCTCCACCCCCTTGGCGCAGACCACGACCGGTGTCGAAGATGCCAGCAGCGGCCGGCAGCGCCGCGCCATGGTACGCAAATGCTGGGACGGCGTGACCAGCAGCACGAGTTCCGCATCACGCAGAACGCGGTCGATGTCGCCGGAAACGGTGATCGCTTCGGGAATGTCGACGGCCACGGTCAGGAAGGGATTGCGGCGCGACGTCGCCACCGACTGAACCACCATCTCTTCCCGGGCCCAGAGGGCAACCGAACGGCCGGCACGGTGGGCGGTGAGCGCCAGGGCGGTGCCCCAGGCACCGGCCCCGACAATGGCTATGCGGCCGAAGGGGACGGGCGGCACATCCACGCCGTCGCTCGAGCCGAAATCCTGATCGATATCCTGCATGGGTCACCTCCACATGCGTTGGAGCGCTGGCGGGCGCCCAGATTTCCCCTTGATCCACTCAAAATGAGCAAATGATGAATACTCGCTACCATGGGGCATTTGCAATTATTTGTCAATGCGACACAAAAACCCCGGAGAAACAAGAGCTGGCCGTAAACATCAACACGACGACCACTTAAAAATAACAGAATATTCGTGAAATTCTTGTTTATATTCTGCGATACACCATCGAATAAACAACAAGATCACTGACGGTGTCGGCCGTACTTATATTATAAATCCCATTATTTATTGGAATAAGGGAAGGCCGTCACACCATTATTGCGGCAACGCAAAATGCCGGCCCGAATGGGCCGGCACACCGCCATATGCAAAAGGTCAGAAGGGGATTTCGTCGTCCAGCGCCGGGCCGCGGCCACCGCCGCCGCTAGTGCTGCCGCCCCCGCCCCCGCCCGAACGGCCGCCGCCATAGCTGCCACCACCGGAGCGACCGCCGCCGCCATAGCCGCCACCGCCGAAATCGCCGCCCTCGTCGTCGGGGCCGCCCATGCCGCCGCCTTCGCCCTTGCCGTCGAGCAGGGTCAGTTCACCGCGGAACCTCTGCAGCACCACTTCGGTCGAGAAGCGCTCCTGGCCCTGCTGGTCGGTCCACTTGCGGGTCTGCAGCGAGCCCTCGACATAGACCTTGGAGCCCTTGCGCAGATACTGCTGGGCGATCCTGGCCAGATTCTCGTTGAAGATGACGACCCGGTGCCATTCCGTGCGCTCCTTGCGCTCGCCCGACATCTTGTCCTTCCAGGTCTCGGAGGTGGCGACCGAGAGGTTCACCACCGGGTTGCCGTCCTGAAGCGTGCGGGACTCCGGGTCGCGCCCCAGATTGCCGACCAGAATGACCTTGTTGACGCTGCCCGCCATGGCTCTCCCCTTGGTGCTTGCGGCACCGCTGATCTGGAACATAATAAGAACGATCGAGGCGACTCGATCAAGTGGCGTGTTGCGGGATTTCTACCCATAATCTGCGGCCGAGGCATAGAGATGGAAATGCCCCATCCCCATATCATCGCTTCCTGCCGGCGCCGTACCGCGTAGCTGAGGGCCCTTCCCGATGTCGTCCAAGTTTATCTGTGTCCGTGGCGCGCGCGAGCATAACCTCAAGAATGTCGACGTCGATATACCGCGTGACTCGCTCGTGGTGATCACCGGCCTGTCAGGCTCCGGCAAGTCTTCCCTCGCCTTCGACACGATCTATGCCGAAGGCCAGCGCCGCTATGTCGAGAGCCTGTCGGCCTATGCCCGGCAGTTCCTCGAGCTGATGCAGAAGCCGGACGTCGACCATATCGAGGGCCTCTCGCCCGCGATCTCGATCGAGCAGAAGACGACGTCGCGCAATCCGCGCTCGACCGTCGGCACGGTGACCGAGATCTACGACTATCTTCGCCTGCTCTATGCAAGGATCGGCATTCCCTATTCGCCGGCCACCGGCTTGCCGATCGAGAGCCAGACGGTGAGCCAGATGGTCGACCGCGTGCTGGCCATGGCGGAAGGCACCCGCCTCTATCTCCTCGCCCCCTTCGTGCGCGGCCGCAAGGGCGAATACAAGAAGGAACTGGCCGACCTCCAGAAGCGCGGCTTCCAGCGCGTCAAGGTGGACGGCACGCTCTACGAGATCGCCGAAACGCCGACGCTGAACAAGAAGGTGAAGCACGACATCGACGTGGTGGTGGACCGCGTCGTGGTGCGCGGCAACATCGGCTCGCGCCTGGCCGACAGTCTCGAAACAGCGCTCGACCTCGCCGACGGCATCGCCGTCGCCGAGAATGCCGACACGGGCGAGCGCACCATCTTCTCGCAGAAATTCGCCTGCCCGGTCTCCGGTTTCACGATCGACGAGATCGAACCGCGGCTGTTCTCCTTCAACAATCCCTTCGGTGCCTGCCCGGCCTGCGACGGGCTCGGCACCAAGCTCTATTTCGATCCCGCCCTGGTCATCCCGGACGAGACCCTGAGCCTTTCCAAGGGCGCCATCGCGCCCTGGGCGAAGACCGTCTCCGCCTTCTTCCACCAGACGCTGGAGAGCCTGTCCAAGGCCTTCAAGTTCAGCCTCGACAAGCCGTGGAAGGACCTGCCCGAAAAGGTCCGCGACCTCCTCCTGAACGGCTCCGGCAAGGAGGCGATCACCATGACCTATGAGGACGGCTCGCGGCGCTTCCAGACCGTGAAGCCCTTCGAAGGCGTGATCCCCAACCTCCAGCGCCGCTGGAAGGAGACCGAGAGCGACTGGATGCGCGAGGAACTCTCCGCCTATCAGTCCGCCTCGATGTGCGAGGCCTGCAACGGCCATCGGCTGAAGCCGGAAGCACTGGCGGTCAAGATCGGCGGCCTGCACGTCGGCCAGGTGACCGAGAAATCGATCGCCGACGCGGCCGCCTGGTTCGCCGCCCTCACCGACACGCTGACCCTGAAACAGGCCGAGATCGCCGCCCGCATTCTCAAGGAAATCAACGAGCGCCTGGGCTTCCTGGTCAATGTCGGCCTCAATTATCTGACCCTGGCTCGCGCCTCCGGCACGCTCTCGGGCGGGGAGAGCCAGCGCATCCGTCTGGCCTCGCAGATCGGCTCCGGCCTGACCGGCGTGCTCTATGTCCTCGACGAACCCTCGATCGGCCTCCATCAGCGCGACAACGACCGCCTGATCGAGACCTTGAAGCGGCTCCGCAACCTCGGCAATACGGTGATCGTGGTCGAGCACGACGAGGATGCCATCCGCACGGCCGACCATGTCATCGACATGGGTCCGGCCGCCGGCGTCCATGGCGGCGAGATCATCGCGGAAGGGACGCCGGCCGAGATCATGGCCAATCCGGCCAGCCTGACCGGGCAATATCTCTCCGGCGCGCGGGTCGTACCGATTCCGCCGATGCGCCGGCCCTTCGACAAGAAGCGGGTGCTGAGCGTGGTCGGCGCCCGGGCCAACAACCTGAAGGACATCACGGCCAAGATCCCGCTCGGCACCTTCACCTGCGTCACCGGGGTTTCTGGCGGCGGCAAGTCCACCCTGGTGATCGAAACCCTGTTCAAGGCGCTCAGCAAGCGCCTGAACGGCAGCCGCGAGATCCCCGGCGCGCACGACCGGATCGACGGCATCGACCATCTCGACAAGGTGATCGACATCGACCAGTCGCCGATCGGGCGGACACCGCGCTCCAACCCCGCCACCTATACCGGCGCCTTCACCCCGATCCGCGACTGGTTCGCCGGCCTGCCCGAGGCGGAGGCCCGGGGCTACAAGGCCGGCCGCTTCTCCTTCAACGTGAAGGGCGGCCGCTGCGAAGCCTGCCAGGGCGACGGCGTGATCAAGATCGAGATGCACTTCCTGCCCGACGTCTATGTCCAATGCGACGTCTGCAAGGGTAAGCGCTACAACCGCGAAACGCTGGAAGTCATGTTCAAGGACCGGTCGATCGCCGACGTGCTCGACATGACGATCGAGGAAGGTTGCGACTTCTTCAAGGCGGTGCCGGCCGTGCGCGACAAGCTGGAAACACTGAAGCGGGTCGGCCTCGGCTATATCAAGATCGGCCAGCAGGCGACCACCCTCTCGGGCGGCGAGGCGCAACGCGTCAAACTCGCCAAGGAACTGGCGAAACGGCCGACCGGTCGCACCCTCTACATCCTCGACGAACCCACCACCGGCCTGCATTTCGAGGACGTGCGGAAACTGCTCGAAGTGCTGCACGCCCTGGTCGAGACCGGCAACACGGTCTTGGTGATCGAGCATAACCTCGAGGTCATCAAGACCGCGGATTGGGTCATCGACATGGGGCCGGAGGGCGGCGACGGCGGCGGCGAAGTGGTGGCCGAAGGCACGCCCGAAGACGTGGCCGAGGTCGCCCGCAGCCACACCGGCCATTATCTGGCCGGCCTGCTGGGGCGCAAGCGCAAGGTCAGGAGTGGGAAACGGCCTGCGGTCGCCGAATGACACCCGCCGCCTCGTTGCGGCGGACCAGGTCGGCGCCGATCAGGCCGATGATATTGTTGAATTCGACCAGCATGGCTCGGGCCTGAGCAGGCTGGCGCATGGCCGCCCAGCGCGCCGCGACGTCGGTCATGTGGATCATCAGCTCGACCACGGCGACGACCTCGAGCTCGGGCAGGTTGGGCACCAGCGGCCGGATCAGCTCGACCACATCGGCCGCCTTGATCACGACATGGCCAAGGTTGATTTGGCGCATGTCGCGGTCGGTCAGGATCTCGGTCCAGACGTCGCGCAGCACCGCGTCCTGATGGAACATCTCGAAGTAATTGTGCACCGCCTGCTGGAGCTGGGCGATGGCGTCCTCCACGCTCTCCATGTTGCGGAGGGAGAAACGCAGGACCTCGCGGTTGGCCTCGTGGTAGCGCTCGACCAGACGGTGACGCAGGCTACGATCGTCGGCGAAATATGGCGCCACCTTGTCCATCGGCACATCGGCACGGACCGCCACGGCGGAAAGGGTCACGGCCGACAGGCCGGTTTCCCGCACCAGGTCTTCGGCAGCGGCGAACAGGCGCTCGACGGTATCGGGCGGCAACGTCACGATTGTGCACTCCACACCATTGCACCCAAGATGAACATATTGCCCTGCCGATGAACAGGCCCTTAAGGGCAAGGAGGCTCGACCATGCTGGAACTGAGACCGGGTTGCGAATGCTGTGACCGCGACCTGCCGCCGGACAGTCTCGACGCCATGATCTGCAGCTTCGAATGCACCTTCTGCCGCCCCTGCGTGGAAACCAGGCTGGCCGGCCGCTGCCCCAATTGCGGCGGCGAGCTGGTCCGCCGGCCGGTCCGTCCGGCCGGGAAGCTGGCGCGCTTCCCGGCCTCGACGGTCAGGGTGTTCAAGGCCGAGGGCTGCGCCGCCGAGTGATCAGGAGGCGGCCTTCAGGTCCGCCGCCGCGTCGGGCCAGGGGGTGAAGATCTCCACCCCCGTCTCGGTCACGCCCACCGAATGCTCGAACTGGGCGGAGAGCGAACGGTCGCGGGTGACCGCGGTCCAGCCGTCGGACAGGACCTTCACCTCGGGCCGGCCGGCGTTCAGCATGGGTTCGATCGTGAAGATCATGCCGGGTTCGAGCACGATGCCCTTGCCCGGATCACCGTAGTGCAAAACGTTGGGCGCGTCGTGGAACACCTGCCCCACGCCGTGGCCGCAGAAATCCTCGACGATGGTGAAGCGTTCGCGATGCGCCACCGTCTCGATCGCATGGCCGACGTCGCCCAGCGTCGCCCCCGGCTTCACGGCGGCGATGCCGGCGAGCAGGGATTCGAGCGTGGTGTCGATCAGGCGCCGCGCCTTCACATTGGCCTTGCCGGCGACATACATGCGGCTGGCATCGCCGAACCAGCCGTCCAGCACCGGCGTCACGTCGATATTGAGGATGTCGCCTTCGGCCAGGATCTTGTCGTCGGACGGAATACCGTGGGTCACCACGTGGTTGACCGAAATGCAGCTCGCATGCTGATAGCCGTGATAGCCGATGGTGCCCGGAATACCGCCATTGCCGCGCATGAAGTCTTCGCAGAGCTTGTCGAGCTTGGCCGTCGAAACGCCGGGGCGGACGAAGGGGGCGATATAGGCGAGCGTGGCGGCGGCCAGGCGGCCGGCCCGGCGCATGCCCTCGAAACCTTCGGCGTCATGGAGGGGAATGCGGCGGCCCGCTTCGGTCTGGGTCGAGTAGCGGATCATGCCACACGCTCCAGCCGTATACCCCCGTGCAGGTCGGCCACCATGGCGTCGACGAAACCGGGCACCGCGCCCCGGCTCAAGAGATGGGGGCGCAGCATGGCGATCGGTCCGTCGAAGACCTGGAAGCGCAGGCGCGCCTCCACTTCTGCGTCGGCGGTACCGCCCAAGAGGGCGCGGAAGGCGAGATCCAGCGTCTCCTCCTGGCGGGCCAGGGTGGCGCGCAACTCGTCCGGCAGGGCCGCCCCTTCGACCAGGGAATCGAAGTCGTTCAGCAGCAGGAAACGGGCGCGCAGCGGCTTGGCCCTGGCCCATTCGACCAGGGTGAGCGCCGCGAGATCGGCCCGCGCCTCGCACAGGGGCGGCACCAGGGCGGCGATGAAATCGCCCTGAACCTCGGCCCAGGCGGCGGCCAGCACGGCCGCCTTCGAGGGGAAGCGATGATAGAGCGAGCCGGTGGGCGCGCCGACGCGGCGCGCGATCGCCGGAATGGAAGCCGCCCCGGGACCGTCGTCGGCCACGAGGGCGATGGCGGCGCCGACGAAGGCGTCCACCGAAAATTGAGCTGTTCTGACCATAGTGCCATTTAGAATAGGAATTCTAGAACGCCATGTCCAGAGGCCCCCTCACCCCGCGGCGACACCGCCCGACGCCTGGGGCCCAGGGCCGGCGGCCAGGAGGCCGCGCCAGTTCGCCGCCGTCATCAGGCCGCAGTAGGCCGCCTGCATCTCCGGGCTCAGCACTTCGATCATGTAGCGGTTCTCGAGCCAGACCTCGACAACATCGAACAGGCCCCCCCGGCTCGCGACCTGGACGCGCCAGCCCGCGGCCCGGGCGATCGCCGCGATCTCCGACGCCGGGCGGGCGCTGGCGATCGCCACATGGTCGCCGACATAGCCCATGCGCGGATCGCCGAGCCCGACGGCGACGCCCTCGGCCGAGGGTTCCAGCGTGCGCTCGGCCGGATAGATTTCGAGAGTGGTGGCCCGCTCGTCGCCCGCAAAGACGACATAGGCGCCGGGCACCGGCGGGAACGGCAAGGCTTCACCATGCCAGATCTCGGCCAGAACGGCGGCGGCAGTTTCGGCGTCCTGTGCCGGGATCGAGGCGTGGAACAGCATTTTTCCCCTCATTCGTCAGATGCGGGCGACGGCAGGTCGCCCTGTTCGACGGCGGCCAGCAGGCGGTCGATCGCCCAGGCCACGGTCTCGCCCGCGGCCTTGCCGTCGAGCTGCCAGAAATCCCGCATGGTCGCCCAGGCGGTCACGCTGTAGAGAAGTTGGATGGCGGCGCAGACCCGCGCCGCGGTCTCGGGACCGAGGCCCTTCAGCCGCTCGGCCAGGACGGCACGATAGGCCGCCTGGCGTTCCGCATTCACGGCCAGGCGGAAGTTCCGCCCGGCCTCGGAATAGGCCAACGCCGCCATCATCGCCGGCCGCTTGTCGAAGCCGGCGAAAGCCCTGGCCGGCATGGCCCGCAGTTCCGCCTCGCTGGCGGGAAAGCCAACGATACCGGCCTGGTCGTTCACCCAGCGCCAGAAGGCGTCGAGCAATTCGGCCCTGGTCGCGAAATGGCGATAGACCGTCCGTTCCTGAACCCCGGCACGGACCGCCACGGCGGCATAGGAGACGGCGTCCAGCCCCGCTTCCTCGACCAGGAGGCCGACGGCTTCGAGAATGGCGTCCCGCGTCGCCGCCTGCTGGCGGCGACGGAGGGGCGAGTCATATGTCTTGGTCGGTGCATTCATGTCACTTCTAATGACATGAATGCACCGATACCGTCAATCGCCGATCGACAGATCCCGGAGATAGAGCGCGATCAGGTGCTTGAATTCGCCGACCTTGGCCTTGCCGATGTCCACGTCTTCCAGGCTGGTGGCACGCACCAGGCCTTCGGACATCAGCACCATGGTTTCGGCCGCGAGCGTCAGCCGGGCTTCCGGCAGGTGGCTGAACAGGCCCTTCAGGGCACCGACGATGATGGCGGCGGAGCGGCGGGCGGCGGCCTGGTTCAACTTCTGCAGGTCACGGTCGGCCAGCAGGCCGAACCAGACGTCGCGGAAGGCATGGTCTGTCCAATGGGTCTCGAAGGACTGGTCGACCGCCTGCCAGAGCTTCCGCTTGGCGTCGTCGATCGTCTTGATGTTGCGCAGCGTCGTTTCGAGCATGCGCCGGTTCTGTTCCATGTAGCGCTCGGCCAGCGCGCGCAGGATCGCGCCGCGGTCGGCGAAGAACTGGTAGATCGAGCCGATCGGCACTTCGGCCTCGGCCGCGATCTCGCTCATCTTCAGGGCGTCCACGCCCTTGTCGCGGATCAGCCGTTCGGCGGCGCCCAGGATCGTGTCGACCCGCTTCCGCCCGCGCGCCTGTACCGGGCGGCGCCGCGGCGCGCCGGCCGCAGGCAAGGATGCTGCCGCCTCGCCCTGGCCCTCGACGGTCGTCTTGCTCTTGCTTCCAC
>Ga0265297_10006126_pt1 | contig 17701 bp, 14 predicted proteins | sample Munlanlwell13791_FD_192502 | JGI IMG/M metagenome (GOLD analysis project Ga0265297, IMG submission 192502) | Leachate microbial communities from a municipal landfill in Southern Ontario, Canada - Leachate well 137-91 | ecosystem: Engineered > Solid waste > Landfill > Unclassified | place...
GTACTTTCCATATACCGCATCCGGATCGAGGCACTGGCCTTTTCTTTTCCCAAGGCTTGGGCTCGACTACATGGTAACTCCGTAGGCGCAGCGAAGGAGGATGTATTTCGTGGTAAAAACTCTTGGTCTTCGGCTGTACTGCCCTGGCAAGGTTCCTGTTCGTGTATTTCGTGTTTCGTGTCTTGGTCTCATTCGTTCTTCTGGCCGCGCAGAGTTCAGCTCGTGTTCGTGTGTTTGGCTCGTTCTTCTGGGCCTCGCCGACGAAGCGGTCGTGGTAAAAATCCTCTCCACGGCGGTTAATGGCCGCTTTTCCGGCCTGTTTCGTCTTCTTCCAGCGTCTCGCGGAGCTTTGCTGCGAGGGTACCGGTCGAGAAAGGCTTCTGGAGGAAATGGACGCCGGCTTCGAGGATCCCCTGTGGAGCCAGCGAGCTTGTCGGGTATCCCGACATATACAAGCACTTCACATTGGGCCAGCGCGCCGCAACATTGCGCCGCAATTCCCGACCGCTCATATCGGGCATCACGATATCGGTCATCAGCAGGTCAATGCTGCCAGAGTGCTTTTCAGCAATCTGCAGCGCCTCGATTGGATCCCCGGTCGCAAGAACGGTGTAGCCAAGGCGTTCGACGGATTGTCGGATGATCTCAAGCAAGGCCGCCTCATCCTCGACAAGCAGTACGGTTTCGGCTCCAGTGGTTGTCTTGGCCTTGGCCTCAACCCCGGAAGCTTCCATGGCTGTGCTCTCGGAGCGTGGGAAGTATATTCTGAAAGTCGTTCCCCGTCCGGGTTCGCTGTAGACGTTGATGAAGCCATTGTTTTGCTTTACGATGCTGTGGGTAGTTGCCAGCCCCAGGCCGGTGCCCTTCCCGGGTTCCTTGGTCGTAAAGAAGGGCTCGAAGATGTTAGCCATAGTCTCATGGCTCATCCCGCAGCCGTCGTCAGTTATCGAAACCAGAACGTACTTTCCGGGGACAAGCTTGGGGAAGTCGGTTTCTCCGACATCTATGGAAGAAGTCTCGATGGTGATTGTGCCGACCCCGGCAATGGCGTCGCGGGAATTGACTGCAAGGTTAGTAAGTATCTGGTCGAACTGTGAGGGGTCTATCATGACCGCTTGGGCTCCCTTGCCGGGAATCCAGACAAGATTGATGGCTTCGCCTATGAGGCGGGCGAGGATACTCAGCATACCGGACACAGCATCGTTTATGTCAAGCAACCGCGGAGAAATCGGCTGCTTGCGTGCGAATGCCAGCAATTGGCTGGTCAGGTTTGCTGAACGCCCGGCAGCCTCCATAATCTCGTGCAGGTGATGATAGAGTGGCTTCGTCTCGTCCACTTGGGACATGGCCATTTCCGCATGACTGAGAATGACCGATAGCATGTTATTGAAGTCGTGGGCTATCCCCCCCGCCAGCCGCCCCACGGATTCCATTTTCTGCGCCTGCAGCAACTGGGCTTCGAGCTTGAGCTTCTCCACCTCCGCCCGCTTGCGGTCCACGGAATATCGCATCGAACGGACGAGTATATGGCCACCCGCCTGACCCTTGACTAAGTAATCCTGGGCGCCTTCCCTCACCGCAGCAGATGCTACTTCCTCGCTATCGTTTCCGGTCAGGACCACTATCGGTATGCCAGGCGCCGAGTTTCGGATAGACCGCAGGGTCTCCAATCCCTGGCTGTCGGGCAGTCCGAGATCGAGTAGAACGAGGTCAATTTTGCCGACATTCAGACGGTCAAGGGCTTCTGAGAGGCGTGACACAGCCTCGACTCTGAAGGTCATTGACCCGGTCTTCGGCAGATTTTCCCGCATCAGGTCAACTTCCCCCGGGTTGTCCTCCACCAATAAGACAGCCAGTTCTCTATTCATTTCCTGGCTCCTTTGGGGGGGAGCTTGACAATCGTCAGCCAGAAATCCTCGATAGATTTCACCACGTGAATGAACTGGTGCAGGTCAATGGGTTTGGAGATGTAGCAGTTCGCGTGAAGGTTATAGGACTTGATGATGTCTTCCTCCTCCTTCGATGTCGTCAGGATCACAACGGGGATTCGCTTCAGGTCATCGTCCGCCTTAATCTCGGCGAGTACCTCGCGGCCATCCTTTTTTGGGAGATTGAGATCCAGAAGGATGAGGCCCGGGCGCGGCGCCGACGCGAATTTGCCCTTGCGGTGAAGAAACGCCATCGCCTCTTCTCCGTCGCATGCCACACTCAGCGTGTTTCGTATCTTGCTGTCCGACAGCGCTTCCCGGGCCAGATCAACATCCCCCGGATTGTCTTCCACCAACAGAATCTCTACTGCTTCGGCCATTGCTTTTGCGCTCATTTACGTCTCCTGTTGCTGCTTGGGTACCGTAAAGAAAAACGTTGTGCCGCTGCCGGGCTCGGATTCGAACCATATCCTGCCACCGTGGCGTTCCACGATCCGCTTGCATACCGCCAGGCCTATTCCGGTGCCCGGATATTCCTGCCGGTTGTGCAGGCGCTGGAATATCTCAAAGACTCGGGCCGCATGCTGCTTTTCAATGCCGATGCCGTTGTCTTTAACGGAAAAGACCCATTCGTGTCTTTCGTCCCGTGCTGACACGTGAATGCGCGGCTGCTCATTTCCGTGGAACTTGATGGCATTGGCCAGCAGGTTCTGAAAAACCTGCTCCAGTTGCGTTCCGTCGGAGATCACCGTTGGCAAGTCATCATTGGTGATGATCGCACGGTTTTCCTCGATTGCGGCGGCGAGGTCACGGATTGCCTCGCCAAGAATGGCGTGTGAATCCGTAGGCACAAGCGGCTTCCCGCGGGTGCCGACGCGTGAGTAGGCAAGAAGATCGATGATAAGGCGCTGCATTCGAACGGCGCCATCTACGGCGTAGTTGATGTATTTCCGGGCCTTCTCATCGAGTTGGTCCTTGTAGCGTTCAGCCAGAAGTTGCGTGAAGCTGGAGACCATGCGAAGCGGCTCCTGCAAGTCGTGCGAAGCTACATAGGCGAATTGCTCCAATTCCTTATTGGATCGCGACAACTCGGCAAGAGTGCGCTTAAGCCGCTCCTCCGCCACCTTGCGCTCGGTGATATCCTGACCCTGAGCGATGGTTGCCACAGGGCTCGTTCCGTCGGCTGCGCAGACACTGGCTGAGTTCCATATGACTGTCCGCACCGACCCGTCAAGGTGCAGGATGCCGATCTCGACTGTTTCCCAATGCTCGCCCGTCAGTGTTCGTCGGATCAGGTCCATTGATGTCTGCACCTCTTCCGGAGGGAAGAGAATTTCGATTGACTGTCCTATGACTTCGGCGGCGCTTCGCCCGGTCAGTGACTCGAAAGCGCGGTTGAAGCGGGTGATGCGAAATCGCGGATCCCACACAATGATGGGGGCATTGGCGTAGTTGAACAGGTTCTCAAGGTATTCATTTGTTTCGCGCAGAGCATCTTCGGCCTGCTTGCGCTGGGTAATGTCCACAATTGTCTTGGCGAAATAAAGGGGGTTGCCAGCCGAGTCGCGAAGCAGCGCCACACTGACATCAGCCCATATGAGTGAACCGTTCTTGTGAACATACCTCTTGTCGAAACGTGTTGAGGACTTTCCGCCTGTCAGGAGCTGAGAAAACTCGTCTTGAACCGATTCAATATCGCCCGGCGGCGTAACGTCCTGCCATTTGTGCAGTTTTAGCTCTTCCGGAGTGTATCCTAAAAGATCGCAGTACGCCTTGTTTACGGAGATCTCTCCCGTAGGAAGAGTGATTGACATCCCTACGCTCGCAGTCTCGAATACATGCGCCAACGCGCCTTCACTCACCAGGAGTGCCTCCTCAGCCGTTGTGCGCAAGATTTCATTTCCGTCGGGGGCGCGCTTCTTCCTTGCCATCTCTGGTCTCCTTGAGTAACGGGAACATCTGCCGCAGGGGAATTCCCCTGCGTTCAAACTTCACGCCAGGCTGCACCAAAAGACGTCCCTGTCGGTTGGGGATTTTGCGGAAGGTAAGCCCATCTTCGCAGGCAGGGCCACTCCCGCCATAGCAGTTTCAATACTCGGACGACCTAATCCATTGTCGTCGTTAGACTTGCCGGATGCTGGTAACTCTTCGCGGAATAGCAGGATGTGTGCCAGCAAGGGGAAGGTCTTCTGCAAAGACTACCATATTTTGTGGCCCGGTGCAATTTTATGGGGAGGAGATCCGTGGAGAGGGGAAGTGACAGGCATCGGGCGGACGGCCATTTGCAGGGGAAGTGGAGCAGGTTTGGAAATGGTGATTCTGAGTGATTTCCCGCAACACGAGCGATGCCAACGGCTCAGAGCCCCCCCCGGTCTCCGGCCTGTTTCGTTTTCATCGTTCTTCTGCCCGGGCAAGGCTGCTGTTCGTGTGTTTCGTGTGTTTCGTGGTAAAAGCTCTTTGTCCTCGGCTGTATTGCCTTGGCAAGGCTGTTTTTCTCCGATCGCTTCGCGTTGTCTCACTGAGCCTCGCCGACGAAGCGTTTGTGGTAGAAACTCTTTGTCTTCGGCTGTATTGCCCTGGCAAGGCTGCTCTTGGCGAACCCTCCTGAGGCGGGTCTCGCCCAACTCGACTTGGCGTTCCTCCTGAGGCGGACCTTCGGCTTGGCGGTTAATGGCCGTTTTTCTCGCTTCACTCCGTGGCCTCGCAGCCTGTTCTACTTTCGTGTATGGAGCAATGTCCGCCGTAGGCCCGGCGACTTGTCCTCCGGAGGCGCGGCGAAGGGGGAAGGAGGATGTATTTGGCTCGCACGGCCTCGCCGCCGAAGCGGTCGTGGTAAAGAACTCTTGGTCTTTGGCTGCACTGCCTTGGCAAGGCTGTTCTTGGCGAACCCTCCTGAGGCGGGTCTCGCCCAACTCGACTTGGCGTTCCTCACCCGCAACGGGCGGCCTTCTTCACCAACCACCCTGACAAGGCCTCCTAACGCTGAGATCCCTCCTGGATCACCACAAATTCAGCGTCGATGATGCGGCGGAAATTCTCGGTCGTAGCGGCCCAGTCGGCAATGTCAACTTTGAATGGCAGGTCTGAATCGGAAAAGGCCTCACGCAGATCGGCCATACGCGCCAGAGCGAGAGGGGTCTCCGTCATAACTGCCAGATCGAGATCGGAGGTCACCCGCGCTGTCCCGACTACGCGCGAGCCGAAAGCGCGTACTTCGAATTCGGGGACATGTGCGATGAGAATGGCCTTCACATTCTCAAAGTCATGCGGGGCGACGTCAATTGGCTTCATTGTTCCTGCGCTGCAGTTCGCCAAGGAGAAACCGCATGTCCTCCAGGAAGGAACTCATGCTGGACAACACCATCTCGGCCTTGGCGCCATCGTAAGTGTGGGCGGTCAGGTTTCGCATCTCGCGATAGACCTTGAATGGCGGGACTGACCGAACCAGGCCAGCGTCGGCGGCCGTGCGAATCAGATCCAGGAAGTTCATCTCCCGCAGTTCGCCGGGATTCGCTGCGATCTGCCCAAGCTGGCGTCGGATCATCTTCGTACCCAGTTCATAGGTAAACTCGAACGCCTGGATAACCGCTGCCCGGAACTGGTCGCGGAGGTTGCTGTCGTTGCGGCTGGCGTCGGAATTCAGATAACTCATGCTCTTTTCGAGTTGAGAGATCGCATTCTCAAACGCTGAGCAATCAAGTACCGGCATTCGACCTCCTTCGTTCAGGTGCATACGCGACCTTTATGGTACGAGGCCCATCTTTCGTCAGGCCTTCTTCTCCTCGATTCGCGGGAACAGGGCCGCGCCCTTACTCACCTTGGTGCCGGGCTTCGTGAGCCCCCACTTTTCCTGCGGCCGCAGGTCCGCGGTGTCGGCCGAAGCTCCAAGCTGCGGCATACCGTTGGCGAACGTGTCCGGCAGGTAGGGGTACAGGTTGACCAGCAACAGGCGGCAGGTCTCGATGAGGTAATACATTACAGTCGCAAGCTTATCGGTCTCGCCGCGCTTGGCGAGGGTCCACGGCGCGGATTGCTCCACGTACTTGTTTGCATCGCGCACGACTTCCCAGATGGTATCAAGGGCCTCGCCGAGTGCGAGGTTCTCGAGTTGTGCGGATACTTTGCCCGCAAGGGCTTCGGCTGCCGCCGCGAGCTTGTCGCCATCCTCATCGGGAGAGGAGGGCTCGGGGACGATTCCGCCGAAATAGCGCTCGACCATCGAGACGGATCTCATCACAAGGTTGCCCAGGCAGTTGCCAAGTTCGGTATGGTAGCGGGAGTCAACCGCAGGCATCGAGAAGTCGCCATCGCGGCCGAACGGCATCTCCTTGAACATGAAGAAGCGCAGGGCGTCGCGGCCGTACTTGCCGGTGACGTCGCGCGGGTAGATGATATTGCCCTTGCTCTTGGAAATCTTGTCGGCGTTGATGGTCCAGTAACCGTGGGCGAAGACTTTCTTCGGAAGTTCGTAGCCGAGCGCCATAAGCATTGCACCCCAGATGACGGTGTGGAACCATAGGATGTCCTTGGCCATCAGGTGGACATCGGCAGGCCACCACTTGCGGAGTTGGGTTTCGTCCTCGGACGCACCGAGCGCTGAGATGTAGTTGAGCAGGGCATCGAACCAGACATAGATAATGTGGTGCGGGTCGCCGGGGACAGGGATTCCCCAGTCGAACGAACTGCGTGACACGGAGATGTCGTCGAGGCCAGCTTCGATCCGGTTACGAATTTCGTTGCGCCGGTAGGCCGGGAGGATGAAGTTCGGATTGGCGTCGATGTGCTTCAGGATGCGCTCGCCGTACTTGGAGAGGCGGAAGAAGTAGTTCTGCTCGACGATGGTCTCTGTGGGACGATGGCAGGACGGGCAGTTCCCGTCAACGGCCTCGGACGGCTTGATATAGGTTTCGCAGAAGGTACAGTAAGGGCCTTCGTAGCGTCCCAGGTAGATATCGCCCTGGTCCATCAACTTCTTGAACAGGTTGACGACGCGGCGTTCGTGATCCGCATCCGTAGTACGGATAAAGAAGTCGTACTCGATGCCGAGGTCCTTCCAGAGGTCCTTGAAGGTGGCGACGATGGAATCGGCGAATTCCCGCGGCTTCATGCCTTTTTCGGTTGCGGCGCGCAAAATCTTCTGGCCGTGCTCGTCGCTGCCGGTCAGGAAGAAGACCTCTTTGCCGTGCGAACGGTGATAGCGCGCAAGGATGTCGGCTGCGATGGTTGTATAGGAGCTTCCTACGTGAAGTTCGGAATTCACGTAGTAAAGCGGTGTGGTTACGTAGAACTTGCCGTCGCTCATATTACTCCTTGTCCTGTTCCGGTTCCTTTTCCTTCTCGTCTTCCTTTTCTCTCTCGCGTGGAGGCGGGGCGCCGGGGCGCTCGCGCACCTTCTTGATGTCAGCCATCTTTACCCAGACGGGGTTCTCGGCGGAGGAATCGGCAACGAGCACCATCTCACGCAACAAGCTGACGTTGACTACCTCGCCGGTGACGTTGGCGCACTCGACAATCTGTCCCTTCCGCGGCAGCTTTGTGCGAAGCCAGGAATAGACATCGTCCTCGAACCGCAGGCAACACATTAAGCGACCGCACCGGCCCGAGATCTTGGTGGGGTCGAGCGTGGTCTTCTGTTGCTTGGCCATCTTCATCGTTACCGGCTGAAGGTCGTGCATGAACGACTTGCAGCACAGGGGCATGCCGCAGTGCTCGTAGTCTGCCAGCAGCCTGGCCTCATCGCGCACCCCGATCTGGCGCATTTCGATGCGGGTCTTGAATTCCTTGGACAGGTCGCGCACCAGTGCCCGAAAATCGACGCGGCCATCCGCGAGGAAGTAGAACACGATGCGGTCGCCACCGAGAAGATGCTCGACATCGACGAGCTTCATCGGCAGAGCATGGGTGGCTATCATCTCGCGGCAGAAAGAAAACTCCTTGGGCTCGAGTTCGTCGCGGATGAGGTTCCAGCGCTCGATGTCTTCCTTCGCAGCGACGCGGACGATCTCGCCATCGAACTCCTCTGTCGGGTAGCCCTGCTTTGAGGAGGAATACTGGCGCGGGGTGGAAATTGCGAGGGCCATTTCGACGCCCATTGCCGTCTTGACAACAATGTGTTCCTCGCGGGCGATATCCCCGGTGGTCGTGAAGAACGAGCCGGAGTTGCTCATATTGCCGTATCGGCAATGTATGATCTGGAAATCCGTCCCCGAGGAGACGAGTTCCTTCACGCGCCCGTTGGGGTCAAAGGAGTAGTAGCGTGCTGGCATTCTGCCCGATATTGAGGACGAGGGCCGTTCGTGCCTTGTTGTCTCCTCATGCCGGTACTCGGCTTCGTCTCTTTGTGATTCGCTCGCGGCTGCTTGTGGCTCGGGCGCGATCGGTTGAGGTTCAGGTAAAGCCGGTTGAGCGGGGAGGGGCTCAGGGGAAGTCGGCTGAGGGACCTTTATTTCATTTTCGTCCGGGTTTTGGGACATAGGAGAGAATCCTTGTGGTGAGATAATCCAAAACGAACTGGGCCCTGACGTTTCGTGCGAGGTCGGCGATCGCCTCAAGGGCGGCGGCCGCAATCTCGGCTCTCGCGGTCTGCGGCAGGGATATTGCCCACCCATTGGCCACATCGGCACAAGGGCAACGGTCAGGTGCATTGACAATGGATATCAACATCCTGAAGTATAGCTCAAGTCTGACGCGGATTGGTTCGAAATTGCGCGGCCCGAATTCGTGCTCGGGTCGTGCAATCAGAGATTCGGCATGAGCAAGGGGCGAGGATAGGGGCAGCGCGGTGAACCACTCGAAGAACGCGCGGATTTCGTCACGCAGATTTTCGTCCAGTAGCTCGATGGCTCTGCCGGGGCTCCCGTCTGCGAAGAAAGACGCTAACCGGACATCGTCCGGATTGGCGTGGGGCACTTCGCGGGAGATTACCGTTGCGACATCCGCCTCGGAAAGAGGATGGAACTGAAGTACGCTGCAGCGCGAGAAAATGGTCTCCTTGACCGCGTGTCTTCCACGGCACAGGAGAATGATGTACGTATCTTCATGAGGCTGTTCAAGCGTCTTGAGCAGGGCATCCTGTGCTTCGTGAGTCATGCGCTCGGCTTCGTCAACGATGAATACCTTGCGGTCGGCCTCGAATGGCTTCAGCGAGGCGACTTCGCACATACCGCGGACTGTATGGAGCAGGTTGGAAATGGGCTCGTCTTCATCTCCGATTGCGATGAACCGCGATTCCTTGCCCTCGCCATCCGACTTCTTCGATACGGAATCGGTGGCCAGTCGGCGGCGCACGGAAATCACATCAGGATGGGTTCCGGCCCATATTCGACGGCAGTCGTGACACTCGCCGCAGAAGGATCCGGGTTTCGAGACCTTGCACAGAAGGGAAGACGCGGCGCAGAGCGCAATGCGGCGCTTGCCGATCCCGCGGGGACCGAGCATCATCATCGAGTGAGGCAGTTCGTCGCGTCTGAGCGCCGTGCGAATTGCCTTCACGCGGGTGCTATGGGAGACGATCGAGTCCCAGGACGCCTGCAACATGGCCTGCAACCTCATCGGAAAGCGACTCTATGTCGCGGGAACCGTCAAGAAGAACTGAACTGCCGGGCGTGCCTGCAACAAGCGCCCGGTATCCGAGGCGAACCTTGTTGAAAAACTCGCGCGACCGCGCTTCGATTCGGTCGTGCGTCTCGCCCCTTCGCATGAATCCCAACGCAGGATCGATGTCGAACACTATGTACAAATCGGGCTTGATTCCATACGTCGCATATCTCCCGATTCTCAGCACATGGTCGATGCCTGCTCCGAGCCCCGCGCCTTGGTAGGCGGCGCTGGACCAGAGAAAACGGTCGGCCAGAACGACACGCTTTTCCTTGAGCGCCGGCGCAATTATGTCATGGCATAACTGAGCGCGCGCAGCCAGGAACAGCAGAAGCTCTGCACGTACGTCCAGCTCGCTGGAATGGGAGAGGATGATCTTTCTGATCTTCTCTCCCGCTTTTGTGCTGCCGGGCTCGCGAATGGTGAGAACGTCAAAGCCAGCCTTAGTGAGGCGTTGGGCGCAGAGCTTCATCTGCGTGGACTTCCCGCAGCCGTCGAGGCCCTCAAATACAATCAGGCGGCCTTTCAAGATTCCGTCTCCATTATCGCAAGAAGAGAACCCACGCAGCCCTTTGCTTCCTCGGGCATTGAAATCTCGAGCAAGTCTCCGCTGCATGGGGCGCAAAAGTCGAACGCGGCCTTGTCGAACAGCAACTCTGCGATGGGCTCGTCCGCCACAACGCGGTCACCGGGCTTCTTGTACCAGGTGGAAACTACAATCTCAGCAGCAGGATTCTTGCTGATTTCAGGGATGCGCAATTCGGTCTTCATCGCGCCTCTTTTCGTATGCGGGCGAACATCTCCTCCGCCCGGTAGCTTGAGCGTACAAATGGGCCTGACGCAGCAGCGATTTCAAGCGATTCGGCATAATCCGCGTAGTACTCGAACCGGGCAGGTGGGATGAACTCCACTACAGGGTGGTGCATCGGGGACGGGGCAAGGTATTGGCCGATGGTAATCGCGCTTACTCCAGCCCAACGAAGGTCGTGCAGGAGAGAAAGCACCTCCTCGGGTCTTTCTCCGAGCCCAAGCATTACTCCGGTCTTTGTCGCGAGCCCCGCCGCGGCCGCCCGGCGAAGAACTTCGAGCGAACGGTCATAATTGGCCTGTGGACGGACTTCGGAGTACAATCTCGGCACGGTCTCGACGTTGTGGTTGAACACATCCGGCTGAGCGGCGATAACGGCATCGATGGCCTCAGTTGAGCCGCGGAAATCGGGGATAAGGACTTCGATGGCTGAGATGCCCCTGGCTCGGAGCGCCCCGATGGTCTGAGCGAAATGCGATGCGCCGCCGTCTGGCAGGTCGTCCCGGGTCACGGATGTCACCACGACGTACTTCAAGCCCATCTTGACAGATGCGTCCGCGAGGCGGTGCGGCTCTCCGGGGTCGAGAGGGGAGGGTACTCCGGATGTGATGTCGCAGAACCGGCAATGGCGGGTGCAGACTCTTCCCATAATCAGGAAGGTTGCCGTGCCTGCGTGGTAGCACTCGCTACGGTTAGGGCAGGTAGCTTCGCGGCAGACCGTGTTCATGCCATCCTCAGAGAGGATTCGGCCGACAGCAGTCTCGTCAATATGTGAGACGCCCTTCTTCATCCATGCAGGAAAGGCGATCCTTTTGTGAGTCATCGAACTCCTTGACATCGGTGATGCCGAAGACGGTCTGAAAGGCCGCAACGAACCGCTGCTCGACCTCCCGCATCGGGGGAGCGGAGCCGAGAAACGTCTTGAGGCTTGCGACCGGGTATTTGCTTATCCCGCAGGGGACGATCAGTCGAAAGTGCGAAAGATCCGGATCGACATTGAACGCGAGGCCGTGATAGCTGACCCAACCTGAAATTGCGACGCCTATGGCGCAAACCTTGGAGTCCGCAACCCATGCTCCGGTCATTCCTTCCTTGCGCTCGCCCTTCAGGCCGTAGGTGGACAGAACCTCGATTGCGGTCTGCTCCAGGTTGGATAGGAAAACGTGGATATCCTTGCCATGCCGGTTGAGGTCGAAAATCGGATATGCGACAAGCTGGCCGGGGCCGTGGTAAGTTACGTCGCCGCCACGGGTGACTTCATGGACTTCGAAGCCCAACTCGCGCAACCGTTGCGGATCGGCAAGTATGTTCCCGCCCTTCCAGGACCGACCGAGTGTAATGACGGGGGTATGCTCGACAAGAATAAGGAAGTCGTCAGGAGGACGCTGCTTCCTGACAGCCGCGTTCAGGGCAGTTTGCATTGGCAGAGCGACTGAGTAGGCCCGGCTTCCAAGCCGGTGAACGCGCAGCACTATTTCTTCCCTCCGGGGGAATGAATGCTGCGACCGATCGAAGCGGCGGCAGCCTCACCGAAGCCTTCGCTGAGCGTGGGGTGAGAATGAACCATTTCGGCGACCGCATCGATCTTCAGCCCTGCGCTGACCGCAAGGGCACCCTCGTGGACGAGTTCTGTTGCCGATTCGCCGATAATGTGCGCGCCGACTACTGTGCGGGATTTGGCGTCGGCGACGATCTTGAACATGCCTTCGAGGTTCCCGCCTGCCTGCGCCCTGCCAAGAGGGCGATAGGGATAGCGACCGACGATTATCTCGCCGTACTTCTTTCTCGCCTCTTCCTCGCCGAGCCCGACGGTGCCGATTTCCGGAGTGGTGAAAATGCCGTTGGGGATCGTGACGCCTTCGAGGCTCTCGTGGTGACCGAGAGCGTTGGAGGCAGCCACCTCGCCCATCCGGTACCCGCTGTGGGCAAGCATCCACTTGCCGGTGGCATCTCCGGCTGCGTACACTCCGGCTAACGAGGTCTCGCAGAGATCATTGACCGCGATAGTCTTGCCGTTCGGGCACAGACCGAGTTCGGGAATTCCATTGCCCGACAGGCGTGCGCGGCGACCGACGACGACTAAGCACTTGTCGGCGGTTACTTCCCTGCCGTCGCTCAACGTTCCCGCGAAACGACCCTCTGCGGTGCGGCCGGATTCGAACTTCACTCCCGTCAGGACTTTGATTTTGAGTTTGCGCAGTGACCGCGACAGTATCGCGACTATCTCGGTGTCAACCATAGGCAGGATGGTCGGCATCAGTTCGACTATTGTAACGTCAACGCCAAATTGCGCGAAAAGGCAGGCCATCTCGCATCCGATTACGCCGCCACCGACCACGATGAGAGACTTAGGCAGCGCTTTCAGGTGCAAAGCGTCATCAGAGCTGATTATGGAGTCGCCGTTGAATATCAGGCCCGGAAGCTGGATTGGCTCGGAGCCGGTTGCGAGGAGAATGTGGTGTGCTTCGATAACCTGAACGCCGGTGGGGGAGGTGACCTCGATCGCCCCGGCGGAGAAAACTCGGCCCCTGCCGGGAACAGTGGTTACGCCCCACGACTTGACGAGCAGGTCGAGGCCCTTGTGTTGATTTGTAACTACTTTGTCCTTGCGGGCCTGCACGGCCGTCCAATCAAGCTCTGGTGCGGCGGCTCTGATGCCGTGCTCGGAAGCGCCAAGGATCTCGGCATAGAGATGAGCGGACCGAATGAGGGCCTTTGTCGGGATGCAGCCCCAATGAAGGCAGGTTCCGCCAAGTTTGGATTCCTCGACAAGAGCGACATTGCCGCCCAGTTGTGCGGCCCGAATGGCAGCGGCATATCCGGCAGGACCGCCACCAATAATTGCCAGATCGTACATCGAAACTCCTTATGCGAACAAGCCCGACCATTGTAGCTGTCGGGAGAGATTGGACAACACTGACCCGCAGTAAACAAAAAAGGGAGCCCGAGGTCGGGCTCCCTTTTGACAACTGAGAGAAGATGCTTACTTCACCAGCTCGCCGAGGAAAGCCCGAACAGTCGCGCGGGCGGACTCGGACATACGCACGGCATTCGCCAAGGAGGGAGATACCGCGTAGTACAGGCTGATGAGAGCAGATCCGGAATCGGCCGACATGATGGAGGCATCGCGCGAAGAGCAGAGGGCCTCAACCGTGGAGGCAGCCATTGTGCCGAACGCGCTCGAAGCGATGAAGCAGGCAGCTCCGCCGCCCTGAGCCAGCGGGGTAGTGCCGCCGTCGCCGGTATCCACAGCCGGGTCAACCTGAATGTACTTGACCGAAGTGCTGGTGGCATATGAAATGCCGGGGTTGCCGTAGCTGTCAAGAGCAAGGCTCGTGTACCAGCCAACATTGTTACCATTGCTGTCGAGGTTCATGGTCGTCCAGTCAACGCCGGTGAAGAACGCGAACTTGAGGGTCTCGCGGCCGTAATCGGCGTAGGAAATCATCGGTATGTTGTTGGCTGTGAACTTGAGGCTGCAGAACTGGCCTACATCGCCGTCGCTGTCAACGGTAACCGGAGCCATCCACGTGCCATTGTGCTTCTGAGAGTACTTCAGGTCGCGGTTGGTCAGGTCGTAGTAGCAAACGCCGGGCTCGTTGTCGGCATTGAAAGCAAGGGCACTGAAGCGCCCTACGTCGCCGTCGCCGAACACAACTTCGGAAGTCCAGATACCGCCGAGGCGGGATGCGAACATGACATCGCCGTTTGTTGCATCGTAATACGCAATGGACGGGATATTGCGGAATCCGTCAAAAGCGAGCGAAGCGAATTTGCCGCAATCGTTGCCGGCAGCAGTAACTGTCTGGGTTGCGAAGCCGCTGCCAGAGCGCTCGGCATACTTCAGAACGCGATTGGTGGCATCGTAGTAGGCGATTGCCGGTACGATTCCATTCGGGGTGGAGAGCAGGGCGATTGTAGAATACTGGCCTACATCTCCATCGCCGTCAACGAGGATTAGTTCCCAATTGACGCCGGTCCAGTGGGCATACCTGAGGTCGCCATTGGAGGCATCGTAGTAGGAAACGTGCGGATAGTTGAGGTTGTCAAGAGCGATCGATGGGAACTGCCCGGTGTTGCCGATGGTGGCAACTGACTGGCGGATCCAGTTGGTGCCGTCGAAATGCACTACGACGAGGTCGCCGTTGTCGCTATCGAAGAAGGCAATCCACGGATATCCGGTGCCGGACTCGCGGGCAAGGGCGGTGTAGAAGCCGCTTGTGGTGTCAACGATCTGGGGAGCAGCGAAAGCGGGAAGCGTAAGCTCCCAAACCCACTCAACGCTGCTGGGCTCAGCGATAATGAACGAGAAAGTTATTGCAGTGCTGTCAGCGACAGAACCGGTGCCGTTATAGCCCATGCAGGCGTACGGACCGGACTTGTTGATTGAGGAACCTGAGACCGTCGCACCGGCGGGATACCAGTAGGATCCGACACTGGGGTTCGGGCCGGGGAGGTTGCGGGGATTGAGGACTGTGAACTGATATTCCTTCTGCCAATTCCACGTGATCTCAGTGGGGGTGTCCATAAAGAACACGACTGAAGTGGTGCTGTGGTCGGTTTGAGGAATGTTGCCGATGCCGGACCAGCCAAGACAAGTATAACGAACACCGCTGGTGCCATCGGGGATGAAGGGAGATGTGACCGAGAGACTGAACGGCATCGTGGTGAACCACCAGGACTCGGCCTGAACAGGCAGATTGGAGCCTCCGCCGACTGACAACTGAGGATTGCCAAGGAGTTCCGTGCCGGTTCCGGAGACAACGTCAAGTCTGAAGTAGCGCTGCCACAGGAAGTTGATTGTCGTTGCCGTCGTCATCAGGAAGGAGAAAGAGGATGCCGTGCTCGGGGCTTGGATGGGTGAACCGTTGGACGTGAACCCGCTGCAGACCCAGCGATAGCCGCTGCCCTCGACGGGGGATTGAGCGCTGACGTACACGGTTTCTCTGTCGAAAAGGCGCTTGTAGCCGGGAATCGGCGGGAACTGAGAGTTGATTGTGAGAAGAAGCGTGCCGCCGCCCTGCTTCTGCCAATTCCAAGTGATGTTCGAGTTCGCAAGGATAGTGAAGGTGACCGAATTTCCAACGCCAACGGTCGGGACAGATCCCGTTCCGGCGTATCCGGTGCAGTTATAGATCGTTCCGCCCACATCAACCGTAGCCGGGACTGTTGCGGTAATCACCGCGCCGGGAGACCACAGGGTCAGGCCGGCGGGATTGGGTGTCCCGAACGGAGATATAACGCCCAGGGAGAGAAGGTTGCCGGAATATGCCCAGTTCCAGATGATGGTGGACGGCTGGGTTACAGTGATTGAGAAGGAGGTTTGAGTGCCTGCTCCGATGTCTCCGGTGCCGGTAAATCCTGAGCAATTCCACGACTGATAGGGGCTCGTGACGCTCAACTGAACAGTGTTGAACGCGGGGTACCAGTTATCGCCGATGGGGGGTTGCGGGTTTCCGTTGTTGCCCAGAGAATCCACCTGGATGCGGAATTCCTGAATCCATTGCCATGTGATGGACGAATCCTGTTCGATCTTGAAGACCACAAAGTTGGGTGAACCGGTGCCGTCCCATGAGGCCGGGCAGGAGCCGGTGCCGACCCAGCCCGTGCAGCGATAACGAATGCCCGGAGTTGTCTCGACAGTGGGCTCGACAACAGCGGTTACGAGCGAATCTTTTGGACGGGGAACCTGGTCTCCAACAGGAGGAGAAGGATTGCCGTAAGCGGAAACTACCGAGAGCTTTACGGTGTCCTGATTGGAGTAAATGAGGATGTTGAGGCCGGTTGTGAGCGTATAGGGAACACGATTATTGGGGTTGGCCGACTGCGTTGTGGTGTAAGTGAGGCCAACTGTTCCCTGTTCGTTCTCCACGCCGGTCCAACGAGAACCGTCGAGCGGGTCAGCCAAGCTGTCCGGCACGGTCTGGTACACGAAATAGATGAAGCCGTTCGCGTGAAGCTGAATCTGGAAAGTAACCGTCTGCTCGGGGTGATTCATGAGCGGAACGTTCTTCCACTGAGCGATGAAAATCTTGTTGGTGCCGGAACCCACTGTCTGGTACAGGAGGGAGCCGGAGCCGGTCGTGAAGGTCAGATTCGCGCAGAATGGCGCAATAATGCTGTTCGGCAGGATATCAGACCACAAGACATATGCTGTGCCGTCACCGTTCGGAGTTCCATTCGCTCCAAGAGGAGCAAAGTTCCGGGTAAGGTCTGATGTGGCCGGGGTGGGTGCGCCGGTTGGCGGCTGCAGAATCAGAACCCCGTTCAGGTTAATGTACAACTTCGTAGTGATGTTGCCGTAGAAGTTGAAGTTGAAGCCAATGTCTATCAACTGCGTGCAGTTATCATCGAGGCCTGCTGATGGACTCAGCAACGAGTTCAGGCCGTTGATCGCGCCGCCTGCTGACAGGAGGTCGATCCATTGGTCCTCGATGGCGTCAGTGCCTTGATAGTAGTTCAACGCATCGGGGCCGAACTTGTGCTCAGCGATAGCCGCTCTAGCACCTGCGAACACCATGGTGATCGCGATAGCCACCAGCAAGAACGTCCTGAACAGAACTTTCATCTTCTCCTCCCAAGTCTGCGTCGTGGCGGCGTTGCCAGCCACTCGAATGGGGAAAGACTCACGCTGAGTACAACGGAATCCATATGTTACGGAGCGAAGGCTCCATTGTCAACTTATTTTTTGGTTTTCGCGGCACTGAAAGTAGTATGGCAGCGTCGCGCGCTGTTGCGTCATAACCCGTACCGTTTCAGCTTTTCGTAGAGAGTACGTCGGGGTATGCCCAGCAATTCTGCTGTACGCACTTTCTGTCCATCGGCCAGAGCAAGCGCCCTTTCGATAGCGTATCGCTCGAGTTCGTCGAGCTTCAGCGTAGGTAAAACGTCATTTGTAACGCCGCCGGTCGCAAACTCAAAGAATCCTTCGTCAAGCGTTCCACGACCTATTGCCAGTGCCCGGCGAATCTCGTTTTCCAACTGCCGGATGTTGCCCGGCCAGGAGTATGCCTGTAGCTTTCGCACTGCTGCGGGAGTAATTGACACTCCGTTCGGGTTCGGATACTTTGCGAAAAAGTGGTCGATCAGGAGGGGGATATCCTCGCGCCGATTGCGTAGCGTCGGTAGCTCAACGGTCAGAACCGCCAGCCGATAGTAGAGATCCTGCCTGAACGAGCCCTCGGAAACCATTTCGCGAACGTCTATGTTGGCGGCGGCGATGACGCGGACATCCACCTTGACAGGTTTCTCGGATCCAAGAGGCAGTACCTCTCCGCGCTCGAGAACCCGAAGAAGGCTCTTCTGCATATCCGACGACATGGAGACGACTTCGTCAAGGAAGAGAATCCCTCCGCTGGAGAGTTCGAAC
>Ga0265297_10006127_pt1 | contig 17698 bp, 19 predicted proteins | sample Munlanlwell13791_FD_192502 | JGI IMG/M metagenome (GOLD analysis project Ga0265297, IMG submission 192502) | Leachate microbial communities from a municipal landfill in Southern Ontario, Canada - Leachate well 137-91 | ecosystem: Engineered > Solid waste > Landfill > Unclassified | place...
TTGTCATTATAGAGGTTAAGAATAACGCCAAATCTACTATTTGTCCTGTCGACGGCGATGTCACCGTTGATATAATCAAAAGAACTATCTCTAACTTCTATTGGTGCTGGTGTGCTGACGCAACCCATAACAGGACCGCTCCAACTATAGTCATTGGCGCATACGCACGGGCTAGTGCTCGAGCCAGGGTTGCAATTAGCTTGCCCATCGCAAGTTTCGGGGCCATTTATTGTCCCGTCCCCGCAGTACTGTGCGCAATTAGAATACCCATGAGCGGCTACTAAACCGACTATGCGGCTTGCTATGGTATTCGTGTTTTTAAAATCATTAGCATCTATGCCACCGCTTGGAATTGTCGGCTCAGAGGTGGTGGGATCGCCGCCAATGCGGTTGTATAGTGATTTGAGCGAGTAGTTAGTGTTGCCATAGCTGGCGCTTGGTCCATCAAAATCATTGATGTTGTCGCCGTCCATATTTTTGCACGGGTCACTGACGGGTCCTTTGTTGCACCCGCCAACTGGCAGAGCAGTGTACAGTCCGTATAAACTGGGGTAATTATCTGCCCCTTCACCAAGGCAGGTGGCGTTTGGATTGATTTTTTCAGCTATTTCCTTCAGCGACCACAAATTGTTATCGTTGTTTGGCGGGGCACCCGGCGGAGGGCTAAAAGTAGCCAGCACACCATAAACCCCAGCACCTATAAGTAGAGTGCCGATTATGGCTAAAATTAGACTTGTTTTGTTTTTTATTTTACCAAACTTGGTTTTCATAATTTTGCCTGTTACCATCCAAATGACCCCCAATTACAAGTTGCCCAGTTACTACTACCATCAGGACATGGCCCAAAATCGAAATCAAAGCTCCATGCTGTGCATAGCCCATTGATATTAATATAGCCGATTTTGCAAGTGAGACAATCATCTTCACAGTTGGCATCGTCGCAAAACTCAAAGGTGCCGTTTTTTACCCCATCGCCACAATACTGTGTGCAATTAGTATAGCCGTTAGCGGCTACCACAGTGTTGATTCTGTCTTTGATAATGTTTAATTTATGGAAATTATTATAATCAATATTCCCACCGGGGCTGATCGGTTCGGATTCGGATGTTGCTGTGCCACCCCCAATTTTATTATAAAGTGACATAGTTGAATAATTAGTGCTCTTGTTGTCGCCACTATAGCCACTGGTTGGTCCAGAAAAGCCGCTACTGACTATTCCGGCCATGTTTACACAAGGATTACTGATAGGCCCTTTGTTGCACCCACCAGCTGGGATAGCAGTGTATAGTCCGTATAGACTGGGATAATTATCAGCTCCTGTGTCAAGACAGGTGGCGTTTGGATTAATTAGACCAGCTATTTCCTTCAGTGAAGGTAGATTATTATCGTTGTCTGGTGGGGCGCCCGACGGAGGGCTAAAAGTAGCCAGCACACCATAAGCTCCCGCTCCTATAAGCAGGATACTAGCAGCTAAGATAGCAAGATATATTTTTGATTTTATAGTCTTTTGCATGGGTGTTTTTGTTTTATTCTTCTCTATATTATAGCTTTTTGAGGGTAAAAAAGCAAGGAAAATCTAGGCTTTTTCACTAAACCGCCAGAGGTAATCGCGGCAGTGCTTGGCATAATCCACGCCGATCCGTTTGTTTTTGCTGATTTCTGCTGGCCTGTAGCCGTCATCAGCCAGATAAAAATCAGGATTTTGACACAGATCTAAGCCGTTTTGTTTCTTGGTTAGGCCGAAGGCTTGGCAGAGTTTTCCGGGTCCTCCTCCGATAAAACTCCGCTCGCTTTGCCCGACCGCAAGCGGTCGGGCTTCGCTAAGCTTCGTTTTATCCTCGTCTCGCTCGGGTACAGTTCTCGGCTCGATATACGGCTTTCGCTCGCTACACTTGCTCAAGCCTATCTCGCCTGCGCTCCTGCACCCTCGCGTAGAAGACGAGAATATATATTCTCGTCTTCTACCAGCTGCACGGTTTTTTATCATCTGCTCTACGCCCTTTAGTGGCTCTATGCCGCGGATCAGCACAGCCGCTGGGGAACCAGCTTTTTCGGTGACGATATTGAGACAGTGATACATGCCATAGATCAGGTATATATAGGCATGGCCGCTCTGGCCATACATGATTTCGGTTCTTGGCGTCCTTCCACGAGATGCATGGCAAGCCAAGTCATCTTCGCCGATATAAGCCTCGGTTTCCGTGATTCTCCCCGACATATCTTTGTATACCAAAATCTTGCCGATCAGGTCTTCGGCGACTTGCAGGGTGGGATGAGCGTAAAAAGAACGAGAAAGCACCTTTCGACAGCTCAAAATTTTCCCCTCCCTCTGAAGGGAGGGGCTAGGGGAGGGTGTATTAATAATTTTACCAATTTCCTCTAGGACAGCTGCTGTTTTTTGCAGCGCATCATCGTTCCAGAAGCGGATAACAGCATAGCCCCTTTCTTTTAACCATTGCTCTCTTTCTTGGTCCTCTTTCTTATTTTCAAGATGCTGGCCGCTATCCAACTCAACAATAAGTCGTTTCTCTAAGCAGACAAAATCTACTATGTATTTTCCGATTGGATGCTGCCGCCTAAATTTCAACCCTTTTAATTGTTTGTTTCTTAAAAAATACCAAAGCTTTTTTTCAGTATCGGTCGGGTTGTTTCTAAGTTTTTTGGCAAGTTCTGTAAGTTGGGCAGACATTTAAAAATTTTTATACCCTCACCTAGCCTCTCCCTAAAGGGAGAGGAATATAGGCTTATCTTTAATATCTTTACAGCTCCTTATTCTTTATTCCAGCAATTTCTCTTGTTCTCCCTCTGGCGCCGACAACTCCAGCTTCGTCTTAAACTTATCCAGCCGTTTATCGGCGTTGCTATATGATTTGCCGGCATTATCGAGATGAACGCCGATCAGGCGAAAATCATCACCAAATTTATCAATTTCGGTTCTTAGTCTGGTCAGATTAGCCAATATCTCTTTGGCTGACTTTTCCACCTGCATACCCTTGAGTCCTAGCAAGATCGTAGAAAGATAGGCATAAAAAGATGAAGGAGACACAGGAATCACATGTTTCTTATGGGCATAGCCCATGATATCGTGCTCGTCCTTGATAATCACCTCATAATAGACATTTTCCGCCGGAATATACATCAAGGCAAACTCGATCGTGCCTTCATCAGGGCGGATGTATTTTCTGGCGATATCATCAATGTGCTTTTTGGTATCGGCATAAAAACTTTTTTGGCAACTGATTTTATCTTCTTCGTTTCCGGCAGCCAAATAGCGCTGAAAGTTTTCCAAACTAAATTTAGAATCGACGGGGATTAGCAGGCCATCTTTGATCTTAATGATAGCGTCAACAATCTCACCGTCTTTGAAGCGATGCTGCATTTCAAACTGCTCAGAATGGAACATCTGGGCTAGTAAATCGCCGAGAAACAATTCGCCGATATTGCCGCGCAGCTTGGGGGTGCGCAAAATGTCTTGGAGCGAGCGAAAATCTTTACTGACCTCTATTATCTGCTTGTTGGCTTGCTGCAGCGCCCCCAGCTGTCCTTGCAGTTGGGCATAAGCGCGGCTGGCATTATCCAGCCTTTTGTTCATCTCGCCGCCGACATTGTCGAGGCGCTTATCCAGTCGGTCTTGCAAGCTGCCGATTTGGTCGGCCAGCAGCTTGATTGTTTTGTCATCGTCTTTGGGCTGAGAGAGGCGATCAAGTCTGGTGAAAATCAAAATAGCCAAGCCGATTAGTGCAAGTAATAAAACAATTGAGGAAATTATCAAGATGAAGTCCATATAGCGTTTTTTAAGAGCTAAAGCGCTTTTTAGTTTAAGCTAAAAATATGAAAAAGGCAAAACATTGCTTTTCTAGGGTGTTTTTTGCTATAAATAGAGTGTCTAAAAGACGGCAAATATTCTTTAACGATTTATAAAATGGGTAAATTAAAAGAAGCAATCAAAACTGTAATGTTAGGCGTGATGGTCGGTGTGCTAGCGGTGGTTGGTAGCATAGTCATTTATAGTGTGCGTGGCGCTTTCACCGAACCCACTTTGGCACCTACAGTTCCCATTCAGGAATTAGGCAAGATCAGAGAAGTTCTCAATGGTACTCACGATTCGTCGGCTATTGGCGAGAACAGGGACGGATCAGTGATGCAGCGTCTGGAATATATCATCAACCACTGCTAGGATAAAGAGGATGAGGAGGGTAATGGTAATAAAGATGTTTAGCAAGTTATTCCCCTTCCTTCAGAGGGAGGGGAATAACATCAAACAGCTAAACAAAACAGCCTACTTGATTTGCCAACTTGCTGCTAAACAGAAATGAATTCCTTATTACCCTTATATCCCTTATCATCTTTATAATCCTTCTCTTAGCTTAGCCCGTATTTCTCCAGCTGCTCCTGATATTGGCGCAGGATTTTTGGTTCTTGCGGCTTGGGGTGAAAAGCTAATTCTTTGTCGCTAACGATTACATAGGGAGAGTTATGGGTAGGGTTGGACCAGATTTTTGTTAGCTGGATGAATTTAAAAATCTTTTCCAGCAGCCAGCCGATATTGTAGCCAAGAAGTTTTTCTGAAGCAGTTTGTTTCCTTTCCATAATTGGGTCATTGTTGCTGATACCAAATGGATAGGCGGGGATCAAATGAGAAATCCAGAGATTGTTTCTTTGCACTTGGAAGAATATGCTGCTGCCGAGCAGTGGCACGAGATGGCTGTAAAGTCGGGCGGTATAGATATTGCGCGGTCCAAGGGTCAAGTGATCTTCTGTGATGAAATGGTTGGGGCAAATCTTGTTTTTGGTATCTTGGCCGTGGCGCAGGATATTAAGCTGCTTAAGTTTCAGCATGAGAAAAAAGCGGCAAGTCCATATCTTATTTTTGGCAGCAATAACAAATATATCGAGATCACTATCTTTATCGGTATTGTTGAGAGCTAGTGAGCCAGAGGCCAAAAGGCCCCGAAGAAAAGGGATGTGAATAATCTTCGGCAAATGTTTGTCGAGGATTTGCCACTTTTCTTTGGCATTTTTTGCTCTGCCTTGGCGGATAGCTACTATTTCTTGCCGGCCAGCCAGAAAGCAGTAGTCGTCCTTTTCTTCGATGGTCTCTATTTTGGCCAAAGCTTTTTTGATTTCTTCCTGCCCTCCATGCTCAGTCTGAAAAAGATATTTTTGAATTTCCTCTATTGTAAGAGGGTAATCAAAAAGATCGTAGTAAATCAGGGTTTTTAAGATATTTTTTTGCAGTTGGTCCATGGCCCAAAATTATTTGCTTTAGGTGATTATATTCTACTATGTTCAATTTTGTAAAAGCGGGGGATTGTCTCCCTGCTAAGATAGCGCAATAAAGGGCTTCTGTCAGCTAAAATTTGGCAGGATAACATGGGTGGAACCGTCCTCCGACTTGTCCTCCGAAGCTCACTACAAGTGAGCGAAGGAGGACCCCAGGATCTAGATATGGATCTTGGGAGTATTTGGAGATAAAGAGCTGTAAAGATGTTAAGGATAACTTAAAAAAATTGGGTAGGCGCGACATTTACACCTTCGCCAAGACTACGGTGCACAAGCTTGTCGCGCTCTCGTTCGCGGGTTCAGGTTTGTAACCTGAACCTGTCGTTTGGGTTTTTTGTCATGCGGTTAACTCTCAGCTCGTTGCTGAAATAAGCAAGTTGTCATTCCCGCGAAAGCGCCTTTGTCTGCCTCTGGCAGAGGAATCTCAGAAGGTGGTACCAAGACTATTCTTGGTTTTCCGCTGAAAAGCCACTCTATAAACTTTATACTTTCCACTACTCTCTGGCAGGCGAAGCCGTACTGCCCATCTTCTTATGTTCCGTCTGGTCTATCCGTCCCGTTCGCGTAAGCGAACGGTTCCGTCAGCGAAACCACAATAGTAGATAATACATAATTAATAATAAAAAGATAAGAAGGATGTGAAAGATAAGAAAGATTATTTATCACACGGATTAGCTTAAATATCCTTCTTGTCCTACTTATCCTCATTCTCCTTCACGTCCCTTTCTATTAACTATTCATTATAAGCTATTAACTCTCCTGGCGCTCCGTTATAACTGTTATATCCGTTATCCGTTACCCGTTACCTGTCACCCGTTACCCGTTTATCTGTTTCACTGTTTACTGTTTCACTGTATACTGTGGCTATGCCTAAAACCGATATGGACACTATCGTTTCGCTCTGCAAAAGAAGGGGATTTATTTATCCGGCGTGTGAAATATACGGCGGTTTTGCTAATAGCTATACTTACGGACCCTATGGAGTAGAACTGAAAAATAACATCAAGCAGAGCTGGTGGCAGACATTTGTCCATGAGCGGGAGGATATGGTAGGGATCGATGGCCCGATTATCCTGCACCCTCGGCTGTGGGAAGCGTCTGGCCATATAGCTGGCTTCAATGACGCTTTAGTCGACTGTAAGCAGTGCAAAAACCGTTTTCGAGCTGATCATCTAGTAGAGGATGCGACAGGCAAAGACATGGAAGGGCAGCTAGAGGAAATGAGTAAAATCCTGAAAGAAGAGAAAATCAAATGTCCGGTGTGTGGTAATAGTAATTGGACGGAAGCGCGCAATTTCAACATGATGTTCAAAACCCAGATTAACCGCACTGGCGAGGGCGGCGAAGCCGAGACTTATTTGCGGCCGGAGACGGCGGGAGCGATTTTCGTCGAATACAAAAATATCATCGATACCATGCGGGTAAAAATTCCGTTTGGGATCGCCCAGATCGGCAAGGCGTTTCGCAACGAGATCGTCGCTAAAAACTTCATCTTTCGTGTGCGGGAATTTGAGCAGATGGAAATTGAGTATTTTATTGACCCTGAGGTGAAGTGGGAGCCGCTATTTGAGCAGTGGCTGAAAGCACAGGAGCAGTGGGCGATGTCACTGGGCGCTAAGAAAAAGGATTTGCGGCGCTATGAACACTCGCAAGAAAAGCTTTCTCATTACTCCAAAAAAACAATTGATCTGGAGTATAATTTTCCGTTTGGATTCAAAGAGCTTTTCGGCCTAGCCCATCGCGGCGATTTTGATCTGACCCAGCATGCCAAGTTTAGCGGCAAGACATTAGATTACTTTGATCAGGAGCGAGATCGCCGTTATGTGCCACATGTGTTGGAGCCGACATTCGGTGTTGATCGTTCGGTATTGGTGGCCATTTTAGCGGCTTACGACGAGGATAAAGCGCCTAACGACAAAGGCGAAATGGAAGGCCGGGTGGTGATGCGCTTCCCTTCTCATCTAGCGCCGATCAAATGCGCTGTTCTGCCGCTTCAACGCAAAGATAAATTGCCAGATAAGGCCAAAGAGATATTTGCTTTGCTGAAAAGTGAGATGGTCTGCGAATATGATGAGACTGGTTCCATCGGCAAGCGCTACCGCCGGCAGGACGAGATCGGCACGCCCTATTGTTTGACTGTCGATTACGAGACCCTTGATGATGGGGCGGTGACGGTCAGAGATAGGGATACGATGAAGCAGGAGCGGGTAAAGATAGATGATTTGAAGGATTATTTGCTGGCGAAATTAGTAGCTTAAAAGGCCGTTATGGACATTATTTCAGATTTCCAATATGTTCGGGATATACCCTATAGGCTTCCTCTTGGTTTATCTGAGGAGGATTTTTCCTGTAGCGCAAAGCACAAAATCCTCAAAGAGCGGCTGGCCAAAAAGGGCCATGAAGCCAGATATCGGGTCTGCTCTTTTCTGTGGAGCTCTCTAGGTTTGCCCAAAGAAATATCAAGCATTCCTCATGATGATTATAGTACACATCTATTTTTAGAAGTTTTAATAGACGAAAAATGGCTTACTGTTGATGCTACCTGGGATATCGGCCTAAGAAATATATTTCATATCAACGAATGGGATGGCAAATCAAATACCGAGATTGCTGTAATAGCCATTAAGATATTTACACCGCAAGAAAGCGCAGAGATTATGGATGGCGCAGACGAAGCAGAAGAAATCAAAGAATTAGAAGCCAACGGAGAATTCTATAGGGCGTTCAATGGTTGGTTGGAGGGGAATCGGGGAGTTTCTGCCCCTATTGGTTAAAGCTAGTAGCTTGGTTTCTCTGTTGGTTGTCCGTTGCAGCTTGCTGTGATGAGGGCTATCAGAGGTTTTCTTGGTCTAAAATGGCAGTTTCTGACAAAGATGTTGACGGATTGGCATGGAAAATTCAGGGGTTTGTGGCTCATGTCAGCCAAAGTTGACTAAAAGACTTAGAAAAAATTCTGTCACACGGACTTTTTGGTGGGATTTTTTGTTAATTTAGTGTCGACGTTTTTGGGGAGGTATTTTGTGCTGTCGGATTCTATTATCCGACAGCGGCTGTCAGGTAAGAGAACCTGACAGCACAGGAATGAATGACAAAGTGGCATGGTTTTTCGCTGATAATTTTGGCTTATACCGGGCTTAATCGCTGGTTTTTTGACGAAATGGGATATAAACCAAACGGTAATACAGGAAATAGTTGGGGTGACGGGCGACTGGTTACTGGTTACAGATTATAGCTGCAGATTGTTGGTTTACCGTTACCGGTAGCCTGTAACCCGTTGCCTTCTTTGCTAATTTAGTGTCGACGTTTGGCTAGGGACGACTCTTTTTTAAGCGGATTTGTAGCCAAGGATGATCATCCTTGGCTACGCAGACAAGATGCCGGCGTTTCGTCTACAAGATGATTGATAGATTTTTAATGAACATGCTTTCCAATTTCAATATAATCTATCTGCTATAAGCTTGTCAAGTAGAAAGTGATGGTTACGAATAATAAAGTTATTCAATAATAGCAGAGAATGAGGGTATATGGCGAAGAAGGCGCGAATGGCCATTCGCGCCTGCAGAGGAAGCGAAAATTGTTGATTTTGGATTGGGTAATTGCTTATTTCAGCGGCAAACCGTAGACTGGTTCAATTTACAAAAAGCAACCAGCGCCAGCTTTTCTATACCCCTCCCTTAACCCCTCCCTCAAGGGGAGGGGAAAAATCTATTTCAGTAGCAAACCAAAAAATAGCCCGATACCATGTTCATAGATCCCTGCGGAGGAACGGAGGCGGTTGGTGACAGAGAATGGGAGGCGCGATCTGCCGCGGCGAGCGGGCAGCCGCAGTAAACCAAACATCCCACTAAAAAAAACTGCCATCATTTTCCCTGAGGGCGGGGGAAGTGCTTGGCGATGATCTCTGGCAAGTGGAGCAGCCCGATGAGGAAGTGGATCCAGCGAGGGAGTTTACTCTCTTTTACTGGTGGAATTTCCTCGATAACTACGGGTACTCTGGGTTTCGGTAATGGCTCCAGTTTCTCGCCGCATATCGGACAAAAGATGGTATCATGCGGGTTAATAGCCATTACTTCTCCACATTTGGGGCAATTTCTTTTGCCTCTGGCGACCCGATTGTTTAGATCGGTTATTACAATGCGTCTATTGTCGCTCATTGCACCACCTCCTTTTTCTTACCCTTAAGCTATTCCATGTTACCCATAATGTCAACATTTAAGCCAAAAAACTTGCCATTGACTTTAGTTGCTTGCTTAAGTTAAACTTAAAATTACCAACTAACCATTTTGAGAGGAGGTGTACTTTTCTATATTATGGCTTACGTAAACAGGACAGATAACGAATCTTTAGATCGGTTGCTTAATCGTTTCAATAAAGTTTTGAAAGGCAGCAGCATTCTAAATAGGTACAAAGAGAAGCAGCATTTTCTGCGCAAACCAAGCAGCCGCCAAAAAAAGCTTTCTGCTTTGCACCGTGTTAAGATGCAAAAACTAGCTGAAAAAGAAAGTTACCGCTAAGGTTTTTCTATGGATAAATCACCAAAAAAACCGCTGGGAGAAGCTAAGACCAAGGACAATGTGGTAGTCTTGCGGAAGATGCGCAGAGGCTTATATATGGAAAGCAGCACCTCTCTGCGCCGGATCATTTGGGTTAATTTCGCTGCCGGGCTGTCTAATGGTTTTGGATTTACGCTGGGAACCCTGCTGGTTTTGTTGCTTTTGAGTGCGGTAGTAATCAGCTTTGCTTCTAAGATGCCGTTTATAGGCGATGAGCTGGTCAAATTTCTGCAGATGCTGCGCGAAGCGAAAAGTGTTGGTTAAAAGTTTGACTTTCGAGACAGTTTTTTCTAGAATATCTACAACTTAAGCAATTTTATTTCTATTGGATCAACCGCGTAAAAACGAATACATCCGCAGGAGCCCAGTTCGACTGATTGACGAAGATGGTCAGCAAGTCGGAGTGATTGCTGTGCAAGAAGCGCTGCAAAAAGCGCGCGATGCTGGCTTGGATCTGGTGGAGGTTTCTGCTAATACTGTCCCGCCAGTTTGCAAGATCATGGATTATGGTCGCTATCTTTATGAGCTGAAAAAAAGCGAAAAGAAGCAGAAAAGCACCAACAAAACTGATGTAAAGGAGATCAGGATGGGGCTGCGGACCGACCAGCATGACTTGCAAACAAAGCTCAAAAAAGCCAAAGAATTTCTTGCAGACAAGGACCGAGTTAGGGTAAACTTACGGCTACGCGGCCGCGATCATGTTCACAGAGACATTGGAGAGAAGAAGATCAAAGAATTTGTGAGTCTTCTCCATGAAGTAGCGGAACTAGATGGGACGATTCGCTCCCAAGGCTCAGTATTTACTGCTGACCTTACCCCGCGCAAGCAACCTTTAAAAAAGGAACAAGATGAAACAGAAAACCAAATCCAGCGCCAAGAAGAGAGTAAGGGTAACTAAGAGTGGCAAATTGCAGATCGCTAAATCCTGCAAAAATCACCGCTTATTTTCTAAATCTAAGCGGCAAAAGAAATATTTGCGTAAATCTAAATATCTTGATTTAGCGCCGGCTGAAGTCAAAAGAATTAAGCGTTTAATAAATATCTAATGGTCAGAATAAAACGCGGCGTGACAGCTATGGCGCGCCATAAAAAAGTCATCAAGCAAACTAAGGGTTTTCGCGGTCAAAGCCGCAATGTTTTTAAGCGGGCCAAAGAAGCCCTGATGCGGGCGAGGCTGCACCAATACAAGCACCGCCGTTTGATCAAGCGCACTATGCGTGCGCTTTGGATTATCCGGATCAATGCTGCCTGCAAGCTAAACGGCATCAGCTACTCGCGATTTACCGATGGGCTTAATAAAGCAAATGTGGAAGTAGACCGTAAAATCTTGTCTGATCTGGCGGCCAGAAAGCCAGAGGTTTTTGCCAGAGTGGTGGAAGAAGTTAAGAGCAAATAGCAATAACGGTGGTAATGGGCTATCGGGGGGTTGGGGAGATTTTTGGGTGTGGGTTAGTAAATAGTATAAAGCATAAAGTTTATAGATTGGCTTTGCTCAGCGGAAAACCAAGAATTAGCGTAATACCATGTTCACAGATCCCCGACTGAATCGGGGATGACAACGAGAGTGGGATATTTGGGATAATTGAGATTTTTGTGATTTTTGGGACATGACATTATTCAGCAATAAACCAAGAATCAACATTGTACCACGTTCATAGATTCCTGCTTTCGCAGGAATGACAGAACACTTGGTTTAGCGGCAAACCAAGAATTAACCTGATACCATGTTCAAAGACCCCCGACTAAATCGGGGATGACACAGGGGGAAGGATTGTTGGGATTGTTAAAATATTTAAGATTATTGGGATGTGGTATTGTTCGGCTATCAACCGTAGAAGGCGGGAATTCGAATTCCCGCCTTCTGACAGCTGTCGGGCAGTAGACTCCGACAGCACAAACAATCTGGTCTATTTGTTTTTCCTTATAATCGTTATAATCTTTATTGTCTTTATCATCCTTCCTCTCTCATGGATATCAAACTATTTGATTATAAACTGCCAATAGAGCTGATCGCCAAGCACCCGGCTGAACCGCGGGATAGTTCGCGCTTGTTGGTTTTGGACAGAAAAAGTGATGAGGTGGTTCACGAACAATTTTCTAACTTGCCGAATTATCTAGAAAAAGATGATGTGTTGGTCTTCAATCAATCGAAAGTGATCAAAGCGCGGCTGATCGGGCATAAAGCTAGCGGTGGCAAGGTGGAGATATTGCTTTTGAGGCAGCTAGAAGCTGATAAATGGCAGGCTTTGGTTAAGCCGCTACGGCGGCTGGACGAGGGTATGGAAGTTATATTAGAAAATTCCCAGATGAAGGCGATTATTTCTCGTATCGGTAATCCATCGGAAGTCAGTTTTAGTCTGGCTGGCGAAAAGTTCTTTGCTGAAATAGATAAGATCGGCCATGTGCCGATCCCGCCGTATATCAAGCGGGCAGATGAGGGGCAGGATGTATCTGATTATCAGACGGTATATGCCAAAGATCGCGGTTCGGTGGCGGCACCGACGGCCGGCCTACATTTCACCGACCAGCTGTTATCTAAACTAAAAGACAAGGGGGTAGAGCAGCAATTTATCACTTTGCATGTGGGATATGGGACATTTGCGCCAGTCAAAGCTGAGCAAATAGAGGAACACAAAATGCATAGCGAGTATTTCGACCTGCCGGCAGATGTCGCCGCTAGTTTAAACAAAGCCAAGCGCTCTGGCCGCAGGATAATTGCGGTGGGGACAACGACTTGCCGGGCTTTGGAAAGTTGCGCTTTAATTTCCCCTCCCTTTAAGGGAGGGGATAGGGGGAGGGTGAATCTGCTGGCTAAAAAAGGCATGACGGATATATTCATCTACCCGGGTTATCAGTTCAAATTTATCGATGGGCTGATCACTAATTTTCATCTGCCCTGTTCGACGCTTTTGATGTTGGTGGCGGCTTTTTACGGCCGGGAGGAAATTCTACGAGTGTATGAGGAGGCGGTGAAGAAGGGATACCGGTTTTTTAGTTATGGAGATGGGATGATGATTGGGTAAGGATGCGAAGGATTTGGAGGATGTAAAAGATAAGAAGGTTCATTATTAACAACCCAATGGAGGATTTTTTGGTTTTGGTAGCGCCAGAGCAGAGGATCTGGCCTCCCTATATATTTTCTAATGCGCGACAAGAATGTCGCGCCTACCCAAAATATAACAACGGGCGGGATTCGCGAATCCCGCCTTCAGCAGTTGATTTTTCTATCACCCTCTCCCACGAGGAGAGAGGGAGTAAGAGGTTATATTTGACTTATCTAATCACTTCTGTTATAACTGCATGGTAGTTTAACTATTTCTAAAATGTCCGAAAAACCCTGTGGTATCAATTGCCCGGCTAATTGCTGCGACCCCGTGATTGCAGAATTGCCTTTGCATATTGGCGAGATGATCGCCGGAGTTTTAATAAACCCTGAAACTCTGGCCAAGATAGTAGATATTGTTGCTCAAAGTAAACTTAATGAAAGAAAGATAAGGCAAATAATGGCAGATGGAGTGATGGCCAAGATTCGGGGGTCCATCAAAGAAAGTGAGCGTATGAGGCCGGCTGATGGTGGGGAAACTCCTTTGGCTCTGAGAGGAATAGTTTTTGCTACTCGAAAAGATTTTATAAAAGCGAATATTATGGATGAAATAAGCCCAGCGAAATCTGATATGTCTTATTCGAGGCGGCCTCAGGAATTTATTTCTGATATAGTTGGAGCAACTAAAGGAAGAGTTCTTTATATTTTGCGTTGTGGTTGGTTTAACAAAGATAAAAGAATATGTGGCCAATACGAAAATAGGCCGCAGATTTGCCGAGATCTGGTCTGCGGTTTAGGGCTGACTGAAGCATATATGAAATTGAGAAAGCTGATTGAGAGAACCAAGGGTACCCAAGCTGATTTGATGGACTATTTCGGGGATAGATTTGGGGATGGAATCAATGGGTTGGTTTCTGCTATAAATACGGGTGATGATTCACTTCTTCTCTGACCTCCACTGCTCAACTTTCTCCCCTCGTATGATCTTGTCAGCCATTTCCAGCTCTTCATATACGCCTTCCAGCAGTTGGTAGTTTTTGGCTTCTTCTAAACTGACCCAAGTATAGTCAGTGTGTTCCGGATTTAATTTCACCTCACCGCTGGCCCAGTCGGCTAGCATGCTCACAACAATTACTGGATAACCATCTGGTCGCATAGCCGCTATACTGGTGATGTAACGGATATTAGTAATCTCTAAGTCTACCTCCTCTTTCACTTCTCTTCTTAAGACATCTTCAATGATGTTATACCATTGGTGTTTTGTCGCTGTGTCAGATGGCCGGCTCAAAAAATCATCAGTGGTTATCTTGCCGCCCGGCACCAGCCAAACTCCCGGCAGAAATTTTTCTTTTTCCGACCTCTTGGTGATAAGATATTTGCCGTCTTTGGCGATGATTGCGGTGATGGCTACATAGAAAAGTTTTTGGTTCATGAATTTAATTTTAGCAATCCTTTATCTTTGCCATTAATTACTCTATATGCCATTTCCAATACTTCGTAAACCCCTTCGAAAAGACCATAGCTCTTAGCTTCATCTAGATTGACCCAAGCGAAGTCGGCTACTTCTTCCGGATCTATTTTCACTTCACCGCTTTCCCAATCGGCAAGCAGGATAATAGTAAACCCCGGATTGCCATCGGGGCGGATATCAACAGTGTTGGTTAGATAGCGTATATTTTTTATGGCAATATTAACTTCCTCTTCCGCCTCTCTTTCAACCACTTGCTCTGTAATATTGTACCACTGTTTACCAATAGGGGAATCTGGGGGGCGGCTGGTAAAATCAGCCGTAGTTATCTTCCCTCCGGGGATTATCCAAACTCCCGGCAGAAACTTTTCTTTCTCTGATCTTTGAATAATCAGAAACCGACCATCTTTATAGACGGCAACTGTGACTGCTATGTAAAAAAGTTTTTGGTCCACAGAAGTTTGTTGGTAATGTCCGAGCAAGCCTGCCCACCGAAGCCTTACTTGCCCTCCGAAGTTCTTGCCGTTGCGTAGCCGCTATGGCGAAGCACGGTTAACGAAGGATGGGGCGAAGGAGGGGGCTCGGACCTACCCAGTTTTTTAATAGGATATTCGTGATTCTTGAATAGCAGTGGATTTACTCTTTTCTGTAACCCGGAAATACGGTGACCAGTTTCTCCCGGCCTAGCGGGTGTGTTTCTCGTGGACTACTTGGTATTCTACTAGCTCTTCCTGATTAAACCAAACATCAATTTCGCGCTGGGCATCTTTCTCATCGGCGGAGGCATGCAGGACATTTCTTACCGCAATGCCTTTATCGTCACAGTAAGCGTAAGAAACATGGCAATAGTCGCCGCGGATGGTGCCGGGGGCGGCTTCTTTTGGCTGGGTAGGGCCAGCCATTTTGCGGACCTGCTCGATAGCTTGGATGCCTTCCAAAACTATGGCTACTACCGGGCCAGATGTCACATAATCCAGCAGGTAATTATAAACATTCTCGCCGCGGCGGGTGATGATATCGTCTTTATCGTAATGTTTGCCAGCTTTTTCGGTATCTATCTTGATCATTTTTAGGCCGACGATTTTCAAGCCGACTTTTTCGAAGCGGCTGACGATCTCGCCGACGACAGCACGCTCGACGCCATCTGGTTTGATGAGGACTAGGGTTCTTTCGATCATGGATTTATGGGGTTAAAAGTTTAGCAAAAGGTTTTTGATCTTTAAATGGGCCGATGACGGCTAGATGGGCGTTATCTGGGCGGAAGTATTTCTTGGCAAATGCTTTGACTTGCTCGGCAGTGACTTTTTCTGTCTGTTTGAGGTAGTACTCGTAGGATTCAATTTTGCCATAAAGCAATTCTTCTTTGGCGAAATCCTCGGCTACGGAAACCCGGTCTTCTGTCCACAACGCAGTTTGCCCTTTAAGAAACTCCTTGGCGTTTTGGACCTCGCTATCTTTCAGGTTTTTGCTGATTTTCTGGAACTCGGCGATAATCTCCGATATGGCCAGCTGAGTTTTGGCCAGATTGACGCCAGTATAGGCAGCCAGATGGCCGCAATCAGAAAGAACTGCTCTGGAGGTATGGATATAATAAGCCGCCCCTAATTCTTGCCGCATTTTGGCAAAGAGGCGAGAGCTCATATTGCCGCCAAGAATAATACTAATGATGCTTTGGGCATAGCGGTCAGGATGGAGCGCCGGGATAGTGGGGAAGCCAAAAACCAGATGGGCTTGTTCGGTTTTTTTGTACTGGAGATGCAACCTTTTTCTATCTTGGCGCACTGGCGGGCTAAATGTATGGCTTTTTTTCTTTTTGGGGAGAGGGAAATATTTTTTCACATTACTTAGCACTTCTTCTTTGTCGATTTTGCCAGCAGCTAAAACCACCATATTGTCGGGGGTGTAGAGATTTTCTTTGTAGCGGATCATATCTGGACGCTTGAGGTTTTTTACTATCTTCTTGGTGCCCAGTATATCGCGGCCGGCATTATTGTCGCCGAAAACCATCAGATCAAAATTTTCACTGACCTTGCTGATTGGCAGATCTTCGTAGACATTAATTTCTTCTATGATCACACCCCGCTCTTTTTCGATTTCCTTTTCCGGCAGGCGGGCGTGCAGCACCATATCGGAAAGAATCTCAAATGTAAGCTGTCGGTGGTTTTGGGCGGTTTTTACCCAATAGCCGGCGTATTCCTTGCCAGTGAAGGCGTTGTAGGAAGCGCCGATTTTGTCCAGCTCGTAGGCCACTTCATTGGGCTTGGTGTATTTTTTGCCGCCTTTGAAAAAGAGATGCTCAAGAAAGTGGCTGATGCCTTGATTTTCCGTCGTCTCGTAGCGTGAACCAGCCCCGACCATGATCAGTAGGGTAAATGTCTTGGTATCTGGAACGGGGGCGGTCAAGACCCGCAAACCGTTATTTAGGCGGGTGGTTTGGTAGCGGAGCATGGAGGGAGTATAGCAGGGGGGAGGGGGGGAGTAAATAGGTAACGGGTTACAGGCGACTGGGGTAATTAACGCTAGGTTATAGTTGCTGTGGCCTATGACTAGTAACCCGTGATACTAAAATCATTCTTCACTGGTGGCAAAACTCGCCCTGTGGCAACAAGTTTGCTATCATACCCTTATGATAATGTTCATCTATGGCGAAGACAGTTTTTCTTCCCGGCAAAAATTGCGGCAGATAAAAGCTGCTTTTATAGAAAAGCATGGCGATCTTAATCTGCTGGAGATCGACGGGGCTAGCTTGGATAATTTTAGTGGGCTCAAAGAAGCTTGTGAAACAATGCCTTTTTTGGGTGAGAAGCGGCTGGTGATCGTCAATAACTTTCTTACCAAATCGCGCAAAGAAATACTGGCGGAAGAAATTACCAGCTATTTACCTGCGGTTCCGGATACATGCGTGCTGCTTTTTTATGAATCTGAGCAGCCAGATAAGCGCAGAAAATTATTTAAGCAGCTGGAAACCAAGGCTCAAAAGTACGGTTTTGCCCCAAAGACTGACTTTGAGATACGAGATTGGGCAAAAAAGGATTTGGCGGCGGCTGGCTTTTCGATCAGCAGTGATGCTTTGGCGGCTTTGGCGCTGGCCGTGGAGGGCGATCTGTGGCGGCTGAGTATGGAGCTTAACAAATTGAAGCTATATAAAGATCAGGAAAAAAATATTGAGGCGAGTGATGTGAAGAAAATGGTGAAGTCCAAGGTTTCTTCTAATATCTTTGACCTGACTGATGCTTTGGGCAACAAGAATACTAAGAAAGCAGCGGAAGAATTACACAATCTTTATGAAACAGGCGAAAACGAGTTTTATATCCTGTCGATGCTTAATTTTCAGTTTCGTAATTTGGCTTC
>Ga0265297_10006128_pt1 | contig 17697 bp, 21 predicted proteins | sample Munlanlwell13791_FD_192502 | JGI IMG/M metagenome (GOLD analysis project Ga0265297, IMG submission 192502) | Leachate microbial communities from a municipal landfill in Southern Ontario, Canada - Leachate well 137-91 | ecosystem: Engineered > Solid waste > Landfill > Unclassified | place...
CCCATTTATATCCGGTGTGAAGGATTCAACTTCCTTTAGCCGTTGAATAGGCATCACTCTGTCAGGCGCAATTTGTTTAGACTTGCTTCGCCCCTAACCCCCTACAAGTATAGCCGTTGCTTCCTCGAAAGACACCGGCTGAGATTTTTCTAAAGCTAGTTTAAGTAGTTTGGCTTGGATGATTATTATTTTCCGCCGGGAAGCGGAAGCGGTTTTGTATTGTTCCCGGAGTTGATGGAGTTTAGATTGTATGTCCATAAAAAAACCTATTCTTACACCTGCGGAGCTGGGCTAACAGCTTTTGCGAAGTTGTTAAAAACTCCGCATGTGCAAAAATAGGTTTTAAACTGTCAGCCTGATTTCATTTACACCCCTTCGCTAGGTGTGCCGGAATTTCACCGGAGCATATTACCTTAACATTACCACACTAAAAAATCGTGTCAATATCACAAACCATGTCTAACTAGACCAATATTAAAATCTAGTAAGGCCAAGTGTCAAATTATCATTGTCGATGGCTTTCCCGTACTCGTGGATTGCCTTGTCTATTGCCTTGAGTATCGCTAAAACTATAACCACTATAATAGTTCTCCAATCAATCTTACCCGCCTGTAGTTGACTGATAATAATAGGTAAGGCGGCTACTGCCGCTATTCTACCCATTTCAAAAAGACCTGAAACTATCGCCTCTTTCTTTAATTTAATTTCTAACTTTGTCATAAGATTCACCTTCTCTCAATCTTTTGGTTACTCTTTGTAATGTCGCTAATATGTCAACGGTTGTTTCGTTTTCCGAATGGCAAGGTAATGCCCGTATTGTCCCGCCACTCTCTAAATGACTGGCGCAGACTTTCTGGATTAGTTCTGGGCATTCTTGACACCTGATGCTCTCGGTTATATTCTTCATGGTACTTGGTATGACAACTTCGGTGTAACGGTGCTAAATTCTCTGGACTGTTATCTACTTCTAACCCGTGCGACCTATACCAAAACTTAAATATAATATGATGTAAAGTCAGCTTGTCTTTCCTTGTTTCTTCTTTCCCGCACTTAGCACACCGATAGTTATAATTAGCCAACACCTCGTCTCGTGCCTCGCAGGTTTTCATCTGTTCCACCTCTGCTTCTGTAGTGCCATCGCCTCATCTTGTCCTAACCCCTCAGCTCTTAATCGTTTATTTTCTACTGGATTGTACTTTCGGTAATTCCTATCTAACTTGTTAGTAAATATCGTCTGTACATCCAGTCCTAGATTCTCTACGATTGAAAGTGCGATTATAATTGTATCGGCCACTTCCCCGCCTATCTGTTCCCGATAGGTCTTGTCTCCCAGTTTTGCTTCCAACTCTGGTGTCAGGTGTGCCAGCAGTTCATCGGCTTCCTCTTTATACCGACCTAGCCTATCCCTGACGGTTGTCTCTGGTAAGATTGACTGTTCCCATTGTTGTTGCAAAACCTGAGCTTCTCGTAGAGTTATCTCAGGAAACCTCACCTCTTTTATAAATCTTTATTAAATACTTTAAAAAACTAATGGTAGTTATCAAACCTTCTTGCTGTTTTAAAAGAATAATGTCCTTTTTTGCCATCTCAAGGTCGGCTGACACTCTTTTTAGACTCTCCTGAGCTAAAATTTTAGCCTCCTCGGCTTCACTCAATGCCCTACGAACCTCGGAAAGTGTCTTGGTGGAGATAGATGCCTCTTGCTTATAGTGTTCAACATCAAGATTAGCCAATTGCAACTCTGCGGAGAGGTCTTTTATCTTTTGGTTTAATAATTGGTCGGCATTTTCCCCGGAAACAAGTTTTTGCAACTCTCCGATAATTTTGGGGTAATCATTTTCAATCCCTAATTGTTTGGCAATTTCGGCGATTGAATTATTTAAAGTAGATATTTGCGCATTTTGCCCCTCAATGTATCCGTTTTTATCGGCAAGGTCTTGTTTTATGGTTTGGATATCTTTAACATCTTTAACTCCGATTGCCACAAAACCGTCATATAAACTGGCTTTGGTTACTAGCATTTCAAAGGTTTCTTTGGGAATAGTGACGGAACTGCTACTGGGGACTTTGGGTCTTAACCAACCGATAACATAATCGTAATTATGCTCTACATAGTGGCAAGGGGAGCCGACCGGCCAGTTTTGATCGAAGGAAACAAAAGTATTAATATTAGTATTGAGATCAGTACAAAGGGCAACATGACCATCATTGCCCATGATCCAGATCATTACATCTCCGAGTTGCGGGAGAGCATCGGGAGTGTTTAGGATGCGGTCAAAATAATCAATAGGGTAGTCATTCCAAATGTCTTTAGCGCTATCAACTAAAATAACGGGACAATTAACAACATCTTTACAATATTGATTATAAACCGCTACGCATTGAGCATAGCCATAGTTGAAAAGTGATTTTAAATCCCACTCCGCAAAAAACTCTTTCGCTGTCATTTATCCTCCTATTGAACTTTCTGTTTAATGTAAATTAAATCCTGTTTTATCTCGGCAATACTTACCTTTAGGTCATTAGAGCATTTTTGAAGGTCGGCTAATGATGTTTCTATTTTTAACAAACTACTTTCATATTCCGTTCTTAACTTCACGCCCTTTTCCTGCATCGCTTCCACCCGTGTTTGTAGGGTAACAAAGGCAATCACGCCTGATACAATGATGCCGATAATGGCTAACCAGAACTGGATTTCGGGTTTAGTGATTCTAAAATCTTCTCTGGTCATATCATGTTTAATAAAAAAGCGGCCCCGCTTTCGTTATATAAAAGTTGTATTTCACTAGCGGTCAGGACTTTGTTGTTAAAGATAAAGACTTCGTCAAGATTACCAGCTAAAAATGCCTCATCTGCTCCAATGCTCGTTCGATAATGACAACCAATTCTTACATATTGGGTAGAATAATAACCACAAGTTCCCGTAGTGGTATCAGTTCCTTCTAATTTTCCGTCAACATAAATCTTACCCTTTTCAACAGTATCATAGGTACAAACGACAAAATGCCAAGCGTTTCTAATGTCGGTTGTAGCGGAAATATCGGTGCAAGGTGCGGTTGCATAGTCTCCTGTCCCAAGATACCGATAAAAAGTGGGAACACCACCGCCTGTTGCTATTAGCCAACCATACGCAGGACCTGGAAAATTATAGTAATAATTAGCCATAATATCTCCTGCGGCGGCAGTTGAATAAACCCAAGCCCCAACACTCATATTGCCAGCAGGTTGAAAGTCAGCATGAGAAGCAATGGCTATCTTTGAGGTTGTTCCATTAAACAAGGCCCCTTGTCCGTATTTCCCATAAGCGGCTCCATAGGTAATAGCGGTATCTGTTCCGTTGTGAGCATTCTTAACATCAGTTGAATTACCCGTTAAAGGATAGTAGGCCTTTAGGGTGGTATCGGTATAAAGTCCAATATTATTAACAAGTTCCATAAGTTTAAAGATTTTGTCCTATCACAAAGGCATCGTAAGTATCTGTTCCGGTGACCCTAAAGCCAAAAACGTCACGCTTTCCGTTGGTTCCGGTTAAGGTTGGTGCTGTTCCCCCGGCCCATCTGATCGTGGTAAACCAAGTTAAAGCCCCCTGAGAAGTAACATTATTGATTTCTACTACAAAACACTGACCGGCAACTTCATTAGAAATAGCAATAGTTTGGGTGTCTGCCGGCATGGTTATTGTATGAATACCACCTGTGGTTAAATCAATCGTGGTTGTTCCTGCCCCGGCAGGCGTATAAGCGGTCACTTTTTGGATAATGGTTTTATTGGTTAAAGTATCGGTGGTCGTTTTCCCAACCAAAGTATCGGTTGAAGTCGGTAGAGTCGAAACTCCCGATCCGCTAGTGATATTAGTCGCTTTTAAAGTTCCTGTAGCAAAAGTCTTGGCTCCCGAAATACTCTGCGCTCCGGCTAGAGTAACCACTGAATTTTGGTTATGTGTGCCATCGGTGCCGTGTTGTTCCAAAAAGGTATCAATGAAAGCCTGTTGCTGGACGACATCTGAAACAAACTCCACGATTGCCCCGACTGCATGAGCCTGATCGGTTGTGCCTCCCAATCCCCTGGTTAAAGTGGTGACCGTGCTTCCCGAAACCTCTCCGAAAGAAATATATTCCCTTAAAGAAGCGTCTTTTTCTGCCCCTGAAGTGTCAATCCGATCAACCACAAACAAACCTTTTTTGTTTTGAATACCGGTGGTGTTGCTAAAGGTGGCGCTGGTTTCATCCCCTTCGTCAAGGGTTGCCCCTAAAGTTTTTTGTAACCCGTTCTGGGTGGGTGGATAGATTAGGTCTGCCGGAGACGGTGAAACTGACGGCGAAAAGCTTGGTGAAAAGCTAGGACTGAACGATGGACTGAATGATGGACTCATTGATGGACTGATTGATGGTGATGTTGATGCCATAAATTTAGAATTAAATTAGTAATGCCAATAGCTTACTTGTTTGCTTTACAGGTTTTCAAACTTATATCTGAATATAATATTTCTTGGTAATCCACCGGGCGAATTTACCCGTGTTGACAATATAGATAAGTTTGTAACCTGTCGGTGGTTCAAAACTAGGACTGGGTGAAGTAGATGGGCTGTAAGATGGACTAAAAGATGGAGATTTGGACGGGCTGAGGCTGGGTGAGAAGGACGGCGATAGTGAAGGGCTGAAACTCGGACTCTTGCTTGGGGAGAACGAGGGAGATAAAGATTCACTAAGGCTGGGACTAAAGGATGGGCTTATCGAGGGACTAAATGAGGGTGAATATGATGGAGAAAGACTTATTGATAAAGACTCGCTAATACTCGGACTTAATGATGGGCTAAAGGATGGCGACAGGCTCTGACTCGGACTCTCGGACGGTGAGAAGGAAGGGCTAAATGACGGTGAGGCCGAAGGGCTAAGACTCGGTGAAAATGACGGTGACAAAGATTCCGAGAATGAAGGGCTTATACTGGGACTAAGCGATTCGGAAATGCTTGGGCTTAGTGAAGGACTAAAGCTGGGCGACATACTCCCGGTTGGTGAAGCCGAAGGGCTGAAACTGGGAGATAGGGATTCTGATATTGACGGACTCAGACTCTGGCTAAAAGACGGTGAGAAACTAGGCGAGATACTTTCACTAGGCGATTCTGAGGGCGAATAGGATGGACTGAATGAAGGACTGAAACTTGGGCTTAAAGATTCAGAAATAGACGGCGACAAACTAGGGCTGATCGATGGGCTAAAGGATGGTGAATAACTGGGACTAAAAGAAGCAGATGGACTCTCACTCGGAGAAAAGCTCGGACTAAACGAGGGGCTTAAAGAAGGACTAAAGCTGGGTGAGAACGAGGGGCTGAATGAGGGTGACTTACTCGGACTAAATGATGGACTAAAACTTGGTGATTTCGATGGCGAGAAACTCGGACTAAAACTCGGCGAGAAACTCTGGCTCGGAGAAACGGACGGGCTATATGACGGACTCTTACTCGGACTTATTGAGGGAGAAAAGCTCGGTGAGAACGAAGGCGAAAAGGACGGCGAAAAGCTTGGGCTGAAACTCGGCGACATTGAAGGACTGAAACTCGGTGAGAAACTTGCCGATGGGGAGACTGACGGACTAAAGCTAGGCGAGAACGAAGGGCTAAGGCTAGGAGATAGACTAGGACTGAATGATGGACTAAAGGACGGGCTAAAGGAAGGAGAAAATGAGGCTGATGGTGATTCGGATGGGCTAAAGGACGGAGAAAAGCTCGGACTTAAAGACGGTGAAAAACTTGGGGAGAACGAAGGGGAAAAGGAAGGACTAAAACTTGGTGAAAAACTAGGTGACAAGGACGGGCTGAAACTCGGACTGAATGAAGGGGACATGGATGGACTAAAGGATGATACAAATGACGGGCTTGGACTCTCGGATGGAGAGAAACTGGGACTAAATGAGGGCGAGAAAGAGGGACTAAAACTTGGTGAGAAACTAGCCGATGGTGAAGCGCTGGGACTAAAAGACGGCGAGAATGATGGACTAAAGGACGGACTCTTGCTGGGTGAAAATGATGGGCTGAACGATGGCGAAAAGCTCGGCGAAAAACTCGGAGAGAAACTCGGACTAAAGCTCTGTGATGGTGATGCACTAGGCGAAAAGGAAGGACTGAAAGAGGGACTTTTAGAAGGACTTTTACTTGGGCTGAATGAAGGAGAGAACGAGGGGCTAAAAGACGGACTGAAGCTGGGGGATTTTGATGGCGACTTACTCGGACTAAATGATGGCGAGAAGGAAGGCGAGAATGAAGGACTTTTAGAGGGTGACTTACTTGGGCTAAAGGAAGGGGAAAAAGACGGACTAAAGCTTTCCGATGGCACTGGGGCTTCTGTCTCATTTCCCACCGCATAAAAAGTAGAGGGAGAGTTTTCATTGTTATAACTTGTTGTTATCCAACCTGCGGTTTTGGCAGCATTGGTTCCTTTTAGAAATCTAACCTCTTGAATTGACCCATTCCAAAAAAAGTTTAGTGTCCCTAATCTTCCTATGGTCGGAGCAGGGTTTGAAAGATTAGCAGTCGTTACATCAGTGGCATTGGCCTCATTCACACCATTAATATAAACATACAGCTTGTCATCGGAAACATCCCTGACCATGTCTACTTTACGCCATGCCCCGTCAGTAACCGTTGTTGTGGAGAAAACAGTTGTCTGGTTACTTGAACCATCCCTGATTGCACACCGCATCTTTTCATCCTCGGCTGGTACACCTGCATCTATCCAAATACCATTATCAATAAATGAAGCAATTGTCCCGTCATAACAAGTAAATCCTTTTTGGTAATTAGCGGTATCAGAAGATTTAAACCAGTAAGAAATATGCAAATCATCCGTTGTCAGTAAATCCCAGTCGGCGTGATCGGAAATGTCTATATGGTCGGAGCTTGAAGAAACAAAACCTCTTGCCCTACCCCACTTTCCCTCTACATCATCGGTTCCTGTGTCAGAGCCGTTATGAACACCAGTTGAGTCGGTAACATCACCATCTAGGTGATAAACCGCTTTCCAGTCTGTCCAAACACCAGTTACATCTTCCTGAGAGGTGGAAACAGAGGGATTGGAATAAAACATATAGATTACGGTGTTATCGTCGTAATCTAAGGTGGGAACCTCAACCCAGAAGTTAATTGCCCCAGTTTCATGGTCATAGCTTTCTATTTCAAAGTCAAGAGGGGTATTTCCAGCAGCGTCAGAGGTAAAAATAATGTCGTAACCGTTTACATCGGTTACTTTTCCACCGTGTGAAGTATGCGCTAGGTAAGAGTATGTTCCCGATATTAAAACTGGGAAATTGGTGAGATTATCCGTCCCATCTACCTTAGTATGGTCAACCGTTATAGACCGACTATAAAAATACCCATTTGTATAAGGGTCAATGTCTAAATACCGAACAACCAAAACTGGTGCCTTAGCCGCAGCCCCATCATAAGAGTAGACACTTCTTGCTTCGGAGCCTGAATTTCCCTTAATTAGAATGTTTAAATCGTTTCCCGAAGCCCAACTCTCACGATAGACAACTTCCTGTACTACGGTTGAAAAATCATCGGTATCATAAGTAGTATTTTCCGTCCAGTTTCCTGAAGCAATTGCCCAAGAAGTGGTATGAGTCGTTATTGAAGCCCATAAATCACTCGCTTCCCTTGTGTCGCAATCAAGTGCGCCCGCATCGTCTACATCTTCAGCGGCGATTGTCGGGGTAATCGCCCCATCTTCATAACCAGCATTTAAAACCGCCTGAGCCGTAAAGGTAATGTAAGCCGAAGTAATTAAAGCCCCCTGCGGAATGGTAACATTATTAAATCTTAATCCAACATAACCCTCATAATCATAAAAGGTACTGGCTTCACGATACCTTCCGATTGCCAAGACTGACTGAGAAGTGCTACACCGATTAGTTCCGCCTGGCATATCCCCAACATCATCGGCGCTTGCGGCAACTGCTATCCGCAGATTGGCATTATAATTAACGGTGATCCTGATTTCGTAAGGACTAACCCTACCCGTAACATCACCAGGCCTAACGGTGGTAAACCGAGCATCAAGATTTTTTACATCATCCCAAGTCCAAGTGGTAGGAGCGTTGGTATCGTTGGTAATATCAAACTCCTCCGTCCACGCCTGACTTCCCTCTGCCCCGACATCATTGGCGGGTGTATGGCTATCTCCCGCCGCAGAACCACCGAAACGGGGAACTAAAGAGAAACTGATATTATCTAGAGTGCTATTATTCGCCCATAAGACCGCAATCGTAACCGAGGTAATCTCACCATAATCCACACCAGCACATTGGTTTCCCGTTAGGGTAATATAATGCCCATTGTTATTATCTCTACCAAAGGTAGCGATATCCCCATCAGCTACCAGCGTATACTCATAACCAGCCGCACTATCAAAAGAGCCGTCGTTTGTTACCGCATTAAAATAGTATGTAAGTGAAGCCATTTAACTGAAGTCTATCGAAGGGAGAGCTAGGTTTTCAAAGATTCATTCTCTTTGAGTTTTTTGAGGTCAGCGTCACTCCAGCCGGGAACAGGAGAGAACTTTTCAATTAACCAGCTTAAGGGTCGAACCGCCTTCGGCCACTTCTTGTTCCAGAATAAATCCTTAACTCTCTGTTTGGTCCGCAAGACTCCTCTCCCCGATTGATCGTAGGGGAAACTGAAGTCTCCACCTTGTGTGCGAAACATATGGGCATACCAAGTTTTATGATTGACCAATACCCTACCGCCACTAAGCCATGTTTTAAGTGCCGTTTCAATCCCCTGATTTCCCCAACTACCGATATCCTCTCCGCAAATCTCCAACTCCCAATACTTCTCCCTAGTTAGCATGAAGCAACTTCCTTGTAGTGACATGGTTTCGGTTATCCCCTTCTCCGCTTTGTCTTTGACATATTCCGGTCGTCTTTTAAACTCGGCAAAGTATTGGAAATGGGGTTCACTGTCAAAACAATAAGAAGAACTGTGGACTCCGTGCTTGGATTTCCAGATCATCTTCTTTCTTAAGTTTTTACCACCGCACCTACCGCACTTAGGAGGAGTCGGGCCTTGATACAACTTCCAGTTACAATCCCGGCAGTTCCAGCTAAAGGCGTGGAGATTGTTCATCATTGGTACCGCCGTTACATTGTCTCCTGTCTCTTTAAACATCTCGATCATTTTTCTGTCAAAACCCTTGTCAAAAGAACAGTGGGCGTCAACTTTCATTACATAACGAGCCTTACTTAACCTACAGGCAAGGTTTGTAGCCGATCTCTGGCCGATACTATCCGGGACAAAGATAACATTTAACCTTTCGTGTTGAAGTAGTGGTGGAGAAGCCCATTCACCATCAAGAACAACAATCACTTCGGTATCGGCCTCGCTGTTCATTAAAGCGTCTTCTACTGTGTTTTTTAAAAACATCTCATTACGGCTCGGAATTAGGATACTAAGGTCTTTCATAAGTTGAATAATTGCCTTACATTCCATCCGGGTAATTGATCGCTTTTAATCTCCCTGAAATTAACCGGTGGGTGTTTAAATTCATTCAAATAAATCTTGGCTCTGGTAAAAGTTCCGCTATGGCGGATATCAATACTCGGATATGGTGCTGTCCATGACTCCTGTTCTTCATCACTCACCCCGCCCCTTCTTATTTTCTTTGATCCGGGTTCATAACCAAACCTTCTCGCCCATCTCGGCTCACGGCTTCTTATTTTATCCAATCCCCACTGTTCAATCAGGTCAAGTCGATGTTTATAGTGTTTAAGGGCCGTTATCCGATTAGCACACATCATGGATAGGGGTGTCAGGTGATCCCAAGTGATAGCAAAGTCAGAACCATAGGCCCACCGCCAGCTATTGTCGTCATAGTAGTAAATATCATCTTTTGGTGGGATAAACTTAAAATGGGACGGGTGGTATAAAACGTCATGCTCTAGGAAAAAAACATAGTCGGCAGTTGAGGCCTCTAAAGCGGTATGAATTTGTAGGGCCATTGTCGGATAACTTCGACACCCCTCAACCACAATATTCTTTCCGAGGTCTAACGGTCTTTTTAAAGACACGGAAACAATATCGCCGGGAAAGGTCTCCTTAAGGTTTTTAAGGCAACCATTCATGATCGCCGGCAAGACATGCCAATCAGTATAGTAGATCCCCCCTATTTTTTTATCCATAACCATGAATATTTCAGATCATTCGGATCTCTTGAATTATCCGGTTTATAAATATACCAATTAGTAATATTAAAAGATTTGGTATAAGCGTCAACTATCGCACCCACATTACAAATTAAATTCTGGGCATAGTAATTAGTATTCCAATAATCGTGTCCCGACACAATTCCACCTGCCCTGACCTTTTTAGACCATTCGTAAATATCTTCGGCGGCGTGTCTGAAATTATGATCTCCGTCTATATAAACAAAGTCCAAAGTACCATCCCCAAAATCCTCAAGGGCATCCATTGATGTCTTTTTAATAATGGTACAATCGGGATAAGGAGCCAACCTCTTTACGGATTCATTATAATAACCATCTTCGGTCTCCTGCATTCTCTGATGTTTCCCCTGTCCCCGGAATGCCATCCAGGGGTCAATCGCATACATCTTGAGTCCGGCTTGGCAAAACTTCTCGGAGAATTGTCCCCGGTACACTCCTATCTCCGCCCCAATCCGGTATCCTCTTTGGACAAATAGCTCAGGCAAGCCGTTTCTTCCGCAGTCGGGGATTATAAACGGGCTACCTTGTTGTTTTAAACCGTCAATTAGTTTCATAAATTTAGTTTTGTTACATCGATAGTATTACTTAAAACACTTATATTCGGGTATGCCTTAATGTAATCATAGCGATATTTATAACTCGGAAAGCCGCCGGTATAATGATAATGCCAGTCGCTTCTTGCCTCGGTATCATGGACAATCACATAGTCGGCAATGTTGGCTACCCTTACCATTTCCACTACCCGTCTTGGTCCTGGTGCGTGGTCGATAAAGATAATGTTCCAATGCCCGGTAACATCAAGCGTGTCCCAATTCTCAATATGATGCACCTCGTGGTAATCGTTGGAATATCGCTTGGCAAACTCAAAGAACAATGGACTTGACTCATAGGAAACCAGTTTCCGCTTCTTCTCATTACACAACCAATGTAAAAGGGGTGTTGAATTAAACCCCGTTCCTAATTCTAATATCGGCCCGTCTGTCATGCCGACCATCTTTACCAAGACGGGAATATGTGACCCCTCGCCCGGTTTAAACATCTTTATATCGAAACTCATATGAATATCTCCTTAATTTTGTTTATGGACCCCCAATAGGGTAACTCATAAACTTTTTTATTAATAAATGTAGTTCGTTTGCTGACTCCCCCGCCGGTTTTAAAAGAGATCATCGGGTTGCCCGTCCATTCTTTTCTTTCAGGGAAGATCTTTTTAACAAGGGCGTTTTCTTCCGGTCTGGTATATGGAATCCACTCTTTAGGCAAAAGCGGTTCTAATCTCTCTATCCAATATTCCCGATCACACATCTGCGCCCCTTCGCAATAACCCGTTTTCTGCCAGAAGCCGGGGTGTCTTTTCCAGACAATCCAAATATTCTTATAGTTATACATCATTCTTTCCTGGGGTGGATTAAAGGCAAAGTATTCCGGCGGGTAAAGGCAATCTGATTCGGCAGCAATTACATATTTAGTCTTGATCGCTTTTAGTCCAATAAGAACCTGCTTCCACTCGCTAGTGTAGCTGAAGGGCTGTATGCCGACACAAATATTAGTACCCAGATCAAGCGGTTTCTGGGTCACGCTGACAATCGGGATATCACCGGCCTTTTTTTTCAGGTCATCGATAATCCTTTGTTCAAAGATAGGATCGGCGGTGTTGGCCGAATAGTATAAAATCGTCTTTTCCATATTATTTTTTTATCCACATCCAAGAACGAACCCAATCCCCATATTCGGGTTCGGTCTGGGAATCAAGGTCTCCGAAAGTATAAAAGTTATCCACTCCAAAACACTTAATATATGCATCTACAATCGCCCCCACCTGACATCTAAACTTTTTCGCCCAGGGTAGTGAAGTGAAATAGTCATGTCCGGCAACAATCCCTCCGGGCCTGACTTTCTTTTCCCACTCCACCAAATCCTCGGCTGTTTGTTTAAAGCGGTGGTCAGAGTCGATATAAATAAAATCTAAAGAATTTCTGGCAAAGTCTCTCTCGGCTTCCATTGAGGATTTTCTTATAATCGTACAATCATACGGAGCAAGGATTTTACAGGCCTCTTCATAGATAAGGTTTTGCCTGTTCCTGTCCTTGTCGCCATAATAGGGAGTCCAGGGATCAATAGCGTACATTTTAAGTCCTGCCTCGCAGAACCTTTTGGTAAAGTGGCCTTTGTATGTGCCAATCTCCGCCCCCGTCTTATATCCCATTTGTTTAAAGAACTCCGGCAAATCCACTCTTGAATTACCGGGTATATGGGCTGGTTTGCCTATTAGTTTTAGACCGTCTATAAGTTTCATATTACATTTTAAACTTTAAGTGAGGATACTTCGCCCTGAACTTGGCTTTGTTCCGGCGATAGACCTCCTGAAAGTAGGCGGGGTTATTCTTTTTAATATTTCCTAATATTGTCGCACTCCCCTTGTGGACAATCTTGATATCCGCCATCGAGTGTTTTAACCCACTTTGCTCAAAGCGTTGCGAATAATCCAAATCTTCAAAGTAGAAAGGAAAGAATTGCTCATCCATATAACCGACTTTATCCAAAGCCTCTTTGTCGATGACATAAAACCAGCCTGAATAGATAATATGTTTCAATCCGGCGTCTATTGAAACAAGATGCGAACCGTTTTCAAACTCTTTCCTACACACATCCCACCAATGAGGGGGTAGTTCGGTGTCATCGCTCAGTAAGGCAAAGTGGGTGCAGTTGTCCTTTAAAGCCTCTCTTATCCCCATGTTCCAAGAAGCTGATATCCCCTTGTTGGTCTCATTTAAAATACTCTTGACCTTCTGGGTTTTAAGCCAATCAATAGTTGCCTGTTTCTGCCCATTCTCCACCACATAGACCACATAATCTCCCGATGTGTAATCAAAGACATTCTGAATTAAAATCTTTAACATCGGCAACAGGTCAACCGTTAGTATTATGATCCCCAGTTTCATATTTAAAACCGTGCTTGTGAAAGATATCCACTAAGCGTTCGGGAATTATTAATAAGTGCATTTCGTTATTACCATTGATATAGAAATCATACTTATCGGGTGTCAGGTGGAAGTGAACCGCTTTGATCGGTTTCTGCGCCCTATTCCAGCAATGCCACATATTCCATTTCTGAAAGGCATAGGTAATATCCAATAGTTTAATCCTCTCCTGATATACTTTCTCAAATCGTAGTCTCATTGTCCCCTCTTCTTCCCCGATCTTTCTCTCCTCAATCTCTTTTCTTAACAGAGCAAAGATATCCTTAGCCGACGGTTTAAAGAAGATGCTGGATGAACACAATCTCGGCATTCTTCCATATTGTGTTAAACCCATATCAGCATCTCCAAGTTTAATTTCTCCAAAAGGGTTTAGTTGGAAACAATCAAAATCGTGATACCAATACAAATCATCGATCAACCCCGCTTTAAAAAGCGTATCAATGACATAAATCTTGGTAGCCGGAAAGAAATGCTGGCAATAGTTCTCATCCCCGACCATGATCGACATCACCCCGTTATATGTATAAACAAAATTAGTCACCAATAAAATATCTTCCCTCTTCCAGCCCAAAGAAAGGCTGTTATCAATCTGAATCTTCACCGCCATCTGGTGTTCTTTGTTAAATTGCTTATCGGGACTGATATATGTAAGTATCTGCTTCATATGTTTTGATTGCACTCTTTACAGGGAACCATGTTAAAATTAAACTTGCGGTGTTGATCCCTCATCCATGCCGATTGCTCCCAGATTTGTTTCAAAGACTGTTTATTAGCATCTCCGATTATCTGTTTACCGTCAAAATCAAGACAACAGGGAACCACTCTTCCATCCCATAAGATCGAAAGGGAATGCATCAGTGAAACACAGGGAACTCTATTGGCAGACTTCTTTTCCATCTTGTCATGCCTTGCTCCGCCCCAGTTCTTAAAATCACCGAAAACAGCGTGCTTACCCCAAATAGTTTTAAATAGTTTAGCCTCGTGTTTATTATCATTCACCACCACCATTGAAACAAAGACCTTAAAAGGGGCCTTCTTAATCAATTCCTTAACCTTACTTACCACCGTATCGTAATCAGGCCCTCTCATGATCTTTTTATGGGTTTCTTTGGTGGCGGCATTGATTCCGCAACAGATATATCTGATATTTTTGTATTTGATTATCCTGTCCACATCCATCAATTCAGCGTTGGTAAAAAGGTAAACCCTGACATCCTTCATATAATCCAACCATTCCCAGATTCTCGGAAACATAAAAGGCTCTCCGTTTAAAAAGGGAAGAAACTGATTTGCTCCCATCTCCTTACCCTCTTTGATAATCTTATGAAATAACTCATCACTCATTTCCCCCTGCGGGCGGGTCATGTCATACCTCGGACAAAAGGTACATTTGGCCTGACAATTAGTAGATGACTCGAATTGTAGTTTTATATTCCCCACTTCTTTCTAATTTCATTATTGTAATAATCTCCCCAGACCTTTATGGCATAGGCCCAGCTCTTCTCTCCCTCGGCCGGGTTCTCTTTTGTCCCCATATTGTGCGTGCGGGGAAAGTTGCGGTGCTTGTGGGCGTGCCAAGTGTTCTTATTGACCATTAACTTCCCGCCCTTTTTCCATGTCTTAAAGACCATTTCATGACTATCCTGATACAAAGGCCCGTATCCCTCTGTCTGTACCTCGCCGATTACCTCATCCCACCACTTTCTGGGCATGAACCAGCAACTTCCCTGCATGGCCATTGATTCCTGAATCGGTTGGTTTGGATCTCCTGGTGCTTCCACTCCCGAAAACTTTTGAATCCCGTTTCTAACAGTAGTAATTTTAAGTTTCATATAATCTACAGGTGGGATGTCCATGACCGCCCACTTAACCGGATCAAGAAAAAATCGCCGGGGAGTGACAATCCAGTTTTCTTGACAGGTTTCGGATAGGATACGGTCATAGCCCGGCCCGACCATTTGATGTTCGTCCATACGCATAATAAATTTACCCCTAGACACGCTCACACCCGCATTGATTGCCCCCCTCATGCCACGATTCCGACCCAAATGGACATACCTGACCCTCGGATCGTCTATTAATAAATTAGAGTCCGGATAGTAACCATCCCAGACCGCTATAATCTCCAATTCCTGCTCCGGCAATTCGGAATTATCTAAGAGTGAACGGATGGTTTTAAATAAAAGAGGGTCACGATAACTAGGGAGGATTACAGAGACAACCATTTTTTGTTCCTTTCTAGGATCGATCTAGTAATTTCGGGGTTATAATTAAAACTCTCCGCCCACGCACACCACGCATAAATGTCTTTAGGGATACATTTTGAATTAAAGCCTCTTTTATCTACATAGATAAATGTCCACCATAGATTAAAGCGGGGATCGTCACTATAAACGGCATCTCTGATAGTATAATAGTCAACTCTGGCTTTCTGACAGGCGTCATATAATTCTTGGCACTCGGCAACCTTGAATGCTATTGCCCGGTTCTCACTGAGTTTGATGATCTCCGCCTCCCGATTCGTTACTTGCCGGATAGTGACATTGGCGTTATAAACGGATTGATAAACTTCAATTAATCTTCTTCTGTTTAAAGGATGTCCACCGATAATTAAAAAGGGTCTTTCTTTGGGGTTAATAAGAGGATGGTTGGGGGTTTCACCTAAATATTCGGGTTGCATGACAATCTTCTTGTTGTATTTATTCTCCAGGTGGTCGCAAGTTCCGGGATTAACTGTTGACCTGATTACAAGCAGGTCTTCTTTAGCCATTGCCACCACTTCTTCAACAATTGAAGTATCGAGCTTCCCTTCTTTGATGTTCGGCGTCGGGACACATACAAAGCCGATTTCGGCAGTATCATAATTTGTATAACCCAGAGCAGGGTCATGGACTAGGGCTTCGGGGAATAGTTGCTTCATTGATTTTCCCACCCATCCTAGCCCGTATATCTTAATTTTCATTTAAGAATAGGTTAAGGTTGTTAAATCTGTTGCTTTATTATTGAACTTAGTATCCCCATCTGCCCAAGTGATTACCATCCCTGTCGAGTCATCAATCCTCATAACCTTCCAACAAGCTGTACCTTCCAAAGAGCCGGGATTAGCCCAAGCGATATAGGTGTAAGAACCGCTTTCGGTAATCTTGGTAGCGTAATTAACTGAATCGGTAAACTTAAAAGGTTGTCCGGTTGAAACACCACCAGAGCGTCCATGCTCGGCAAAGTCTATGTCAGTTCCCCTGGTGGTTCCTGTTCTTCCAAATAATACTTTATACATGTCATCAATAACGGTCATGGGTTCCTTTCGTATGTTTTAGCCATCTCGGCAAATTTTAAACTCTCAAGTTTTATATAAGCGTAAGTCGATAAGTAATTAACCATCTTCTCACCCAGTGGCGGTGTCCCCACTTTGTTTTCTAGTGATCTAATGGCCCACTTTAATCCCTCAGGGGAATGGTCATCGGTTTGGGTTTTAGCATAATTTATAAGAGTATCAAGTTTGTCGTGATATTGTCCGATCTCACTTGGTTTGAAGTCAAACATCTGCCCGACCTGTTGAAACAAAAGATCACCCGTAACAACCGGGGTTTCTACGGGTTCGGTCATTTCTTTTGGTGTTTCCGGCACGACTTCTTTGCCTTCCGGGCCGATAACTTTGATTTCCATTTAAAGTTTGCTCCTAAAACTGTATTTTTTAACCTTTAGTTTGACACCCTTTTTTAATAATTGAGACATCGATTTGATATTCGGGGCTTTTACCTTAGTGGATTTAGGAGTAGTGATCTTTTTAATGGTGACTTTCTTTCCCCTGCCCGTAAGTTTGGTCTTGACTGTTCCGCCGGTGATCTTAAGGTTCTTTAGCATGGTGGCTTCTGTTTTACTTATAATCCCATCGTCCGTCAACTGTGTAATTACCCCATCGGCCAGGATCATATCCCCGTTGACCACTTTTCTCTGGGAGACAAGGTAGTTAATCAGCTTGCCTCTATCGTTTTGTGGTAGGACACTTATGGCATCGTTTATCCAGGCGGTTTTAATCTCATTAGTTTGTCTGGCAACATTGTAATAAGTAGCGTCATCTGTGCTTATACCAAGTTCCTGAAGGGCCTTTGCCTTTTTATCGGCATCTAAATTACTGTCTAATATTTCCGCAACCATCGAAAAGGCTTTTTTATCTTTAATGGCTTTTTCATAGGTAGTATTTGATGGTAAAGAAGTAGCTTTGCTCGTATCAATCTTTTTTAATTCCCCACTATCGTTTATATATCGGTAAATGGTTTTAGCTTCGGGAGCGTTTCCGCCCTGTAAAAAGGCTTCATCAGCCCTCTTCTCTATGGCTCTGCTAACCTGCTCTGTTTGATAAGTCTTTAACATCTGGGCTTCATTGCTTTTCTCTTGAGTTACCTTAAAGGGTGAGACGGCATTTAATAAAGGAAAATCTCTGACCGAGGGTTGCCCCTCTAAGTTTGTATATGGTTTTAAGTTTTTACCAAGGATAGGG
>Ga0265297_10006129_pt1 | contig 17697 bp, 20 predicted proteins | sample Munlanlwell13791_FD_192502 | JGI IMG/M metagenome (GOLD analysis project Ga0265297, IMG submission 192502) | Leachate microbial communities from a municipal landfill in Southern Ontario, Canada - Leachate well 137-91 | ecosystem: Engineered > Solid waste > Landfill > Unclassified | place...
CCCGCCCCCAAAGAACAGCAAAGTATCATGCGCACAATTCAAAGCATACTGAAAAAATAAAACTATTTCTTAGGCAATTTTTCGCTATGTTTAATATTCTTCTCGCTATGGTCGGTATATTTCATTTTGCCCATTTCGGTAAAGTAATCAAAGTCATCTCCCAAAGTTCCAAGCTCCTTAAAATCCGGCGTAAATAACCAATACCAATCGTATGCGCCACCAAACCACCCATAGCGATGTTGACCTGTTACGATGTAACCTCGATAATCGTTAAATTCTTTATCGTAGTCAACGGCGGACAAAATAATTTTCGTATCGTTACCGCCCCCAAGAAGTTTTTCATTTGAACCGTCAGCATCCATAACGTGCAACCCGCCAGACGTAACCCAATTTGGTGTCTCAAAATAAATCTTGTCGCCTGTGGGCGAAAATTGAATATTATCCACGGTCGCCACTGTATAGTCTGGATCAGGGCCATCAATGGCGCAAATTTCTGAACGAAACAACATTTTTGACTCAGTGCCATCATTTCTAACCCGCCATAATTCTTCTTTAAGAATACCCGGCTCAACCTTTTTTTCTTTAGGCGGATAATATTTCTCTCCCACCCATTTTCCTTCAAATTTCCGAACAAAATAAATCCAATCGCCATTAGGACTTAGCTTTGCCTGTTCATCTCGTCCACTAGCTGTAATTTGTTTTATTTTTCCTTGATATTCGCAATAAATATTTCCATCTTTAATTGATACCTTCACGTTTGGTTTTACAACGCGCTCTTGATTAGCAAATGAATAAGAAAATATTAATGCACTTAAACCTAAAACAATAATTAAATATTTCTTCATTTTATCTCCTCGTATTCTATTGAGGCATTCTTGTCATCTACGTGTTTTTGTCTTTCTTGAGACGTCAAATGCTTTGTGTCTTTATCATTGGGCTTATTTGTAAACCACACAAACTTTGGGAATCTCTTGGATTTCTTGTCAGCATTCACAAGCCTATAATTCCTGATTTCATAAATGCTGTACGACAAATAATTATGTTTCTCTCCGCTATAAAGATTCGTTAAAATAACTTCCCATTTTCCATCTTTATTGATATCAACGATATCTTCGATGCTAGCTCCCCCATCTTCCGGATAAGAAATTTTTACATATCCCCAATCTGGCTTTTTAAGATAAATATGAATTTCATTAAGAAGCGTGCCAGTGCCCGGATATGTAAAAACAATAAAATCCTGCGTTCCGTTTCCATCAATATCAAATTGATACACGTCAGGGCCCAAATAAATTGGATCAAGAGCTTTCTTAATAAAAGAAGGAATATCCTTGTCAGGAAGCGGCTTATCAGGGGCATGCTTAAAAGGTCCCTGCTTGAATTTATATGGCGGATGAGTTTCATAATAAGCCTCGGCATTAAGGCTCAAAAATAATACCAAAACAACTAGAATTAGTTTTTTCATATTTAAACCTCACTTAATATATATTTTCATCTGGGACAGATAAAGGGGACAGCGTGAGCTAGCCCCGTTTTCCGCCGCATTTCACTCCCCCAACCTGTCCCTTCTGAGGGACATGATCCGTTGTCTTAAATGTTCTGTCGGAGGCTAGCCCTTCCCATTTCTCCGTCGAGGAGAATTAATGGGCGCTGTCCCCGTTTTCCCGTTTTTTTTCCCGTTTTTTTAAATCTTCCGGTATCTTGTGCTTCTGCCGAGGCCGATGCGCTCAACTTTTTTGAGGCGAATAAGTTTGCCCAATGCCTGGGCTACCGTGGGCAGGGCAACTTTGGCATTCTTCGAGATATCTTTCGGCGCTGCCTCAGCAACTGTCTGCAAATATTCCCAGACCGCGATTTGTTTAGGCGACAACAATTTTTCAATGTTTTCCTTAGACAACAGCTCAACTGCCATTTGAGACTGGTTATAAACAACTGAAAGAAAAAAATCCAGCCAAGGGATGATATTAGGTTTAGTTTTTAATGTTTTCTGACTTTTTCTTAAGGCCATATAGTAATCGGCCTTATTATCTTCAACCAATTTCTCGTGCGAGACATAAGGCATATACTGATAACCGGCCTGCAATAACAATAAATTCGTAAGGATGCGCGAAATGCGGCCATTGCCGTCCTGGAACGGATGAATTTTCAAGAACTCAACCAAAAAATTTCCTGCGATAAGGAGCGGCGGGTATTTACTCTCCTTAAGAGCGTTTTGCGTTGCTTCGACCAATTCCTGCATTTCCTTTGGCGTCAAATACGCCGGCGTAGTATCAAAGAGAATGCCGACTGAGTTCCCTTCAGTGTCAATCATCTGCACTTTATTCTCGGTCTTCTTGTACTCGCCCCGATGAAGCTTGTCCTTGGGGACATATGTTAGTAGCTCTTTGTGGAAATGCTTGATCGTATTTTCGGAAAAACGGATGTGCTTCCAGGAATCAAAGACATTCTGGAGCAACTCATAGTAGCCTTTGACTTCCTGCTTGTCGCGGTCGGCAAATTTCTGTATTGAGATCCCGCGCATAAGCTTTTCTATGTCTTCATCGGAAAGCCTAGCGCCTTCGATACGCGTGGACGCTCCGGTTGAGGTAACCAGGACTGATCTCTTGAGCCGGCCTAACACCTGGGGGCTCAAACGCGCGCCTATAATCCATTGGCCTTTTAATTCTTCTATTTTGGTGATTTTCGACCAGATTTCCGGCGGAAGATTTTCTAACCTTTGGGTAAAGACATTGGGCATGGAAGCTCCTTAATAAACAGACAATTCATGGAACGAAGTGAACATAAATTGTCGGCCGTTAGGACGTCTGTGAATTAACCCCGCCTCTTGCATTCTGCAAGGATGCGGCGGAGTAAGTTCGGACCGATTACTTAGTCTCGCTATCCCTCGCCTAAGTAATGTCCTTACTTAAACTCGTATCTCAACTATATGAGATTATGTGAGATTATATACAAAATATACACCTTCCAATATATTTGTCAATCAATTTTGAATAGCAAATTCATAAAGGGCATAAAGGGGACAGCGCCTTTGGGCATAAAGGGGACAGCGCCTTTTTAATTAAAAGATAAAGGGGACAGCGTGAGCTAGCCCCGTTTTCCGCCGCATTTCACTCCCCCAACCCGTCCCTTCTGAGGGACATGATCCGTTGTCTTAAATGTTCTGTCGGAGGCTAGCCCTTCCCATTTCTCCGTCGAGGAGAATTAATGGGCGCTGTCCCCGTTTTCCTTATCCACCTGTTACATTTTACAACATCTTATAACGAGGTAAGATAAATAGCAAATTAAAAACCAATCCACCTACTGGATCGCGAAGCTGACGGTCACGACCGACATGACTTTTTTATCGAGAGAACTGGTGTCATTCTCCCCCCAGTCAGAAACATCAGTCGAGGTCACAGGCGTTATCTGAAAAACCCCCATTTTCGCCGAACGGATAGTGCCGATACGATTTCCCGTCGATCGAGCCATGCTCTCGGCGCGCAACTTGGCATTTTCAGTGGCTTTGGCCAGCATCTCTATTTTTAGAGCATCTAAATTTGTATAAAAGTATTGGGGAGAAGCTGAAACAAACTCAATATTCTGGTTGATCAGCTCTGTAGAAGCCCTGGAAACCTCTGTTATCTTATCAACTTCAGATGAACGAATTTCGATTCCCTGTCCCAAACGGTATCCTTCAACTTTGTTTGTGTCCTTCCCTTCTTTGTTTTTCTCATAAAGGACCTCGGTTGCAATTTGAGAAATAACAATTTCCTCTTCACTTACTCCTTTTGAGGCAAGATAGGCTTTTACCTTCTCTAGGTCTTGGCTCAATTTTGTATACGCTGCCGGCAGGTCCACTTCTTGCCTCGAAAAACCGCACTGCCAAACAATATAATCACTTCTTATTTCCTGCTGGGCTGAACCCGTTACCGTGACCACTTCCTTCTGAAATTTCATGATCTTCATAGCCCCTTGCGACAGGATAAAACTGGCCAGGATCGTCGCTACTGCGATGCAAATGCCCAAAACAATGATCTGTGAATTTTTTAAAAATGTTCCTCGCTCTTCCATGGGATACTCCTTGAATTGAAAATTTTCCAGAATAAATTTTTCTGCTCGTTGTGCCCCTGTCAATGACCTTTTCTCGCCTCCTTTCCTGACAAGATCAGCCTGAGCTATTGGTAGACAAGTACTTGATAGCGCGCCGTCTCCCCAAAAATGACAGCTTCTCCAAGACCCTAAAAAACAAAAAACCTCCGCCGGTTTTTATTATCCAGCGAAGGTTTTGCTTTTTTAAAGTCCGGGATTTATTCCTTCGAACTCGGGACTATGAATTATCTAACTAAACATTACGCCTCAAAGGCAAGCTTGTCAATATATTATTGGTCAGGATTGGCCAGGGATAAAGGGGACAGCGCCTTTTTAATTAAGATTTTTTAGTTAATTAGAAAGCCCTCAACACTTTTCAGCATTGAGGGCTTTTTCGTCCCCAATATCCAAAAAGCTCGGATAGGAGTAATATATTCTTTAAACAATGTATGTCAAGATTATTTTGGTTGCGCCAACAGATGGAAAATGCGAGCCTGCCTTCGAGGGCTCCACCCTTCACTTCGTTCGCTCAGGACGCTTCGTCTCACTTCGCCTATAAATAAAAATGACCCGCTCCGCCCGCTACAGTACTTGTACTGAGCGAGCGAAGCGAGTCGAAGTGCTCCCCCCGCACACCCCAAAAACCCGAACTTTTCAATAACGATATGCGCCGGAATGAATTACAAGAAGAACACTGAAAGAACTACAATTATTCTTTAAGCTCTAAGCATACAAAGCATTCATAACAATCTCGGGATTTGCTTCTGCTATCTTAAGCAATGCTAACGCAGGCCCATCAGGCCGCCTTCTTCCTTGCTCCCAATTCTGTAGTGAATCCACACTCACACCGATCATATAAGCAAATTCGGCTTGCGACACATGAAGCTTCTTACGGATGTTTTTCACAGCCACAGGATTAAACTTAAAAATTCTACCCGGCTTTAATTTGCCTTTATGTATTTCTCGGGCCTGACCAATACTTGTTAATAAATCCTTAAAATCATTATTTTTCATAACACTCCCTCCTTCACATACTCGCTTAAACTTTTTATCTGATCCTTTGTTAAATCATCTTGTTCTGATTTTTTATATGGCAATAGCATATATATTGCCTCGTCTTCCAGATACAAATAGTAGATAACCCGCAAACCACCCCGTTTCCCTTTCCCTGGCAATGCCCATCGTAACTTCCTTAAACCTGCCCCTCCCGGAACAACTCTTCCAGCTTGCGGATTGATTAACAATGCCCATTGCAACTCACTATATTCTTCGTCAGAAAGAATATCTGTTATTTTTTTGGTAAAAATTGGGGTTTCTATTATGACCATGCTATCGGATCCTCACAGTCAAAGTATACGTCATTGGCGTATACTTGTCAAGCAGGCATAAAAGGAGGGGAAAATCCGAACTTTTGTGTAACTGTATATGTGGCTAGAATCTATGGAAACAATGAGAAAAGATGGCGCATCGCCTTATAAAGGGGACAGCGTGAGCTAGCCCCGTTTTCCGCCGCATTTCACTCCCCCAACCCGTCCCTTCTGAGGGACATGATCCGTTGTCTTAAATGTTCGCTCCAAGGCTAGCCCTTCCCATTTCTCCGTCGAGGAGAATTAATGGGCGCTGTCCCCGTTTTTCCGTCCCCGTTTCTACCGTTTCTATCGGCATGCCCTTCCCGAAAAAAATTCCAAATCCAATTAAAAAGCCAAAGAACATGGCTAAAGAAGCGCTTAAAGTTAAATCATTCCTTGATTAATGGAGGGACATTACAGATTGCTCCACTTTTCTGCAAGAAATTAATAACTTTCGCATTGCCTCTTATTATTGCTAAATCCAAGGCAGTCTGCCTATCATTGTTAAGTTTATTTATGTCCGCTCCATTTTCTATAAGATATTGTACTGCTTCTAACGGATCCAATCTTAAAAAATAACCTCCTGCCGCAATATGCAAAGGGGTATTTCCTTCATTATCAATTGCATTAATATCTGCGCCGTTCTTGACTAGCAATTTAACCGATTCAACCCTATTCCTCTTTGCAGAATCATGTAAAGCAGTTTGCCCATCGATATCCTTGCAGTCTATTTTTGCCCCTTTAGATATATAATGCTCTGCTAAACTTATATTTGACCAAATTACGCTCATCAACGGCGTGACCGTTGTTTTATTATCACAGCCAACATTAATGTCTGCGCCATAATCTATCAAAAGGTCAACAGCTTCTTTACTTTTAGCACCAAGAATTGGGGGAACACCTTTAGAATTTACTTGATTGGCTAAGCTTGAATCTTGCTCAAGCAATTGTTTTGCTTTTGGAAGATCATCGTCAAAAATGGCTTGATGTAGCGGTCCTCCGGGAGTCCATTTACTGCTCCTGTGAAGCCAATGCTTGAAAAAGAAAGATCCTAGCAAGGATAGCATAATAAAAACAAGAAAAAGCCTTAATAAACTACTAAGCAATACCGTTACCCCTTTAAAAAATTTCACAACTATCCTTCCTGTTAAAAATTGTTATAAAGGGGACAGCGTGAGCTGTCCCCGTTTTGACTTTTCTGACTGCTTTTTTCATCGCAAACTCAGCTTTATCCGGTATCGTCATTAATTTCTTCATAGAAACTATTTTCTTGCTAAATAAGCAAAATGGTCAAAATATTTTCGCCATAATAGCTCAGATGAACAAAATTGGTTTTTCCCGTAAAAAAAATCAACCAGAGCTTCCCGCACCCTAAAAAGCTCTTTAAGCTTAGAATACTTCCTTACAGGAGAAATGGTCATGTCGATTAATTCCAAAGCTCTGTTGAATGCTCTTTGCGATAAATCCTTTTTGTCTTTTTCTCGCCAATTCAAAGCTCTGCTAACCTCACTGCCGATATTCGCCATCTGTTCTGCTAACGGCATTTCAGCCCAGCGGCCACTGGCAAGCTCTTTATGCTGAACGCTCATCGTTTCACCCACTTGTTCACAATATTTATAATTTTAGCCTGAATATCTTCTGAATCAACACCTCTGGTCCTATTTCCTTGAGAAGGACGCAAATTTATCATTGAATCAAACTCAATAAAATCATCTCCCTCAAGATCCGGATAAAAATTGATGCCCCATAAGTTTTGTTGTTTTGAACCATCCTCTAAAAACAATGCTTCTAAGTCTGCATGGAGTTCTGCATCAATCGCAACCAATTCACGGTCAACATCAACAACCGCTTTAACTAAATCACCAAAAGAGGCGTGCGCTATCTTTTTCAATTCATCAATATTTATAACAGCTTTTAATATTTTCATACTTCTCCTTAAACTAAAAACCCCACAAGCCGATTAAAACTTACGGGGTTTGAGTGTTAATCAGACCCGATACTATTCAGTTTCGGCTGATTGTCCAAATTCGCTCCCCGCGCACCCCAAAAATCCGAACTTTTCTGTAACACTTTATGCGGGAATAAATTATAAAAAACTCGGGAATCGTAGCACGATATGCCTTTAGAACATACTCAAAATGTCATTTACAATATTATCAACCTCATTAGGAATTTCGTCTTTTCTATATTCATTAAATACATCTTTATCCGAAAAACATATTTTATATTTCGTTGTTATCGTATTTCTCAAAGACTTCAAGATTTCCTTGCTATCCATGAATAAATAAGGAATTTCATTTTTCTGAAGTTTTTGCGTATAATGCGTTGAAAAGAATTTGTTTATCTCTGTCAATTTAGCGCATTTCTCAGATTCATTGCCTTTGATAAACTGATTGTGGTACATCTGATATTTCGTTCGGATATCTTCTTCCGTTGTTCGTGCAAGATTAAAAATATACTCCCTTAACCCTTTTTCTGTTAAAAGACCTGGGGTCCCTCTTGTCTTCCCGGCCTGTTTCCGCTTATTCGATAAAACCCTAGCAATAACAATCGGATTCAACAAATATGACTCGCGATTTCTATTAGGCAAATAATGCATTTTATGCTTTTCATCCTGCGCTCTTTGAATCCACTCGTTAATTTGATCATCCGTCTTAAAGTCCCTATCTGCCAAATAAACAAACTGTACAGGAATGCCGATTAACTTTTGGAAGTTTTTTATCATATCAAAAGGCCATTGCATTGTTGGCCCTTCCGTCTCAAAAATTGTTAAATTTCGTGTCTTGACAATAAAATTATCATCTACTTTTTGTCCTAATATTTTTATAAAATTCTCGTAGTCAGCCTCAATCCCCTCAACAAATAAAATTCGTTTTCCTCCAAGAATGCTAGCAATTTTCCTTGGAGGCAAACCTACCCCCCTGCTTGTCAATGTCTGGATCAGATTGTTGGCATCTTTTGGCCTAAGTGGTTCTGTTTGATTTTTATCGATTACATTCAAAGACTCGACTTCAGCATTATCAATTAGAGTTGGGCTATGCGTTGATATCAGTAACTGCAGTTTCTTCTTTTCTGCAAGACTTTTTAACATGTCAAAAATCAATCTTTGCAAATCATCGTGCATGTGCGAATCTGGCTCATCCAATAATGCCACTTTACAAGGGTGTAGTAACAAAAGAGATATAATATTGGAAACCTGCAAGAACCCTGAACCGGCAGCAATAAAATCAAACTTACATTCCCCTTCGTGATAGATCGCGTTTAACCATTCATCCTTAGTCTCATCAAATGGGACTTGAATATCGCTGAGGTTAAATAATGGCTGAATAATTGTTTTATATTCATCCCATGCGTCACTTTTGCTAAGCCTATAAATCATATTTCGTAAAACTTGATTATGCTTTCCTTCTGACATCAAGCGTTCTTGCGCTATTTCTCGATATAGCTCCTCTTGGGAAATAATACCCACTGTACTTGGGATAAAAATTGGTTTTAATTCTTTTAAGCTGTTTAATTTTGACTTACTAATTTTTAATTCTTTTCCATCAATCATTAAGTTCCTACTAAAGGCGGGGTAAATTTCAAAAGAAATCGGAGGCGCTACGGTAGTTTCGAGTTGTAATACAATACGCGTTGGCTTACCTTTTATCCGCGTTTTTTGATCGTGAAAAAGATCTTTGGCCGAAAAATAGGGAATCGCGCCAATTTCAGGAATCTGTGTTTTTCCAAAAACAGCTTTATCATTCTGAATTTCGACTGTTTGTTCAACACACCAAAAGAAAATTTGCAGCGCATGAAAGATGGTAGTTTTACCAGAGTTATTCCCACCTACAAGGAGGTTCATTTGCCCCAGAGAGATGGAATATCTTTCGAAAGCCTTAAAATTTTCGATTACTAGTTTAGTTATCATATTTTCAACTATATGGACAACAAAAAGTGGTGAACTAAAGTGATTACAATTAAAAGAACTGGAGTCTCTTCATTTCAATAAATTAAAAAGCCCTCAACCTTTTCAGATTGAGGGCTTTCGTCCCCAATATCCGAAAAGCTCGGATAGGAGTAATATATTCTTTAAACAATGTATGTCAAGATTATTTTGGTTGCGCCAACGGATGGAAAATGCGAGCCTGCCTTCGAGGGCTCTGGTGCCTCACTCTGGTTCGGCACCATTTCCTCGCCTCGCCGCGTTGCGAAGCAATGCGGCGGGCTCGGTCAGAACCCATCCTTCGGATAGGTTCTCCACCACAGAATAGCCAATATAAAAAGGGACGCCTTAAAGGCGTCCCTTTTTATATTGGCTCCCCGATACGGTCTCTAAACAAAACACCTTCAGGGATGAGTTCGAGTTCGAGATTCTCCGAACAGCTCACGGTCAGAAACGGCTCTTGGCGAGGCCCAGTTATTACGTCCCGAAGGACCTGCCGCAATGGCTAAAAGACCGCATCCCGCAAGGATATATCAACCGATTGTTTACTTTGGATTAGAAGGTGACCTGAGTCCGGCCACCTCACACGGAACAAAGACAGGGACGGAATCCCGTGGCTGTTCGAGCGGCGGGTGTCACGACTCGGGACATCTGTCACCCCTGTCGGATTTCAATCGTGCGGATTTGAATCTTGGCAGAGGGTTCCAAGTGTGGGCTGACAGGACCCTTGACTGGGACCCCGTTTACAACGGCGGAGGTAAATGAATACGAGTCCTTTGATTTCATCTTCGATATTCTGGGGAAGAGGTATTCAAAGGCTTCTGACACAAACTGGGCTGTGACTTGGGCTCGCTTTTTGATGAGGCTGAGCGTTCCCTCAGCCAGAATCTCGACAATCTTATCAAACCTTTCTCTCGGACTATATTCCCAGTTCATCAGCAATCTTCTCCTTCGCATCCGTCGCTCGCTTAAAAACATCTTTGCTTCTCAGAAATGCTGACATCCGTCCCAAAACTCTATGCTTGAGTTCCCCTTCCCCGTCAAGCTCACTGCTTAGGATAACCCCTATCTCAATAAGAAAGGCCGTCACTTCCTCCTCAATGGCATGGAGGTTCTTCTGGAAAAGCTGTTCAACGTTTTCGGAATCCGTTAAACCGAAAGATTTAACCAACTCGAGAATTTGGGCGCTCTCCGCCCTGAGTTGTTGCAACAGCCTGTTCTGGGTATCGATTAGGTTGCGAACTTCCCTGCTTTCTTCTTTTACTTCGCCATAATTTCTACATCGCCGGGTATGTTCCTTGCCTTGCTCACGCCTCAGGGTCGGGCCCAGAACATGAATCATTTCTTCAATCGCTTGGTACTTTTTCCAATGTTCTTTCATCCTCGCTCGAGCCTGCTCCACGACTTCGATAAAAACATCAAACGCAACCTTGTCAATCTCGAGGTCCGCAGTGAGCCTGCCCATTTTGACTTTCTTGAAGTTCGACAAGTCTTTAGCAACTTGCGATTTGCCGATTCCGACCGCTTTTGCGATATCTCGGATAGATTCGCCGCCAACAAAATGACGTCGTATTTCCTCTTGTACCCTCGCCGAATTTCGGTCCTTGAATTCAGCCATCATCATACTGTACTCTTGGTCCGTCATTGGGAATTCAGCATCCACACATATCTCCGGAGGGAACTCGACATCCACTTGAACCGGTCCAAACGGCAAATCGATGCAAATCGGCGTAAACTCCACGTCAATGTGGATTCCATCGGGCTCACGACTCCATCTTGGCTCTAAACTGTCCACTTTTGTCCACTTTCCTTGATTTGAACGCCGCTTTATACCCTGATTTTGACCGATATTGCTGTGTGAGAACCAATCACTACGCCGCTTTTTCTCTATTTTGCGGCGTTCAAACCGCAAGCAGGTCAGCCGCCTGCTGTATCTGCTCCCGGCTGACGTGCGTGTAAATCTGGGTCGTGCTGATATCCGAATGTCCAAGAAAGACCTGAACGACCCGCAGGTTCCCGCTTCGATTGAGCAACTCGGTCCCAACCGTATGCCTCAACGCATGGGGCGTAAAGTGACCCTCAATGCCTGCCGCCTTGACCCACTTGGCGAAATCCCGCTGAACCGCTCGGGCACTGATTCGCCTTCCGACCCGGCTGACGAACAGAGGCGAATCCGGAAGGCAGGGCTCACCGTTCTTTCGCTTCCACCGCAGGAAGGCCTCAATATGGGCCATAATGGCCTTGTTGAGCGGGATTTCCCGGACCTTTGACCCTTTGCCCATAACCTCGAGCATCTGACGTCCCTGAACATGACCCACATTCAGCCGCCGCATCTCGTCCAGACGCAACCCCGTGTTGAGCATGAGGTCATACATGACATACGAACGGACCGCATCCATACGGACCTTGAGAAACCGCAGGAACGTTTGTTTCTGCTCTGTGGTCAGATATTGAAACCTTTGACGCTTCATTGCGACTTGACCTCCATGAAAACACGCTCTGAGACCTTAACCCGCTCTAAGGATTCAATCATTTCTTTGATTGCTTTCAGGTCATCCATAGACTTGCCATCCCAAGAACGGCATAATCTCTTTAATTCCTTTTGGAATTTCTGTATCTCCGACTTCCGCTTGCTTCTTTCTTTGGTTTTCTTTTCGACATCAATTTTGAAAACAGAAGCGGGTTGGTCAGCTCTCCTCAAAAATTCCTCGATTGGGATAGGCTGTATATTAAATTCCTCTCGCCAGAACTGGGCCTCTTCAAAGACTTCCCGAGTCTCATTCTTGAGCTTTTCTTGGACTTCTCGGAACGTCAACCCGTTGGCTTGCTCAAGCAGAATTTGTTGAAGATGTCGCAAAGTGCTTTCAGGATAAAGCGCAATCATGCCCTTGCCACGGCTCTGCTTGATTGGAGGAGGGATAATTTTCAAGGTGTTGCGGAGATGCTCAAACATCCGCCGGGTCAATCGACCGCCGGCCTTTTTGAGCATCTCTGATGCGGTATAAAATTCTTTGCAATGGAAAGTAGTCATGGCTATTGGTAATTACCAATAGTATATACCCATCTGTACCCATGTCAATAAAGTTTTGGTGTTCATTAAAATACGGGTGGGCGAGGATTGCTTGGGGCAGATTCTTCAAGGAGGCCCTTGAGAACACCGATAGCTTTATCGGAGTGGCTGAAATGCAAATCTTCTTGGAGTTCTTCTTGCAGCTGACGTTTTCTCGTATCCAACGGGTCAGCACCCGCAACTGACATTACCTTGCCCTTGAGGAAGGCAGATAACTTCTCATCAATCTGCTTAAGAAAAGCTGAATCATCTTTTGCTTCCATTAGTAATCTAATTTTCCAAATCGGCATGATAACATCAACCAGATTAAAAGCATGGCACGCTTGCGGAAGCGAATTTGGGTCAGCCATCTCCTGATAGGATTCGGCAATCGAAGCAATGTTATCGATGCATATACGAGTAACTTCTTTGCGGTCTAACTTATAAAATAGTAACCCTATGAAAGCAAGAGCGTCTGTCGCCTCTTCCGCAAATTGTAATTCAATCGAAGTTTTCTTTTTAGAAAATGCTAACCAGAAAAAGCTCAGATACCACAGAAAGCAACTTTCAACCTCCTTCAAGTATTCAGAATTATCGGTTACAGGCTTGGCCAAGAGGTCCAAGAATATCTTTGCGATATGCTTAATTGTATGGATTATGTGCCAGAGAAGAAAGCTCGAGCCAAAATCAATCTGCTCTCCGATTTTATATAGGTGTCTCCGGATTGGCTCATTGAATCCGATGAAATTATGATAAGGATTTACCCAATCTTTCCCCTGCGGTTTTTCAATCATCTGGGTCGCCCTTGCCACAAGGTATCCCAATGAAAATTGTTGTGATAAATCATACGCAGGGGTTAAAGGCAAGTCGAGAAATGTAGTCTGGGTAAGACGCTGTTGAATAACTGCGACGTTTAACAACTGCAACAAATCATCCGTAATCTCACTGACAACACCATCTATATCAAAATGCTTTTTAGCAACCGCTGAATGACCGACTATCATCATGTCAGTCACGCATCGATTGCTGAGAGCATAATTCCTCTTCGCCAAAAAGGACCCTGCTATTTTTGTAAGGTCCTTAAGAACGGGGACGTGGACTTGTGCAATATTCATATTGTCGGGGGATGACTTAACGATATTTAACAGCATTCCTGACCCTTGAAGTGCTATGTCATCCATCTCGGCTCTTTGAGCCATTTCAATACAAGAATTGAGATACCCAAGCGGAAGATATGTTAGAGGGGCTGTATTCCTTTGAAATCCTCTTGCTTGCAGATTCGTTGCGCAAATGGCAATCCTACCAAACGCCTGAACAATGTGTATTGAAGTTGTCTCAACCTTTTTATCAACCGCACTATTACAAATATTGCGAAAATGTTCATAAATAGGCGTGAGAATATCCGTGACATCACTTCCCTCGACTAACCCCAAAGATTCCATGTCGGGGTAAATTAGCAAGTTGTCTTTTCGCTCCGTTAAATAACAGCAAGCGATATCTGCGAGCGAGGAAATGGCGAGTTGTGCCCTCACCACCTCTTGCTTTGTGACTGCCTTATGAGCAATCTCAGCAAATTCGTTGAACCAAATTTTCAAGGGACTGGCCGAATAAAATTGCCAAGACAATGCCTGCTCTAAATTTTCTCGGGATAGTTTCGCTTTTTCAGATTTCGTTGAGAACAACCATTTTATTTTTGCCAAGAATACGATTCTTTTCTGCGTCGAATGTAAATAGAGCTTAACTTTTTCAGACAACTGTCCGATTGATTCATTGGAGCCCAACAAATTGATGATATGGCGATGATGCCATCGCAGCAAATCGAGAGAGATGGCCACAAACAATACCTCGACCGGGAGCAAACTCAGCTTTTGATATCCAAAAACCTCGCCGATTGACATAAGGAAAGAGGTAAGACAAAAGACAGCCAATAGAGCGAAAATATTTCGAGTTACCCTGTCCTCTTTATATAAGTGAACAATCGATGAAGAAAAATTTTCAGATGCCGACTGAATCGGGATGACAGAGAGAGAAATTACCAATGCTAAAACCGTCCCGATTAACCCACCTATCGCCAGAAATATTGCCTCTAATCCTGTTGTCTTACTAAGCGTTTCTTGAGCCAACGGCAAATAAAGAACATAAACAACAATCAAGCCTGCGATTGTCGCAGCGCAATTACTGATGATGACTCCGAGCCGTTTGAAATTAAATAATACAAATGTAAGGTGTTTGAGTGCTCCGAGGACCCAAAGACAAATCTGTTTCTTTGCAGCATCTATCGTCCGGTCATAAAACGAATTCACGGCAATGCGCCATTTCCTGACCATGTTGACGCAGGCTGAAATAAAATCACTTATTTTCTTGGTCCCTGCGCAAGTTAGCGCTCTCAGCCTGTTAAATATTTTATTAACCTTCATGGGTTCAACCCTACATAATTTTAATTGATGCTTCTGTTGCCTTCTGGTCATACGGGATGCTTATTGAGACGACCTTGTTGTCTTTTGTCCTTGCTTCAATCAGCATACACTTTGGCGGTGGATTGATATCGTCAGAGCAGAACGCATCAATCAATTCTTTGCCGTTCGTGAAGTCAAAAGGCTGTTCTCCGCCATTTACAAGGGGCAATTTGATGTTTAGATTTTTCATATCAGTCTCCTATCCGCAATATTATCTCACGCTATCTTTCTTTGGTGTTTCGCCGGTCCCGCCTTGAGGAGGCTTAATCTGTCCACTCGCATTCGATTCGGGTTTTGGCTTATATCCTTCCTGCAATGGTCGATAGCCTGCGGTATGCAGTTCTTTTGCTTTACCCGAGTTATTGTTTTTGTTGTCCGTCATCTTTCACCTCTCTTTCAATTTCAAAGAATTCAACATAATCGAAATAGTCTTTGTCAATTATCGTTCCCATTGACCCTTTGATTTTCTCGCCAAACTGACCTTTGTCATTAACCGTCCAGACCTCCTGCATATAAATGTCCTGCTTATACGGATATGACGATGCGTGTGAATCCTCGCCGCATATTCCTCCGATAAGGCTCCCATTTTTCAAATGGACCAACACGAAGCACCGACACCCCTTACCGAAGAAGAAATCCCACGACGTTGGTGTTGGATGAATAATGTGCCCTCGCAACTTTTCCCATCCTAACAAACGCTTAAAAAGAATTGGCCAAAGAATCGGCATGGCAAAGAGAGTCACAAAAAGGCCAACGCCGCTTAACATTGGATGACTTATGAAATAATTTTGATTCAAAATTTTAATAAATAACCAAACAAAGAAAGCAAAATTGACACAGCTATAACTGACTGCATCCAATAAATAGTCAGCGGTCTTTTGTTCCTCCCGAGGCACAAGGAAGGACCAAATCTTGATTGAAATAAAACCGGGGATGAAGAAGAAAACAAATAACAACAGCTTCTCGACAGCAAATATCTCCATATATCCCTCCCAATGTTACCGTTTCTTTATTCTTTTCAACAACACGCTCGCCGGTTCGTCATTCGGGTCCTGCGGGACCAGTACACCGCAAAAGGCTTTTGCGAGGATGGATTGCGTGAGCATAAAGGCATTGCCTAACTGCCCGACTTTCGGTTTAGAGCTAATAGAATCTTTTGCAGTGCTTTTTCTTTGTTTTGTTTAATCGAGTGTTCCCAAATTCTCACGACCAACCATCCTTGACTTCTCAAATACTGCGTCACTCGTAAATCCCTCCTTCGATTATTCTCAATCTTCTTGCGCCAAAATTCACTTTTCAATAAATGTCGCCAGCGGGGATATTGCCAACCATGCCAAAAATCACTATCGAGAAATACGCAAAGTACATGCTTATCAAATACTATATCCGGCTTACCCTTTATCACCCGAACATTCAATAACATTTTATGTCGAGTTCGCTTTCTTAATTCATTTATGAAATTCTGCTCGAAAACGGTTGATTCTGACCGGATTTTTGACATCAAGGACGACCGTTTCTTTTTAGAGAGAGTATCGGACGCCCTGCGCTTTTTGAAATTCCTCCCTAACGTATTTCGAATTTTCCTCAACGTCTTTCCCATCCTTAATAATTTAAACCGTAATGACGCATCGCTTCTTTTAATCTTGGCGGTGATTTGCGCTCGCCAAACGCTTGCCCGAGAAGATGAATAATGAAAGATTCGGTGTCTGGCAGAATTTGACTTGCATAACTAATTACCAGCGAGACCCATCTGTCAAGCACTTGGTCCTGCTCGAGATATTCCTCAATTCCCCAATAATGCTTTACGTCATCGACCAGAAGAGTCCTCACGATATCAATGACATCTCGAGCATTTTCTTGCAAATAATAAAAGATTTTTGGGATTTTCTCGTATGCAACGCCATTTATGACAATCCGTTGTTGACCGCCTGCGGTAAATCTATCCCGCAAGGATGAATCAACCACTCCATGTCGGGCGGCCAACCAAGCGGCAAAATTCTGATACTTCGTTTGGCTTCTCCCAAATATCTCGGGGAATCTCGCCATCGCCTCGTTTCGATATCGTTCCTGTAATTCATCCGACAAGTTACTCCAAAGAGTGACGGTCGGCCTTATGGTAGCGTCAATTTCTTCGCCGCCTTCCATCCACCAAGTTTCTTCGCCTCGCTTGGCGTTTCTACGATAGTATTTGACGATATCACGGATGGGATTTTCAAGTTGACGGAGGGTATCATAATTTGTCCCCATCTTGTCGAAAATTGTTTTCCCCTCGGGTAAATCCATATCAATTAGATATCGGGGAGAATGCGTGACTGCTATTTCATACAAACATTCTTCATATTTCCGAAATTTGAACTCCGGGGGCGCCGATAGCTTCCCGAAGAAAAGATAAATCTTATCAACGTCCTCAACTCGAGTTGTTTCAAGCACACTATTTCCCGTGCTTTTCCAATGGTCCTGCTTGGTTATTTTTACCTCAACACCGAAATATTTCCGAGCAACAATGTCAGGAAACTTGTGCCCTGACACTAATTCAATCGAGTTATGGAAGATGGTCCCTTTCGAAGATTGACACATTGAGTTAAAAACATCCTCCTCAAATTGCGCAGACGTTCGCTCCTGAAAAAGTTGCAGGTCCTTTTGGGACCGGCTAGTGATTATTTTCCTGCTTGTGTCCAGAAGGCTTTCAAAAACGGAAGCCTGCGCATCGTTTTTCTTCGAAATTATCATTCTACCGCACTCCTTTCTTAAATATTCTTGGCCATAATTCCTGCAATCGCCATGCAAGATGAAACGCAAGTAACGGAGGCACGGCATTTCCCACCAAGCGATAACCGTCAGATGATGAGAGAG